>Ga0068857_100000060_pt1 | contig 61794 bp, 104 predicted proteins | sample KBSCornC72_FD_66591 | JGI IMG/M metagenome (GOLD analysis project Ga0068857, IMG submission 66591) | Corn rhizosphere microbial communities from Kellogg Biological Station, Michigan, USA - KBS Corn C7-2 | ecosystem: Host-associated > Plants > Roots > Rhizosphere > Soil ...
CTAATAGGGTTCAGAATTTACCTGATGCAAGCGGTACAGTTGCCTTAACAAGTGATTTGGCAGATGTAGTAAACACAGCTACAGATGCAAATTATACTATTACGAGTGCAAACCAATTAGTAAAACTGCCTGTAGTTACAGCTAACAGAACAGTATCAATACCAACAGCAGCAAGTTATACTGGTCGTATATTAAGAATTTGGAATCAGAATACATCTGGGACATTTAGTTGGTCATTTACTGGAGCAACTGTGAAGGATGCAGCAAATAATACATTAACAAACTTAGTCAACACGTCCGTATATGTTTTAGAATCAGACGGAAACAATTGGCTGAAGATAAACTAACAACATGATATTAAGACCAGAAGGCCAGCAGGCAATAACAAGCAGTGCAACAGTAAGCACCGGAGTTGGGAAGGTAGTAGTCGGCGTTGGTTCGCTGATTGCTTCTTTAACCATAACATTTCCATCAAGTCCTAATGATAGGGATAATCTATTGATATTCTTTAATGGTGGGGTAACATTGCTTACAATAGTAGGCACAATATTGGGATCATTACCAACAACAGCAGCTACAGGGGTATGTATGTGCTATGAGTATGAAGCAACGACAGCTAAATGGTTTCGTCTTTATTAATAAATTAAAACAATTAAATATATGCAACAAGAACAAAAAGAAAGTTTTATTGGTGGTATCATAAAACAATTAATAGCCACATTTGGCTTTGAATTACTGGATAAAGTATTTCATAATCATAAAGAGGCTCTGAAGCTAAGTAGCACAGATCCTTGTCCATCAGGTAAGATAAGAAATTCAAATGGGGATTGTGTAGATGATCCTGGTATTTAATTAAAAATGAATAAAAATGTATTCAGGATATTAATCACTGGATTGGGACTGGCGGCATACTCAGTATCAAGTTATCTGTGTGTCGCCAGTTTTCATTCTACACCACCATTAGAGATATATAAACTAAGAACATGGTTAAACTTTAATGCTGGTGTAATTATATTATTTACGCTAATTGATGAGATTTTTGGGTATGTCAACTACATTCATAAACAGTTCAATTGGCTATGTAGAATTGCATTTATTATTAATATATTTATTGCAATATTAACATATCAATCAGTGATATATGACCCGCTGTATTTTTTGAAGATTTTAAACGGTTCAATATTTGTGATAACGATAATAATCGTCACATCGGGAATTAATCATGGAATATTTAAAGACTGAAATAAAAACGATGCCAGAGCAACCCCAAGTAGATTATACCGAATTAGGTAAATTCTTAATCGCCGCAGTTAGTATAGTTACCGGCTTTATAGCTTGGGTTCATAAATACTTTAAGGACAAGAAAGAACAAAAGGAAGAATTTATATCCCGGGTGGTTGAGGCCACTATACGAAGTTCCCTTGCTGAATACAAAAATGAGTTCACGCAGTTCAAAACAAAGATGGAAACTGAAGTTAATCACTTCAATGCCACTGTTATTGAAATATACAGAGAGATAAGAAAGTGACCGAACTAACCCAATACGGCATATTAGGTATCATTTGTGCGGCTCTTGGGGGATATGTACTAATGATAGAGAAACGTCATGCGAAAGAACGCCGTGAGTGGAAAGAAACAATAGAGCGCCAATTTGACGAAGCGAATAAAACAACCAGGGAAAATACATCGGTATTAAGTGCGCTGAAAACGATTATAGAAACAATGAGAAGATGAGTTTTGAAGAAATTTTAATACAGATAATGCTATGGAGCATAGCCGGGCTATCCGCATTCATATCATGGGAGTTCTACACTTCTAAGAACGGCCGGTTGCGGATCTTGATGATTAGGTTGTTTGCATTTAAAACGTTTGTGTATGGCGGCGCGGCTATAGCGTATCTGATTACGCCTAACCTATCTGTTTACGTTCGGCTTGTATTGCTCACACCAATGACTATTACCATGTTCCATATTTACAAGTTCATCCGCGTTAAAAAATAAACCCGGCTCATTGCTGAAACCGGGTTGTCCGAAGCCGTAGAGCTTAGCGGAACTACGGGCGGAGTTCTTTAATTCTCTGTATTATATTAGATATTTGTGTTTCGTCATTATCAATTAATATTGAACGCCTCTTATTGTTTATAGCTGCAATTCCAGTAGATCCACTTCCTGCGCAATTATCTAAAATTATATCACCTTCATTAGAGTACGTTTTAATAAAATATTCGTTTGCGCATACTGGTTTTTGGGTAGGATTAAGTTTAGATTTTTGCTTGTCCCATTTAAATTTTAATACGTCTCGAGGATATCTATCGGTACTATCGTAACCTGTTGCTTTATATTCCCCGTAATTAGTAGTTTTCTTGCTATTGCGTTTGTGGTTTTCAGTAGATACCTTTCGCTCATGACCAGAAGTAATTTGAGGGTTATATGTAGGTAATGATTTATAAAATATTAATACAGATTCATGAGCCTTTAAGGGCATCCGTTTAGAGTTTAAATGGCCTGTAGCATTTGTTTTTTCAATTACCCACTCATATCTGAAATATTTACGTTGCGAAAAAATCAAATCGGTAGTATAGGGCTGCTGTGACCATAAAGCAATGCAGCCACCAGGTTCAAGCACACGCCAATATTCAGGCCATAGTTCTTCAAGATTTAGCTTTACGTCCCATTCATTTTTTGTTGTTCCGTACGGGTGATCGGTTAAAATTAATTTAACACTACCTGTCTTGATATCTGCGAGTGATTTTATCGCATCGCCATTAATTACTTGAGGTTTTAAAAACCCATACTTTTCTAAAAGAAATATGTAATTATCAAAATCATCAATTAATGGATACCCTTTGTATTCACCAAATATAACATCATCTGGGTTTTTGCATTTACCAGACATTAATACAGGACACCCATCATCGCAACCGCTTACACTACCATAATTATGACAATCAGAGTGACCTACAGAACCGTAGTCACCAAGTGAGTTTAACGCCTCACCAAAGGCTAATTTTTCAAAGTTCATTTGCTGCTAAGCTTTTCCTCGGCAACATCGCCGAACCCAAATGTAAGGAAAGGAATGATAGGTTGGTTATTCCAAATTGTTATTTGCAACAGCTATTTACCTATACAAAAAGTGATTATGAAAATTTAAATAGTTTGCTTATAATTGTATTATGAAAATTAATAAATCATTGAGCCTCTTATTAAGTTATTCATTAATGAATGATAAAGAGGATACTATGCTTTAAATAAAATATTTTAAAAAGTAAAAGCCTCTCGACAAAATCTTGAGGCTTTTTTTATGCCCTGTTGGTGGAAAGGCAGACACGTACGATTTAGGATCGTGATTTTGAGAGTTCGAATCTCTCACAGGGTACATACCCCAATGGTGAAAATGGTAGGACACGTAAGACTTAAAATCTTATGCTTAGGCGTCCCGGTTCGAATCCGGGTTGGGGTACAAATAGTAGATTAGCCAAGTGGTAAGGCAGCGCACTGCTAATGCGTAACACTTTCGGGTGTCATTGGTTCGAATCCAATATCTACTGCATAAGGAAGGTAGCGTTCATTGGTGAACATCCGGTCTTGAAAACCGGCGCGGCATGCAAGTGCAGGGTTCGATTCCTATATCTTCCGCCAATACAAGCCACTTTTCGGAGTGGTTTTGTTTTTTAGAAATGTTTCGGTAACTTAGGGGTATGTTTTGGCCGATAGTACTATTCATATCATTCATTATAGTTGCTGTTTGGCTGGCCTTTAAGATTAGTAAATAAATGAACGACGAAAATATCCCACACCTCGACCCATTAGCAGAACGTACGCGTTCAAATTTGGCCTATATAAGCGTTTTGGGCGCGTTTGTTATGTTGGCCTATATCTTATACCGTTGGGGTGATAGAGTTGAGATACTGACGCTTATTATAGGCTTAATTGGCGGTACAATACTCGGGGCTGTATATGGTGTTTACTTTGCGGGGAGCTTTACTAAGAAGGGCGAAACTAACGTAAGCGGCGACCAGTCAAGTGTAACTGTTAATGAGGGAAAGGTTTAAATTGAAAATATGAAAAATAGATTTTGGTTTTGTATTGCAACTATATCCTTTGCGATATTGCTTTGCTTTGTATTCGGATGCATTAGTGGTAATCAAAAAATATTCGATGGTATTCTATTCCTTTTCACCATTATGGCCGTAACAAGGTATATAAGATTGCGCAATATCAATGAAGGGAAGTAATATCGTTGCTGTTTAGAATGTCGTTTAGTTCAGCAAACGAAGGCAACTCCCGTCCAAACTCAATCATTTCCAGTGTTCTTCGCTGATAGGCATCTGACTTTGCCTTTAGTGCCTGGTTATCTTTCTCAATCCGCTTGCAATCCTTCCATGCTTCATAAGATTTGACGAACATGTAAATTGCGCCATAGGTCATTCCCATTACGATGAGAGTTGATGCTATGTCTGTGGGTTTCATAATCAAAAAGGTAATTTACCTAAATCTATTTGTCTGTTATCATTCGGAGCAAGTCTGTCTATAAGATCCAAAACGTTACATACAGAATTACACTCTGTTTCAACTAAATGGATTGGGATAGTTGAATTTTCCATATACCAGTTAATTACCTGTCTGCACTCTTTAAGTGCAATTATATAATCTTCTATCATTAGCTTATCCATATCACAAATATTAAGTAAGTCACCATAGCAGCAGCCCCGTAATAAGCTGCCGCATTCGTTTTGTTCCTGTATTCGCCTAACATGGAATATTTCAGTTGATTGTTTCGCCCGGCTATGAGCAGGGTTAAGGGGATTAGGAGGGTGAGGGTCATGACAGATCGGTGTAGTTGGTTATCCTTAACGACAAAATACAATAGCCAGACATTAGTCCAAATTCAGGAACACCTTTAAGTACATAGCAAACGACTGCCTCTATTTCTCTGCCAGTATATTCATTAACCCTCCAGTCCCATTCTTTCAGAATAAGTGTGTCATTAAACTTATAATTACGGTCGTTTTTTCTTAATTCCCAATCTTTTTTACCTTCCCATATTTGCTCGAAATATTCGGGGTATGTTTTCAGTTCGTGTGTTTTCATCTTACTATATTTTTCATTGCTTCATATTTCTTTAACTTCTGTATAATCGAATAAAATTCCATTGGGAGAACTATCTTGATGACACAGGTAGTATTTTATTTCTGACGGATACTTACGTGTAACTTGGCGTATCTCTACGCGTTTAACACTATATATCTGCCATAATGAAACATTCAATAGTTTCATATCATTAAAGCATCTTTTTACCTGTACTCTCATTTTTTACAACCTAAATAACACAACCATGCTACAAACGCCATCAACAATAGCGTTAATGCGTTGGTTAGGATGGTGCGGAGAGAGAGGGGTGGTTCATTATTTAAAAAATAACTAACACAACAGGGAATGGTGCCGGGGATTTACTTTCATTGAAATTCAACCTCCCCCTAACGTATCTAATCTCCTTGGCATTAGGTAGTATTAAATCATGCCAATATGCTGTGTCGCTTCTTACAGGTATTAAATAAACCACAGTTTTAGCATTCCCCTTTCTAATTTCTAAAATCCCTTTTTCAATAAAAGGTTTTATATTACTATATGGCGGGTTGCAGTAAATGTTGCCAACCCAATCAATTGATAGACCGTCAAATTCAGACCTTAAAGGACATGGATCTAATGAAAAATTAAATTCGGAATTTAGCGTATTGTAAAATTTAACTGGAGTTGCATAATTATCGCTATCCCGAGTGCCTTGTATTTCTTTATTGAAGCGAACTTTAGCATTGTTTTTCATTATTTATTTTCTCCTTTATGTTGGTTAATTATCTTACCCATTTTTTAAACGTTTTCTGTTCGATATCGCCCTTAACCATAATAGTGGCGTAATCTACTTTAGGTCTATCTGCTATAAACTTAGCTATCTTGATTGCATCATCATAGCTAAAATAAACACTATCATTACCTTCGGCAAGTACAAATCCGTGATCGTTATGGTGTTCTAAAAACTTGCCTACACCGTCAATTTCGAGTACTTCTATTTTAGTCATGATTTTTTCTTTAGTTTGGTTAAAATCTTGTTAAGTGTATTAATGATGCCATACTGAACATTTTCATGTGCCTTTGACTTAGCGCCTCGGTTCATGTGATAGTTCAATTCTTCCTCAATAACGCTTATCGCGTTTTGTTGAGGTTGGTAGGATTGGCGAAGCTGCCAGTTAGCCCCGAATTTAGCGCCTAAAACATATATAGTTTTGCTTGGCTCATCGTTGCGTAACGACGATCTACCTAACAATGACTTTGCATCGTTTTCAAGCTGTTCAGATGCCGCCTGTTCAACACTTTCACTAACCATATTCCCCTGTTGGGTAAATTGGTTGTGATAGGCGTGGCAAGTCTGAATAGCGATACCATATGCAACAAGATTTATACCTTCCATTTCAATTGATGGGTATTCATTAAGTATTTGTTCAGGTGTTTTAATTCCCTTGTTTTCCGTGGTTTTAGAATCGGGTGAGCTAACCTCGCTTGTGCCTATGGCAGTGGGTTGATGTTTTTGCGACGCAACCCAACCAGCCATAAATGATATATACTTTTCGTAAGACTTGTTAGACATATCATAAAGATTGAAGCCGCTGTGTTCGCTGGCTTTTTGTTTCATTTCCTTCTCCCCCTCATTTAAGGGGGCGTTATTTTCTTTACTCATGTGATCGATTATTTAATTTTTTAATACACTTTTCACAATTAGCAGGCCGAATGGAAGATGCCCATCCGTTGCCGCGTCTGCCTGGCTCAACACCACATAACGCCTTTATCCAATCACCGGCACCACCGTGGGTTTAAATCTGATGGCACTAAGTGAACTATTGTACCCTCTCACGATGAGCACCGTTAAAAGCTCTGCCACTTTTAATAGCAGGCGTTAATACGCAATCTCCATGAGGGGCGTTGTTTTGTGGGTTACTCATAACTAATCTTCAATGTCTATAACTACGGTATGGGTTCCATAGCAGTTATTATCATAAAACTGTTCACCCTTGTCCTTCTCAATGGTGTCTTTTTTTATCGACTTGATCATATCTTTCCTGATCTTATCTAAATGCTGACAAATCTCATTATATTCGTCGCATTCAATTTCAATTGTTACTTTCATAATATGTTGTTTTGTGGGTTCATGGGGTTAAAGTTTTATGTATCCTTTGCCTTTACAAAAAGGACATTTACTGCCAAAAGACATTTTAGATCCGTGGCACCACATACATTTATAGGTTATTTTTTTCATCTTACTTATTTTTTATTGGTGGTTTGGGGGTTAAAAATTCTCTGGGTTAAACCAATTATCAAACGACATTATAGTGTCATTGCTTGTAACATCGTTCATTAAGCGTGATTGCCTTGCAAATCTGGTAGCTATTAATTTTACCTGATCAAACGTGTATTTTTTCTCCTCCCCTTTAACTTCCTGCTCTTTCTCTACAGGTTGTTTGTTATTTTCTATTTTCATTTTGGCTTTATTTTAACGTTACAAATTTGAAGTAGCTTAACAAGTAGTGCATGATCCACAACCTGGCCGTCTTTTGTTTTGATGACCTCAACTACTGGCGACTTCCCGGTTCTCCTTTTCAAGTTGCTTTCTCAGTTTGCGATAATTCTGTTCACTCTTATATTTTGACAGGACAATCTTTGTCGGGTTGTTGAGCCTTTCGATCCGGTTCATTTCCTGGCAGAAGAAACACAGGGGCTTCTCGCAGAAATATGTGTGGGAGCTCATGACTAATCAACGTAACCACGGACTGTTAGATCTGACAAGTTCTTGATCAGGATTGCTTGCCGGCCGTTGTGCTCCGACAGCACTGGTTTCATGTCCTTGTCCACCTGTTTGAGCAGCCTGCAGTCTTCTTTGACCGCTGCTTGATCACAATTGTAAGCGATAGCCATCCGGCCATCAGCTAATTCGTAAAGTACTCCGCCGCGTTTTTTCATGATGATTATGCTTTATAGTTTTTTAAATACTCGAACGAATAAACCCACACCCATGGATTGGGCATTGCGTCAGAATCTTTTATCTTGTTGGCGAACGTAAATAGCGTGAAGAAAGATCTTCTCGGTGATGGTGTGCCATTGCAATTGTCATGTATTTTTTTGTAATACTTCCACAAGTCGGTCCCTTCAAGCTTTTCAATCCCCTCTGAAACGGCATCGTCATCGGATATGTCAAGCAGGCGTTCACATTTAATCCCAGTGATTTTAACATATTCACGGGCAAGACTGGCTGGCATAAACATTTTATTACCCCACTTTAATATTTTGCCTAAATACTCTGACTGATCATCGTATTTGTAAAGGGTAACCTCGCCATTGCCTTTTACCACTTCGCCTGTCCAGGTTGGCTCTTTAATGAAAAGAACTTCACCTACTTTATATCGGGGCTTGCAAACTGGTGGCCAGTTAAGGTGGGTGTTCTTTTTTCTGAAAGTAACTGAAATAATTGGCTTGGGATCACCGGTGTTTTCGCCGTTAAAACTCACCCATGGTATGGCAGCGCCAGTATCAACCTCATCAATAAGCCATTCATCAGGATCAGTTTCAATTGCAGGCTTAGTTTTGCTTGCCCCCCGGCCATTAACTTCATCTAAGCCGCCATCGCGCCTCGTTTGAGTTTTTAAACCTGCCACAGTTTGGTGGTATAGTGGCTCTACCATTAATAGACCTCTCATATTTACAAGTTTATAGCCTTCTTAAGGCGTTGTGTTGATTTTGTTGACATTGGTTCCAACCAGTCTATTTTAGCGCGGCAGAGAGCGTATTTGATGCGCCTGTCTGCCTTATTGGTGTCGTGGTGAACCAGCACCGGATAGGTTGTTGACGGAAGGAACGTTTCCTTGATTATTGTTGCCATGATTATAATTCGTAATGTTCTAAATACCCAATTTTTTCACCCTGAGCATCGCCTGGTTCATCTTTATCCAAATGGATGTTAATAACACCGATGGTTGACATCCCTTCAAAATACCAATCGTTACGTCGAAGGAATTTAACTTGGCATCCCTGTTGTCTTAACTGACTTACCAAATCCAAAATGAAGTCAATGTTTTCTGAAAAGGAATAGAAGTGGTAGTTTTCTATCCTACCATCTACCTTAAATACCTTGAAGTATAAGTTTGCTCCCATGGTTATTTACTTAAACGATTTTCACTAAAACCTAATTCCTTTGCTCTTTCTACGTTTTCTTCGATCCACCGATGACAGTTGCGACACGTAGCAAGAAAAGTGCTATCATCAAGAAAATATTGACCCCGGCCTTTCTTGTGGTGAATATCAGAAGTTGGTAGCCCATCACAAATTACCATGGCCTCACAGAATGGATGCTGTTTGATGTAAACTTTCCGCAGTGCTGTGTAAGCCTTGTTTAACTGTGCTCTTTTATCGCTCACTGGCTTAATAGCTGCCCGTGGCACTGTTGTTTCCTTCGGCTTATCCTTGGCATCAGCTTTCATAGCACATGGCTTACAGAGCTTAGGAGTGCTGCGCCAGAGTTTACTGGGCACTCCGCAGACTGAACATATTTTAAGCTTCTGTTCCATTACTTAACTTGTAAAATGTCCTATAATGTGTTTTCGTGGCAATCAAGTGACCTATTGACACCAATTTATTTAATCTATTAACTATAGAGTATTGTGCCGTTTTAGGGTATATTTCCCTAACACTTTTTGTAATTTGTTGCCTTGTGATTTCGTTGTTTTTACCAGCAAAAGCCTGTATTATTAAATTATTCAAGCCTTCTCTTGATGGGCGAGTATGATTGTCTTTTTTAGGAATAGTAAGATTTTCGCCCTTGTTTAAGGCCACCAAACTATCAATATGTTCGATAAGAGTTTGAAGCCTTTCTTTTTCAGAAAGTAAACTTTCAATGATAGAATCGCTTAAATATTTCATTATTCCTCTTTTAAAAGTTTATCCAGCATTATTTGGTATTCCTCAACCTTGCTCATGTTGTAGTCGTAAATCAAGTAAAAGTCAGATAGGAGTGGATATTTATTATCCCAACATCTATCAGCAGCTTCCTGATAGTGTTTTATCATCCACTCCAATGCGGTTTTCTTTTCCTGGAAGCTGGCTGCCATTGTCTTACTCTTTATTTAGTTTCTCAATTAAGTTCCACACTCTACGTTGTTTATCCGGGCCCAAGCTGAACATCTTATAAACCGTCTCAGAATGAGATTCAATCGCCTGTTCAAACACACCCACTTGATCGGGTGGCATATTCTTTGTAAAGTGGTGCCATATAGTCCCTTTAAGAGACTTTAATGTTTCTTCGGCTGATAATACCTTTGATAAAGCGTTACGGCCTCCTGCGGCCTGTAGCATAGGTTTTATGCCATCCATATATTCAATGCTCATTGACATTGAGAATATGAAACCATATAGGAGTTGGAATGATGCTTCTTCCGTTTCGGTTAGGTTTTGTTCTGTGGTCATACAAAATCAACGTTGTCCTCAATCCAATCAGCGATGTCAAAAAAAGATTGACCACTATCATTCATTGATGTTAGTTTATCAACCAATCCGTTTTCTTGGCCTCCTTGTAACTGAACAGGAATTAAATCTAAAATAGGTGTTAACTCTTCTTTAAACCCATATGTTACATTGAGGCCACCAATATATTGTGCATCTCCGAAATCTTGAGCAAAACCAACAATGTCACAGGCAACTCCTAAACAACAGTATTGATTTTCACACTTAAGCTTGTAATTTCCTTGTTCATATTTGTTGCTTCGTAAGGCAGCCACCCATTTAGTGGCAAATTCTTTTGGTAATTGATAATCTTTCATATTGAACTATTTAAGTTGAGTGTTTACTGTTGATGGGATGTGTTTATATCTTGCCACTTTCTGCAAACCCTGTTAAGACTGGGAGTAATTGTTTTACCATATCCCGTGTAAGGTGCATCCTTGAAGATACCATGAAACATTCAGGCATTGGGGTTACAACGTATTTGCCCTTATTTTTTTCAAAAACAGTTAAATCAGGTTCTGAAATTCCAATCCAAATCATATCTTCCATTGCTGAAGATGATTTTTGAATAGAGCATTTTTCCCTATTTGCATCTTCAAAATTATAAATGCCAAAACCTCTTAGTGTTTGTTCCTTTTCCATTTTTATGTGATGATTAGTTTTATGCAAAACATTTTATGCCTTTATTACGCAAGCATTCAAGCGTCCACGCCTTGTAATCGTTCTTGTGCAGAGGTTTACCTTTCCTGCGCTCTTTGCGTAGCCTGGAAGCGATATATTCGCTTATAACAGGCATATAACCCTCTAACTGATCCTGTGTTAATGGCGCAAAGAAGTCAAACTGGAAATCCTCAATGGTTAGTTGGCATAAAGGCAAATCTTCAACCAATCCCATCTTTGCCGCTTTTTTTTCTTGCCTCCTTAGCTCATTTTTATGCTGGTTAATTTCATTCCTTAATGCCAGTAATTCTTTTCGCAGAGCCTCAACTGTAAACATGCTATCATCAAAATTTAAATCCAGCAATAGAAGTTTATGCCTTAGCCTCCGGTTCTCCACATGCAGGTTAATATGCTCATACTTTTCTAAGCCAAGTTTAAGCATGTAAACAGCATCCTGAAATCCCCTGTTATAATCAATACTTTCCCCTTTGATGTTGTCAGAGTATTTGTAAAGTGTTTCGTAAACGTCAAGTATGTTTTTACTCATTGTATGTTGAACTATTTATTATAAATGCCAGCCGGAATGAGTGAAGCTGAAAGAGTGAGGAAGTGAAGCTATCCCCCTTACCCCCTTTCAGGAATAAGAGAAGATAGTCTCAATTTCACCTATGCGAGCCGTCATTCGTTTGCAGTTTTCGTTTCGGTTGTGGTCAGAAGCTTATAACATAACCATTTAATTTCTGTGGTAGCAATACTTGCCCGAACCAACCCATGTATAAGAATATAGGAAGTGTGTTTTTGGTGATGGTTTAAACAAAAATCCCCGGTAAGATATAAATTGCACATACCATAAAGCGACCAAGCCTATGTACAATTTAACCCTACCGGGGATTTCAATCTCTTTAAGAACGTTTAAATCATATTGAGAGGCTTGGTCGGCCACAACATGTTTAATTCTAAACGTCTCAAAGATAAAAACCTTCATATCACATTTCCAAATTTTGATGCCACTTTATTTTTAAACCAGTTCAAATGGCGGTAAATTGATGTTTTTTTCGTAAATATCAGATGGGAATTTGTTCGGGTCATATTTGATTGATTTAAGATGAACGTTATAAACCAAATCGTCAGGAACAATGGCGTGTTTTTTAAGCCCTACTATCACCATATAAGCATTGTCATTGATTAATATGGTATCTCCCTTGTATAGCTTTGGTGTTGTCATGGTTTTAAAAATAAACTTCCCCTTTTAATTGCTTGATAAGCATATCAACAAATGCTTGCGCACGACCAACCTTAACACACTCCTGAAAGTTATAAATATCGGATGGGTCATTTTCTTTGTAAAGATGTTCTTTAAGCCCCTCAGCCAACTTAAGCAGTCGCTCTGATTGCTCTTTGTTTAGTGGTTTTACTTTCATAACGTTTGTATTGTAATTTCTATCCTTGGCTGATCGCTATACTGCTTTTGAACTGTAACATCACATATCAAACTGTCATCCCGCCAAAACACCTTGTTAAGCGCATCAGTAACGAACTTGAAGCAGTTATCAGTATCTGGTTTGCTTGTGTGCCAATGCGGAATGTTGTCTTTCAATATGTGGGCATTTTTACCTGTCTTATAATGGCTTTTAGGCCTTGTAAAGTAAAAGTTGATACATAGCCTCACAGGCACATCAATCGGTTTCTCAGGGGCTTGTTTTTGTACTACAGAGAGGAAATCACCTTTGTCATTGGCAGATGGATCGTACTGTCTGGTAAACTTACCCATGTTGACGTGTCGATGACGCTTTTGGCTTTTAGGTTCGCCGAGAACAACAAGTTTTATAGGCTGAACTTTAGGCATCCACTTTCCCCATTCAGTTTTAACGTTTTTTATCATACCCCCATAAAAAGATTCTTCTGTTGGCTCTTTAAACGGAACGTTAGCTACCATTGGAATCCCCTGATAGTCTGGGTGTATGGTATTGGTATCTTCCGGTTCAACCTCTGGCACCTGTGAGTGCATGAACAGGTTGTGTTCTTTGCCATATTTCATTTCTTGAAGTTCCACTTGTGTTAATGGCGTAATGCCAGTTTCATCAGCTTTATATCCGGCTTGACCAAACAAAACCAAATCATCAAAAAGCTGTTTTTTAACAGCAGTGTTTTTAGGCGTGTTGAGTACCTTGTTTAACTCCTGATCGAGGTCGTTTAATGCTTTATTGTCTTTTTTCATGCTTTTCTTTTATTTCGTGAGTAACACAATATTCATCCCCACTAACATAATCATGATAGTGGCTTTTAACAGGACAGGAACAGAACCCATCTCCTGTTTCATCTGGAGCAAAGTGTTTACAGTTACAACACCGCTGTTCCTCGTGGTTAACTGGTTTGTCCTCCATGTTCAAATCCATTATCTGTTAATCCCTGTTCAATAAACTCTCTGATTAATTGTCCCCTGCTCCAAACGTGTCCATCTTCATTATACCTTTCCTCTGCTAACAGGTCAAGGCGTGTAGCCTGGTCAACATATAAATCAGTAGGGTAACGTTTCTTTGGTCGCTCAGGTGGTTTTTTGTTGTATTTTCTTTTTATTTTTTCCATGTGTTATAAGTTTTGTGATGGAGGCAGGATTCGAACCTGCACGAGTGCTACACCAGTTTATGATCGGAATTGAACCGTCCTCAGGATGCCTCCCTGTGTCTACCATTTCACCACTCCATCTTGTTTTAATTAAGCGGGGCTGACCTCGCGTCAATCACCAGCTATCACTCGTCAAAAAATTATTGTATGCTGTTCACTTTATTGATATTTCATACCCATCTGTAGATGTTTTTACAGGAGGGTAAATGGTGTACACCTCTCCTGTATCTTCATCTGTTTCTTCGACTGGCTTTAAAACTGCCTTTAAATAAGCTTCACGGTCTTTCAATTGTTGTTTTAATCGGTTATAAACCACGTCCCCACAGTTATCATAGTTCCACTTAACACCCAATTCTTTCCGCTGAACCTCTGTACCAAATATTTTTAATATTTCGCCCTTAGATGCGTATGGTTTAGAATAAACATAACCCTTAAGATTTTCCTCAATCTCTTCAAAGAACTTCTTTGCTTTTTTAGTGGCTATTAAGACCTCTAAGCCATCTTGATTCCCATCCATGACTTCTGATATTATGGATTGAGATAAACTCTTTATAGAGGCTTTATTAAGCCCTAAAAGGGTGCTTTGCTGGAACGCAGCAACACCTGTTTCTTTTGGTGGTGTGTATTGGTCAATGGATTCAAACTCTCTTGCCTCCATGAAATCTTTTTTTGATTGTCCCATTATTTAGTTTTGTTTAAATCATTCGCCCTGTACTGTGGGTGTAGTGCCCGATTGCTACACTCTCCTTAAGCCTTACCTTTATCTGCGTATTCCCAGAGTCAGAGCGGTACACATTGTACAGGGCGAATGATCGCTTTTATATTTTTGATTCTTGTATTAACTCTACCTTTCTAACATTGACCCAATAGTCACTGCGTCCTGTTGCGGTAATCCAGTTAGCAGGGTGTAACCATACATTACGATCTTTATCCCTTCCTACTGCTGCTACAGATGTTGAACCCCCCGTAGCCCACCATATTTTGTAGACACCGCTTTTAAGTTTTTTTGCTTCTTCAAATGTCATAGGAGAGGTTTATTTGTGCTTTAAATAAGCTTCTTGTATTTTACCCAAGGTTTCAAAGCTAAATGAATTAATAATTGGGACTTCATTATTGGCTTGATCGCCCTTGAATAAGATTCTTTCTTTATTATAATCTAATTCAACCCTTAATCCATTGGATAAGTTGACAATGAATTTGTCATTACTTTCGCAACCTGAAATTGCAGAAAACGCCTCAAAACTTACAAAATCATAACATGAACTGCCACTATCCAGTTGTGTTACGAGCCTGAATTGATCTTCAATGCTTACTCCGTATAATCCTGATCCATAAGTAGGCCTGTCATGTGAGGCGTATTGATAACCTTTAACTTCAATAAGAAACTCATATATAGCCTCAAATTGGCGTTGGTTGTTAATTATAACAGCTGTAGTTTTTTTCATAATCTGATTTCCAAAATGTTTTTCTCTTTATTACTTTCAAAATACTGTTTAACGAATGCCTGTGGTATGGATGGTAAACCTAAAGAAGGATTTGTTGAACATTCTATCACTGGAAACTTGTATTCAGTTTGGGTTGGATGCCCTGCTTTTTGTAAGCAAGCAAACTTTCCTAATTCACGCTGATAATACCAGTCACCTAATTCAATAGGTTTTGTTTCATTTAACCCATACAGGTATTCTATAGGGTCATCGTCTCGCTTGAAACTGATGACCCTAAGGGTAACCTTTCTCATAGGTTAAAATGGCATGTCATTATCTTCGTCCGAGTTTGGATCCACACCATCTAATGGCTGACCATCGCTACCGATGAATTCATTTAGATGTGGGTTGCGCATGCTTTTATATTCTTCAGAAGTTTTCATTTTATCTTTAATGAAATCAGGCAAAGAATTAAATTTTTCCTCATCCCATTCATCATAAGATAAAACAAATGGCTTGTTAATTGCCGGAGGGCATGTCATGCCTTTAGGTATCTTAGTGATACTGGAAATCTTTTCGTAAACCTTTGTTGGATCTGCCTTTGATGGATTATGAACCACATTTAACATACAAGGAGCGCCAATAAGCTTTGTAATATCAAAAGACTTGGCTTCCTCTTCTGTAAATGCCTGGCCTCTCCATGAGGTTAATAAAGCCCTTAATGTAGCTTTATCTGCCATTGATAGTGTGTACTCAGCTTCTATAACCAATGGTTGAGGTCCGTTTTCTTCTTTGAACACTTTTAGTTCATTTGGCATTTCCCAACCAATACGAACCTTTTGCATTGTTTTGGGTTGACCTTGAAAATTCTCTACCACTGTGCCAATCTGAACCATCTTGTAACATCTGGCGATATAATTATCTGCCGGGATCAATTCACGTGGTGTACTGTTTTGTTTTGCTAAAATTGCCATCTTTTTACTTTTTTTAGTTTACTGATGTATGATTAATTTATTTGTTGTTTACTGTATTTATAATTTCAAGCGTTCAAATTGTTGCTTCAGTTCATTGGTTAGTTGCTCATACCGTGTAATGAACTCATTGAGGGATACCTTATCTTCACTGTTTGCTATTTCTTCACGTATAAGCTTTATAGCAGCGTCTTGAAGTTTGGTGCAGTAAGCTATTTCTTTTTTAGTTTGTTCACCAAATTTAGAACTGGTTTCGTTTGTGTTAATCCCATATTTAATTGGAATAAACTGATTTGAATCTATCTCTATACCATAGAGAGATTTGTTTAGTGTGAGTTGGATTGTCATTTAATCTAATGTTATGTTGATTTCAACTGGCGCTTCTTCTCCTTTAACAAAGTACTCCGCTTCATAGGATACGTTATAAGCGTTTTTAAGGAACTTCATTGCAGTTTTTTCGTTGCCATCGGCTAATTGTAAGTATTGCTCGTATTTGGCTTTTAAACGCTCCATTTCTCTGAATTTATCAACTACTTCTCTGAACTTGCCATAAATAACAACCTCAATTTCTTTACGCCTTTCGTAAGCCTCATTGTACTCATTAAGTTCAACTTGGTACGCTTGCTCAATTTCTTTGTTGGCCTTTTTATCATCGGCTATTTGACGTGCTGTTTCGGCTGAATAAAAGTCTTCTTTAGCAAGGCTTCCGACTTTTTCAAAAAGATAGTCATCTGCGGGTTTAAGAAACTTAACAGAATAATCATTTGGGCTGTATTCGGTATTAGAAAAATACTCCCTGTTTTTTGAAATAACAGCAGATATTTCTTCAGCTGCACGTTTGTTAGTTATCGGGTATGTTAAACCACCTATAGTAAAAGCCGATTCGTCCTTTTGTGGGATTTTGTTAAATTCAGGCTTTTGTGGATATTCAAGGATTTTAATTCCTTCCTCAGCCATTTTATACTGAACCATGTTCTCTAACTGCTCATCAGTAAGAGCAAGGATTTCTTTTTCTGTTAATTCTGTGATCTGTTTCATGTTTGTGTTGTGTTTATAGTTGTGATATTAACCTTTGTAACCTGTTTTTAAGTTCTTCCCTGTCAAAATCTTTTAATTCCTGTTCTCGCCACGATGTACTGTTGATAAAATATCCAGTCATTGTGCCAAATGTTTTCAAGAAATAAACTATGTCTATATTTAAATCCTGTTCGGTGAGTTTGCTATCATAAGATTTTTTGGTCAATGAAATGTTTTGCGTTGTTAATTCAGTAAGTACTGTAAATACAGCCTCCAACCATACACGCCTGTTGCCTTTTTGATTTAGCATTAAAACCTGTTGGGCATCAGATATAAATTCATCTTTGCTATTTGTATCCCACACGTCAAGTGTTTTCATGTCGTTGCCTTCAAAGATTGGTTGAGCTTTGATGCAATTAAGTTTACCAAATTTGGTTATGGTTTCTGTTTCCATGTTGTTAATGTTTTGCCTTTGGCGTTGTTTTTAAATTGTGAGTACGTATGTAATACATGGCTAAACCGTAATCTTTGCTTTCATAATAAACCTGACTACCAATCTTTACCCTCCATCCTTTAATAGGTTTCTTTACATGTGCCTGTTTGTTGGCTAAGTATGTGTTTCTGTCCATGATGTTAATCCCTCCTTATACCATGTTTAAATTCAATAAACTCTTGCTCTCTTGCTATCTCTTCAGGTGTATGAACGATAGGCTCGAATACAGGCTCTGTAACGTCTTCAATTGTGTTGACTGATATTGTGTGCTGCAATACATTTATCTCGTCCTGTAAGGCTTCTAATCGCTTACTCAGGCCAAATAGTGTGGTGTCTGTATGTTTACATTCCACATTTGCCATGATATAGGTTGTTATGTAGGTTTTCATGGCTTTTTCAGATGAAATGATTTTTCAGAGAAAACTACAGTGGGGATAGGAACGTATTCAACACTGATAAAACTTGAATACTCTTTTAAGCCGCAGTTGCTGCAAGATATACTCCAACGTGGTAATACTTTGCCATCCACGTGTTCGCAATCAAACTTTAAATTTTCCATCTTGTGATTGCCACAATCAATAAGTTTTACATTCTTATCCATTCTTGTTTAATTAAGCCTTTAGTGAGTTCAGGTGAATAGTATTTTACTATCTCCCTAAACCCAAATTTGTTAACCCTTGTGATTAATATAAAGTCTCCTTCGTTAAATTCTATTGGTTCCATACTGATTATGAATTTTTTAAAAAGCGTTTTAATATAGAGTTGCTACTTAAAATCTGTTCAGTTGTGATTTGATTGTGTTCTTCTTGGATTTGATTATAGTAATCTCGCTGAATTGTTTCGTAATGCTCCCATTCAGCCTTAGCCTGTTGTTCCCTTATATAATCATCAACAGCATACTGTGCATTCATTTGTTGGGTAATCCAACCACACTCTATCGGATTAAAGCAATCTCTACCTATAATTCCACCGCAATTAGGACATCTTGCCATAATTATGAGTTTTTATTTGATGACCAACGACCGAGCATCACCATCACATTGGCAAATGCTAAAAATATGATTAACTCTCCCATGGCTTAATCTCTCATTACATCTTTGTAAGCGGCTATCCAAGCTTGATTCTTTGTTTTACCCTTCCCAAGCCTGAATATGCCATCTTTAACCTCGTAATAATCGCCAGTACTGCACCCAACATTTATGATTTCAGCGTTTGGGTGGTACTTTAGCACAATGGATCGTTTGTTTTGCTTCTTCATAACCATTTACTGTTTTCGTCCAACCATTTGTTCCAGTCCCAGCGAGCGCGTATCTGGCGTTTGTAGCAACGTTCGCAACGGCGGGTACAATTTGTCACTGACCTCCAATCGTGCCCTATAAGGAAGCATACAGCCACCTTGAGCTTATACTTTAGAGTTGCCATACAATTCAACTGGTTTATAACGTGACAATAAATTAATCCTGTAATTAATGAGCCTCATGCCAATGATGTGATACTTCCAGAACATTACCTCATCTATGGCACTGATAGCATACTCACACATGGTTTCAGCGTGGGCTATTAGCCTGTTAGCATGAGTATCTTTTATTTTGTAGGCAATGGCATTGTAAGCCATTTTCTTTTCGTACAGCCAGCCATCATGGGTATGATAGGCAGGTGCTGATTCAGGCCAGCTTGGTGGTTGAGTATTCATGTTGTTTTGGTTTTGTGTTGCTAATTTAACTAATCAGTGGCTATGTGATGGTTGCTTACTGATTGTTTATCAAATTTAGGCATCGTTATTTACAATTCCAAATTTTGATGCCATTATTTTCAAATAAATTCAACGTTGGCTTCCAGCCAGTCAGCAATCTCCGGAAATGATAAATCTTTTGCGTCATTAAGCTCAACTATCTTGTCAATTAAATTAATGCTTATAAAAGAATTAGTCCATGCCGAAAAAGTTCCACCATTTCCATTAAATACTTTACTTAAATGGTTTGGAACAAACTTGAACCCATTAGCGTGAAAAGCTAATCCATTTGCACAAAAACAATCTTCTCCCTCAATCACTTGATGAAACTCACCTTTTATTTGTTTGATTTCATTTTTTCTTAGTTCAGCAACCCATTTTTCACCAAATTCTTTTGGTAGTTGATATTGTTTCTTTTCCATTTTGTTTAGTGTGTTGATATTGTTAATAATTTACCACATAGCCCATAATAAAGAGCCTCCAGCCTTTTTTGAGTTATTTCACCAACGTATAATCCCGGTAATTCGCAGTAGCACTTACCGCTGTAAATACGTAAAACGATACGGGCAGCACCTACAGCTAAAACCATAGCTTCACCATTTGGTACGCAGCCTAACTTTTCGAGGTATTCTTTTGTGATTGCCATGATTTGATATGTATTTAAACTTCTTTTTGTTAGTTTTTTAGGTTAAAATTTAAGACGGAAACAAATGTATGCCCAAAATGAACCACGTAATCTTTCTATTAGATTTACACAACCTTGATGTTTATCCTGCCACCATTTTAAGTCTGATTTTAGTTCTTTTATTTCTTCTTTTAGAAAGTGTGGTTCATATCCAGTGTTATACTGGTATTGTTCTTCTTCCTTAGCCAGTACCCAAATACCTAAACAATATCCATCGTCCAATATAAATCTAACCGGGAATAGCGATTGCAATTCTTTTATTGGAATATCATAAAAAAATCCTTGAAGCGCCTTATAAAACCAATATTGGGTGAATTTTTCATAGTATTGGATAGTTTGTGGCGACCCCTCATGTTCAACTATAAGACAACATCCTGAGGAAAGTAATTCATTTATAGCCTTTGCTATAATTAATTTGCTTCTACCACTACGCCTACCATTATTTGCATAGCGTTGAATATTTTCCCAGCCAATGTGGGTTTCAATTTCTCTATAACTAATTGTTTTCATATCTTAAACTATTTATTAATTGACCTATTCAGAGGGAGTGCAATTTCAGGAGTAGAGGGAGCAAAACAAACAAGTCACTCCCCTCCCCTCCAATTGTATTTAATACGGGAGTGACCTATTCATTTTGTTTTAACCTATTCGTCGGTCGTTTATCCTATCGTGTCGGTCACAGAGAAAACAAGTCAGCCCAATAACTCTGTTTATTATTCACCACACCACCAAGTGATGCTGTCTTACTAAACCTTTGTCAGGGAGCGTTCATTTTAAAGTGTTACCGAACAATACACTGCTTATGTGTAGAGTTGGCTAATCGATACCTTTAGAAATAACAAATCCTTTCATTCATCAACTGATTAGGCCACCGTAGGAAGTGAAAGTTTTTTAGTCTTAGCCTAATACAGTATCCGAAGAAAGGATTACTGGTATCTATGTGGGTTTGGTGTATGAACTGCTGGCACTTCCTACGGTGAGCAATTATACCACAAAGATAATATTTTAGTTTTAACTAATCAAGTCAAGTATTTTTCTGATTACTTCACCATTGTATTCATTTTTGGTTATTGTCAGAAATTGTAGTGTTGTCATTGATGAATCCAAATCTATTCCATTTGACTTGACGAACATTTCACGGCCACTCTTACAACTTCCAGTTAACAGATGATGCCATTCAAAAAACAGGTGATTGCTGTAAAATTCATTCTTTTTGAACTTTTTAATAAATTCATCTCTTTTTTCTTCAAAAGATAGTGACGAGTAAAATTTATCATTGACAGCCTCAATTGCATTTTCTTTGGTATCCCCGTGAGCAAAAAGGTTTCCTGACTTGGCAATGTACATTTTTTGTGTACTCATGTCATCCTTGATGACCAGCACCTTTGCAACGTTATTTACGATTGAAAGGAATACACAGGGGATATCATCAATGTAGTATACTGGCTGCTTATTGAATGTTTTGAAAGAGTGTATTTGCTTGGTCAAAAATCCTTTTTTGTAATCAGAATATACGATTGGTTTAACATCGCCATCGCCATAGCCAGAGCCAGAGCCAGAGCCATCGCCATCGCCATAGCCATAGCCATAGCCAGAGCCAGAGCCAGAGCCATCGCCAGAGCCAGAGCCAGAGCCATCGCCATCGCCATCGCCATAGCCATAGCCATAGCCAGAGCCAGAGCCATCGCCATAGCCAGAGCCAGAGCCATCGCCATCGCCATCGCCATAGCCATAGCCATAGCCAGAGCCATCGCCATTAGTTACTGGCTCAATACTCATGAATGCTTTGATTAAATCTTCCATACTTTCACGGCGTTAATGTTTTCAACTGCTTCTTTTGTGCATGGCAATACCTCAATTACCTGAGGTAGGTATACCCCATCTTCATCGGTGATGGTTACTGTGAATTTACAATCTGAAGGTCGCTTTGTTCCTTCAACCGCCAATTGGCTTAATGAAGCTGCACCCGACCAATACCACAATCTACGGGCGTTAGTGATGATAGCAACATCTTTCTCTAAACTTTTTACATTTCCCATCCAAACGCCTGCTGAATGAGTTCTTACGATTACTGTTTTGTTTTTGTACATGATTTTGTTGTTTTAAATGTGTGATGGATTTATTTAGAATAGTAATAAGCCTGATAAGGATGCCCAAAAACCAGGCAAAAGGTAACAAATGGCACAAACAGAATAAGAAAAGCAATAATGAGTTCATGTTCTGTTGCTGTGTTATCTACCACCCTTCTAAAGAGTGATGGAATGTAAAGTAGTTTTTTCATGATTTGTTGTTTGCGGTTTTTTGTAAATACTCAATATCGTGAGGATGGTAATAGCTTAGTTTATTTTTGTAATACGCTATTGGGCGCTTAGGCTCAACCTCACCATTGACAACAGATTGCCAGTGACTAATGGATTTAAGCAGCACACGGGCTTGATATGGCTTTCTATTGTGGTGCATGTGGCTAACCATCTCGATATCCATAATCCCCTCAAATTCATCACAGGTAAATTCTGAAACACCAGTGTATATTCTACCTAATTCATCATACCCTGTGCAGGTATAAAAAACAGTGTGCTCTATTCTATCAACTTCTTGGACTTGCAAGTCATCAAATGTAACTTGCCATTGTTTACCCAATAGTGATTTGTAATATGCTGTTTTCATTTTCCATAAAATTTAACGTTAATAAAATTTGTTAATGTAATACCATGTAATTTACCCCTGCAATCCTTAATTCTAAATCCCCGGATTAACATAGGGTTATGACCATCGTAAACCGGATTTATTACCCAGTGTGCCGGGATATCATACTCCTGAATGAGTTTAATTGCCTCCACAATAGATTTTGGCTTAACCTCATTCAGGGCAAACCCAATGGTTTTTATTTTACTGGTGGCGATGGTCATTGGTTTAGGGAAATTGTTTTTAAGCCTCCGTTTAGGGCAGAATGTGTTTTGGTGAAAGTTGCTTAGCCCTATGGTTTGACTTCTTTTAGTGGCGAAAGGTCATTTAATAAACCTTCGATTACGATTTCAGCCTCTTTATTGATTAATTCAATTGGCGTTTGTTTATTGTCCTTACTAAATAATATACCTCTTAAAAAGCGTCTTTTTAACGCCAGTTTTAAATTGTCTTCATCTAATTTGTATTGTGACATAACTCTAATTATTTAGCAGGTGTTAATTTACGTTCATCTATTGCGCCTACACTTCGGCCATTGTGCAGCAATTGAACCGAAATAAGCCCCGATACGCGATTAATTGAACCAACATGATAAGTTATCCCGGCCGAGGCCTGAAATTGGTTGTGGTCAGCTATAACCCGTACAGGCTGGCCGTTGAAGAAGTTTGTTGTTGACATTGTGTGATGATTTTAAAATTGTGATTATTGAGTTATTAACATGCCCTTTAAGAAACCTATAAACTCACTATCATTGGTTATAATACTACCAATACATTTATATTCTTTTTCCTCTGTTTTTAGCCAATGTCCTAATCCAGTCCATTGACGGCTAACTAAAACTTTCCCTGCTTTTGCCCTTTGTTCGTTCAGGGCTATTATCAAATCTTTAATTTGATCCGATTTGCTATATCTTTTCATTTTATTACTCTTAAATGGTTAATACAAGTTGGTTGACTGATTTGTGACTGAGCGTAAATTTTAGCACGCTCTTTTGTTAATCCTGTTGCTAAAGCTACATTATAGTGGTAAGCTAATACTGGGTAATCGCTTTGTTCCTGTGCGCTCATGCTGTTTTTAATTTAGTATAAGCCTTTGAAACATATTGTAAATTGTTATGGATAAAAGTTTTTGCCATTAATTCATCTTTGGCCGTCTTTTGTAGGATATTTAATAGCCTGGATTGCTCATCTAAATGGCGTTCCATTGCACACTGCCAATATTTTTTACCGTTTAATTTATAGCCTAAACACATAACGCCGTGTTTGTTTAAGTGCAGCGTAAATGTATCTACTTTTCCAGTGTGGCTGTAAGTATGTTCAAATTCATATTCGCCCTTAGTGTACATTTTAACCACCGTAGCGACTTCTTTATCAAATCCGGCTAATGTACCACCAGCGCTAAATAAAGAGGCTGTAATGACCTTATTTACGGTTAGTTTTTGATTTGTTGCCAATAATCCATCTATAACAGATTGAATACGGTTAAATAATTCTGTAGTCATTTTTTGAGAGGTTTTTAAATAGGAAACATTTCCTACCAGTTCAGCCTCCACAACCAATTAAGGCAGGGAGGCGAACGGCCATTGAGAAACCTCTCAACGAAACTCAAAGGATCTTATTTAAATTCTATATCGTATTTAGCTGTAAAGCCTATTTCAGTAAGTTTAACATTTAGTTTTGTTTGTTCGGGCTTAGTAATTGGCTCCCTCCATCCAAAGCAAAACTTTTTAGTATGTGTGTAATAAATTACATTATTAAAATCTATATCATTATCTATTAACAGGCTGTAAGCATCATACTCAATTTGTGCAGATTCTATTTTATTCTTAATATCTTTCAATTTGCTGTTTTGAGCCTTTTTAAGGCGCTCTAAGCGCGATATTTGTTGTGCTGTATTGTAATCATTAACCAAATAATCAGGGACGCTCTTAGAGGCTTTAAATGTGTGATCATTAACACTGATCGGGCGCAATTGTAACAATCTTAAGTCGTCTAATTTTAGGTATTCACTACCCAAACATTTGGTACAATATTTCAAATCTGTATTTAGATATTGAGCCCCGCAATAACCGCAAGCACATGTATTTTGACGTATTGCTATCATTTCAGGCGTTTGTGTTAACCACATGCCCTGTTTTATCTTATTATTTGGATAAATAGCTTCTTCCCAATCAAAAACCCTTAACCCGTTATCACTTGTGATAGTTGGGGCGGTATTCCACTGATTGTTAAACAAATATTTTGTTTCCAGTTCAATAGAGAGGCCATTTAATGGCGATATAAGGTTGTTATAATAGTTGCTATTGCCTGAACTAATGTTATCAAATAAAGTTAAACCTTGGGATTTTAAAGAGGTTTTTAACTTGTCATAGGCGATAAATTCAGCCTCATTTGAAATGTCGAATTTGTAGTAGTTTACTGTAGTTGTCATGTTGAGAGGTTTTAAAGAAAGTGATTTAATTGATATATGATAAAAATTGTTCAGTAGTTAGTCCAAATGTATTTTTAATAGTCCCCGGCATAAATGAGTGTTGTGAGCGGCACACTTCCTCACCGTTCGTTGCGGTTAAGACATAATACATACCCTCATCCAGAATATCGGCCTCAATCTCTAAAAGGATAGTATTATCAGGCAAATTAATTGCTGAATTTGTATTGGTGTATAAAAATTTACTTGTCATGATTGAGAGGTTTTAATTTGTTAATGTTGTGTTGCTAATTTATTACAAAGCATCGTTGTGATGGTAACGCCCTGTACCGCCAAATCCCCAACCTGATCAGGGTACGGGGTGCGCTGCAAAACTTAGCAGGTAAAACAGGTCTTAATGTATTATGATTTTTCTGATCATTTGCGCCTGAACACGTTTGGCATAAACTTTAGGATTAACACCGTTGTTATATGCTTTTAGCAATTCTTTTGTGCCTTTTTTAACCCTTACCAAATATACATAAGGGCAAAGAGTTACCTCTTTTGTTTCAGGGTTTGTTTGTGGCATTAAATCAACCTCGACTATTTTATATTCTAACCCAGTATTGTCGTAAGTAACAGTGCTGTCTACTCTTATTTGAATACTTACAACTTCTAAAAATGCCCTATACATTCTTTCGTATAAGATCTTTTCTTTTACTTGAAGATCGCTTTTTATTTCTTGCACCTCATCGTGCATAGCTAAAAATAAATGACCTGAATTAACTAATTGATTGTTGGTTTTCATAACTGCTAAGTTTTAATGTTGTGATAAGCTTAATTGCTAACCATGATTCAAATATCGGCATCATTATTTAATTACACAAATATCGGCATCATTATTTACACCGTTATAACTAAATAGAATATCGCACCCTTTAAACACCACATTTAAACACTTCAACATAACGTACAGTTATAACCAAACATCATTATATCATTACATAACCAGTAACACCCATAACCCACATATCCCATTATCTATTTTATACCCATATATAACGCCATTGCCTGCCATATAAACAAACATTACATTTATAACATCCTAAACACCAATAACCTTTTATAGCCCCCTATATCCCTCCTAACACCCCTTAATACAGTATATCAGGTATTTAAACATATTCATTGATGTGCTTTTTAACAAATCAAACTAATTTTATCAGTTTTAACTTGTTTATATGGGGTTATTATCCCTCAATTTTACCTTTGTTCCCATTGTAAAAACAAAAGTGTTTCACCGGTGGATAAAGTGTATTCACGTATGTTTAAATGGGGTTTTTGGTAATGACTTGTAGCAACTGGAATCAAGGTTAAACCATTGTAATGACAGGTATCATTTTAAAGCCTGTAAATAACGTTTCACTTTTACCAATGGTAAACACCCTTAACACAGTTAACACGCCTTAAACAGGTTATAACATGGTAACATGGTCAAAAGGTTTATCGCCATTGATACAGTTTATCTCCCTTAGATCATGTTGCCTATTGCTAAAAGTGTTTACATGGGTACCCCGGTTCTGGGTTTCCGTTCTCTTTTGGTCATGTGGGTAATGGTTCATGGGGGGATAATCCCACATATCAGAGTGTGTGAAAAAAAATAAAAAATTATTTTGGGGAGGATGGGTGTGTTAAACTTATTGGCCAGGATTAAATGGTTAAATAAATACTACTTAGAATACTATAAGAGAAATGTTTTATTATTGATTGATTTACAGGTAATTAAGTAAATAAAAATGCTGGTATACTGTGAAAAATGCTGATATGTTAGCAATTAATGTTATCATATCAGCACAATTACTTGTTTTGTATATAATAAACTGTATATTTGTTGTATAATTATTTATACAGTATTAATGTGGGTAATGTTAAAGGATTAAAAAGACCGGCACAGCGAAAGCAGTTTATAGGTACCCGTGAATATGTTGACATGGATACTGGCGAACTCACAAAAAGTGAGGGGATATATAAAGCAACAGCAAAAAAAATAAACTACATAATGATGTTTTTAGACGAGGTAAATATTACAGAGGTTCTTTCCGGGCTTGGTAGTTCGGGAAAGGTATTGGCATTTATACTGAAAGAGTATAATGATAAAGACAATATGTTCTATTTCAGTACAAGCAATAAGGAGCGCATGGTTGAACGATTGGGTTTGAGTATAGGCACAGTAAGGTCAAGCGTAAAAGAGTTCTCTGAGAGTGGTCTATTGTGCCATGTAAGGGGTGCTGAATACATGCTTAACCCGAGTGTGTATTACAAAGGGGATTTAGGGAAACGTGGTGACTTTATTGCTAAATACGATGAGTATAGAAAAGAGTTTGAAATAAAGAAACTAAAAAAGGTAAACGTATGACGATAGTTAAACTGGTTCGTAGTTGCCACGGCAGGAGTGCATGGGCTATGTATGAAATGAAGGGTTACAGAATGGATGTTTATGTACGCCATAATGTTGCTTGCAAAAAAGATTATGATAGTGGCGTTACTGTTAGTTGTTATGTAAAGCCTAAAAACGAGGATTTGTCAATGAGGCAAAGAGCTGAGTTTACAGACTATGCAGCGTTTATTGAGTTTAGAAAAATGATTACTTATTCACTTAATTAAAACCATGACAACAATAGAAACAATACAGGTAACATTTGGCGCAGTGATGGATGGTGCTGCACTGGTGGCTATAGCGTTAATCCCGGTAATGAACCGTAGGATACGTAAACAGGAACAAATGGAGCGTATATGGCGTAAGATTGAGAAACAGTTAGACTTTGAGCCTATGTACTGGTGGGAAAAGGAAGAGCAAGCCGACCAATGGTATGAATGTGATATGGAAAATAAATAACTAAAACACAAAATAAACACAACATGGAAAAAACAATTTACGAGCAAGCAATTGAAATGTTTGGCGTTGAGAAGCAAACAGATATGCTGATTGAGGAAATGGCTGAACTTACTCAAGCGTTATTAAAGAATCGCCGTGATCCGTTAAATGAAGCTAAAGAACAAAATATTTATGAAGAGATAGCTGATGTTGAAATAGTGTTGGCACAAATAAAATCTGTTTTACGGTGGCAATATCTGCTTGATGAATATAAGAAACACAAGTTAAGTAAACTGGAATCACTAATCAATAAACCATGAGCATCCAAATATACCCCGATGCACTGGCACTCAGTATAACAGGATATGAGGCCGAATGCTGTATATTTTGCGGAAATCAGACCTGTTACTGGAACGAGGAAACAAATCGTCCCTGTTGCCCTCAATGCAGTATCCTGCACGAACCTGAAGAAATACCTAACGCACCACATAATTATTGAACAATATGGAATGGATAAACATAAAAGATAAATTGCCTGATAATGAGAACTGGGTTAGAGTATGTTTAAATAATCAACCAAGTGTTATACCCTGCTGTTATAGTGGAAGCCGATGGTATGAGTATAGAGGTTCAACTTTACATATACCGGAGGTAACCCACTGGAAAGAATTTAACAATGAACCACCACACCAACCAAAGTTAATTTGGCAGTTCATTTCAAAGAAAAACGAAAATACAGACTGGACAGATTTATCAGATGATGAGTACGAACAAGTAAAACATCTGGCAAGATTTGAATTTAGGCAAGTAGAAAAGTAAAACGATGGCACAGGAATTACGTTACATATTCCAAATAGAGAATGGAGTTGGCAGGATAATTAACCGTAATGGCTTCGACAAGGACGTACAAGACATTCAAAATGGTAAATGGATACTTACCCTCAAAAAGTATCAAAAGTCCCGCACAACGGCTCAAAACTCTTATTACCACGCCGTAGTAGTGCCAAGTGTAAGGGACGGTTTGATAGATTTAGGTTTCGCCAAACATTCATTAAGCCTTGAAACTGTTCACGAAATGCTTAAGCAAAAGTTTCTACAGGAAGATATGGCAAATGAAGATGGAGTTTATATCAGTATCACAAAATCAACAACTGAACTTTCGACAACAGATTTCATGAATTATATTGATGAAATACAAAGATGGGCAAACGAATTTCTTAATATTGTAATTCCAAATCCAGGCGAACAATCACAAATTAATTATTAAAAATCATAAACAACACAACAATGGCACAAAAAATCAAGAGATTAGAATTAAAACCTTCAGGAAAGGTATTCATTGAACTAAACAAAAGCAATTCGAGTAAAAACGCAACTGGTGTAGTAAACAAAAACTCCAAAGAAACCTCTGACCTAATGCCTCATGGCGATTTGTTAAGGGCTTTAGAAAAGCTAACCCCACATTTACTGATAGCAATGGAACTGGCAGACCCAACTTACACACTTATCGACAAAGATTATCCAATGGATAAGAAGTATTTTGACAGTTGGGAATGGAAAGAAGATCCAAGGTTTGAAGGCCTAACGGTTACAGGTATCCTTGTAGTGGGAAAAGAGGCTGTTGACGGCATTTATTTACTTGGGACGAAAGAAACATCGTTGGGTGGTATAAGTAAGCTTAAAACGCCTCTAATCAGCTTGGTTAAAGAGGTAGAATCTGAGAACTACCCGCTACAATTGATTATAGATGCCCAGATTGAAACTTTAATTTCAGAGGCATTGGAATATCACAATGAATTAAAGTTTGCTCCTGACCCACAAGGGAAACTTTGGGAAGATGCAACAGCTCAGGGAGGACAGTTAAAAAAAGTTAGTTAAATCATAAAAACTATTTACCTTTGTTCTGTTCCAACCATTTCTCTTTGTCTCCTGACTAAACGATTGTGTTGCTAACGGAACAACAACCGGATTAAAGCTTTCGTGATGGTAGGCTCCGGTATAAAAGATTTCCCCCTGTCAACTTTGATTGGGGGATTTTTATTTTTATAAATATATTTCATCAAACCTATTGACATTAACAAAAGTAAAGCTATCTTTGACCTATGGAATCAAAAGAACTAAAAGAAATCATCGAAAGTCGTGGCATAAAGCAGACTTGGATTGCAAAGAAATTGGGAGTATCTAAGGCTCTCGTTAACCAATGGGTCAAGAATACCACACCCATTGCAGAAAATCAAAAAATAGAATTAAAAAGTTTACTTAATAGAAATAACTAAGGTAAACCCGTCTCCAAAATTTTAAAAAAAGTAAAGTAAATGAGTACGTACGCAGAAAAATTAAAAGACCCGAGGTGGCAAAAAAAACGTTTAAAAATTCTTGAAAGAGATAACTGGAAGTGCAGAGAATGTGGAGCAACGGATAAAACTCTTCATGTTCACCACACTCAATACAAGGGTGATCCATGGGAAATTGAAGATGTAAAATTAAAAACTCTTTGTTGTGATTGCCACGAAAATGAACATGATGATAATAAGAAAAAATCAAAATACAATGAGTTTCAATTATGTAAAGATGCTATAGAAATTACTGGTGATGAGTTAATAAATATACCTCATGAAGATTTAGGTGTTAAAACTTTGGATAATCCACATGCTATTTGGGCGTATGTTCAATATTCTTATAATCACTATGCTACATATAAAAACACATCAGTTGAAAAATTTAATTCCCAATTCAAAAATGCAAACTTTACTCTTAAAGAATATATTAAATTATGTCATGATCACCTACAAAGAGACTGTGTAAGGCATAATATACTGTTAAAAACAGATTACGGATTATTTGGGTCAAAAAGTCTTGTTTATTATCAAAATGTTTTTTTCCCTTTATCGGTAGTAAATGTCTTGAAGAAGATGGATGATTTGGAAAATATGACCGAGGGTGAATATCGAAGCTTTTATAATAAATCAAAATTTAATAGACTTGAGTGCATTGATGATCTTTATCGAGGAATAAACAAATCAATTTTGGTCTTAGAAATTCAATTTACATATAACAATAGAACGTACGGAATATGAGTAGGGCATTTAAAGGGGTTTGGATACCAGCTGATTTATGGCTGAGAAAAGATTTGACAGTAGGAGAAAAGATGTTGTATATAGAAATAGAGAGTTTGGATAATGATTTTGGCTGTATAGCATCAAATAAGAAATTAGGAGAAGTTATTCAGTTGATACCGACAAGTGTTAGTCGGGCTTTAAAAGTTCTTGAAACAAAAGGATTAATAAAAATAACCTATGATAATTATGTAACATTTACTGGTAGAAAGATAATTATTACCCCTTGCGAAAATGACAAGGGGGTTTGCGAAAATGACAAACATAGTAATACCATTAGTGATATAGTACCTAAAGGTACTAATGTCGAGTTGTCTCCAAAAGACAAGTGCAGTTTATTTATAGACACATTCAATAAAATAAGGAATTCAAAGTACCAACCCAATGAAAAACTTTGTTCATCACTAAACAGCAGAATAAAAAAATATAAATCATCTCAAATTTTTACCGCATTGAAAAATGCAATGAAAACAGAGTATCACATAAACAACAATTTTAAATATTTGACACCGGAATTTATTCTTCGTGAGGAAAAGATAGAACTTTATTTAAATGCTTCTGATATAGAAACACAACCTAAACAACAACAAAAATCATATAATTCTTATCAAGGTCAGGAGGTAGGCAACTAATGGGATTAAAATCTGTAAGCGAAATGCTTCCTCAAATGGAAAGAATGAGGACAAGTGGAATAATTAGAGGTGAATCTGTCGGTTTTAAGTGTTTTAGCGATTTATATTCAGTAAAACAAGGAACATATACTTTCATTTATTCTGAACCTACCCATGGTAAATCTGAACTGATGTTTGAAATATGTTTGAACCAAGCAGAGGAACATGGAAAACGTTCACTCATATGCTCCCCAGAAACAGGAACTGTAGATGAAATAATTGCTGAGCTTATTCACAAGTACACTGGGAGTAAAATCCAAAAAAATGAGTTTACAACTCTTACTGATAAACAATTTCATACGGCTATGGAATGGCTTAATCACCATTTTGTAATTGCAGATACTGATGAACAAACTTATTCTATACCAAAACTATTTGAGTTAGCTAATGAATGGGAAAAAGCAAACCCAGGACAAAAGATTGATATAATCGTTGGTGAGCCTTACAATGAACTTGATCACTCTGAAATGTCAAAGTTTGGTGCAAGGCAGGATTTATACATTGAAGATTTAGTTTCAGTTTTCAGGAGGCTTTGCCGTAAACACAATAGACATTTTATCCTTACAATTCACCCAAGCGGATCATCTGTACCAATTACTGATAAACATGGATTTGCTTATTATCCCAAACCACTGCCAAGGCAAGCAGCAGGGGGTCAGGCTTTATATCGCAAGGCTATGACTTGGATAACTCTTTGGAGGCCTCCTAAAGGATATAAAAATGATGATAAAAATCCTGATCCAGTATTTGAAAATGAAGTTCATATCTGCATTGATAAGGCAAAACCTAAAGGCGTGGCTACAAAAGGGATTTGTAAGCTTTATTTTGATTGGCAGAAGAATAGGTACTTTGAAAAATTTGAAGGAGTTGATTGTTATGCTTGGGATCATAAAAAGGTGTTTAAGGTTTTAGGCGACAAGTCAATAGAAAGTATAAACAAAAAGCCAGAAATTGAAGAATTACCATTTTAGCCTATGCCTACCTACAAAGAACTTGAACAGCAGATAAAGGGCTTTAACCAGCAGCAGGAGTTTAAAGAAGCTAAGATAGCTTTGTTGCAAACAATGATTGATGATGGGTTTAAACCATTTGAGTTGTTGAACAGACAGGCTACTTACTTTTTGGAAATGATTGATGAGTACGATGAGTATTTTAAAAACAGGACACCAACTGAAAAAAATAAGGCCAGTAGGCAACGTTTGACGAATTTACTTGTGTTAAACACAGAAATTGGATATATACCATCAGAAAACAGGATGCTGAGATTATCAAACAAGAAACTGGCGCTACAAAATGCTAAACTGATGGATATGATTATCGCACTAAAGGCAGAGCTTAAAAAACACGAAGAATCACTAAACTTTTAGAAATTATGCAAGTAACAGTAACAGACCACAACGAGTGGGAAGGAGAATCTTTTAGTTTCGTTTTGGAAATTGATAGCAACTTAGCAGCCAGAATACAGGCGCAAGAGTTTGACTTAATGACTATAGAATATCCAACAGGATATACCCAGTCAGATATTGATCAAATCAATTCAAATTCAGATAACAGCTATATGGATCGAATTGGGTTTTATGAAATCAAAAAATCAATTAACATAAATGATGGTATTGATTTTTATGAAGATGTTTTTTACAAGGGAGCCGGATTAATTAAGATTTAACCATGACCCTTGACTACGTATCAACAACAATGAAGAACCTAACCACTAAAGTAAAACCAAGGGTATGGTACACTATTGACAAGGACAGGAAAGACAGGGAAGCCTTGATACGGGTAATCAAATGGGCGATAGATAGTGGGCATGAATATGAGTTCTCGCCAGACTACAGTTCATTCAGGTGGCTACCGTTCGATTATACATAGATTTTAGCGCGTATAAGGCAACTTTAGAATAAAATGGATATATGTATCAACTTAAATAGAACAATTGATTTAAAGACTTAAAAACATGGATTTAAAGGTTAAAAACTGTAGCAATTGCCCATTTTCGACATTTAGTTTGGCTGGGGGACATTCAAATCTAATTTGGACTGGTAGGCGTCGGATTCAACATAGTTGTAATCTACAAGAAATGGCTACACAATATAAATCTGATTCAAAATATAAATGCTTTGATACTTGTCCATTAAAAATTAACTCAATAACAGTTTCTATATGATCTCATCAACAAAATCTTTTATAGATAGAAAGAAAAAAGAGATACAGTGGGCAGTAGATAACAACAAACCATTTGCTGAAAAGGCATTAAGAAACAGTTTGGCTCAGGTAATAGCCTACGATAAGAAACAACAACAGGTAAATAACACTAAACAACAATTAACATTATGGTAAAAGCAACAGAACTAAGGATTGGAAACTATGTATGGGGGGGTAGTGATAGGCATGAACAAATTGCGGAAATATTTAGAGAAAGAGTAGTTACTTCTTTCAGAGGAAATTTATTAAACGTGTCTGATTATGAAGATATATCACCAATTGAAATAACACAAGAAATTTTAATAAAAAGTGGTTTTACTTATATAAAATCGAACAAATTAGAACATGATGAACTGGGTCAGTTTATTTCACAGGGTAATGGTTTTTATATGACAGAGGTTTTGCCAGAAATGAAATATGTTCATCAACTACAAAATGCTTTTTATGCTTTTACTGGCAAAGAAATTGAAATTAAATTTTAACCCATGGAAACAGAAGAACGGATTATAATACAAGAACCAGACTATCGCCACACTGCAATAACTGAGGCCGGAAAATTACCTAATCAGTCTATTCAGGAACTCCTTCAAGCAGCAGATAAAATCTACAATTGGCTCATGACCGAGAAAAATGAGAAAGCAGAAAAGAGGGCTAAAGCACTTGAACCCAAATGGAAAGCCAAATAATTTTTGGTGTAAATTTTGATATATAAAATAAAGTTCTCAATTTTATAAAATCAAAGACAAAATGGCAACCAAAGAAACAACAACCAAAGAAGTTCCGGTAACAGAAGTAAACGACAAACCGGAAGTCAACAAAGGTGTATCGGACATTCAGAATGTTCCGACTGTTCAGGCACAAGTAGCACCAGAAGCAAAGATTGATCCTGTACAGCCTGAGCCACCATCAGCAAGTGATGTAGCAGAGGCACTGAATGTACCACAAGCCGGTGAACCAGTAAGCGGAAAAGAAAACCGTCCTGATTTGCATACTGTAAGTAAATCAGATTTAGAACAACATCCCGAGTTAAAGGACAAAGGATTGAAAGATGGAGACCAAATACCATTCGGTTCACAGAAAGTTTGGAAATATCCTACAGCAGACAGAAGTTCTATTGTAGAGGTAGAATGGCCTCGTGATGTAACAGGAGGAAAGTTGTAAAAATATTCACAAGCCCGTTGCTTAACTGTAACGGGCTTTAACAATTAAAGACAATGGCAAAATCACATCCCGGTTTCAAAGCTGTAGCAGCTAAGATTTCAAAGAAAGAAGGAGTATCAAAAGCATCGGCTGACAAAATATTGGCTTCAGCTTCAAGAAAGGCTTCACCAGCGGCAAAAGCAAAAAATCCGTCATTAAAGAATGTTAAAATGCCTAAAAAATGACCATCACACAGACCTCTGATTACGTATTAAGTCACCCGTTTACCAAACAGGCAGTACAAAGTTACCTCCAAGGCAACAATAAAGACCTTAAGTTCCTGTTTGACCTGTTACAGATGGATATATACCAGGAAACAGCCAAAGATTGCGCTAAAGCCTTTAAACGCAACAAGAGCCAAAACTATCCACTGATAGAAGAAGCTATAAGGGAGGTAGAACCACCTGAGAGATTAAACACAAGGCTACCCATCCCACCACCAAAGCCAATATGTATTGTAGTTCCAATGAAGGTAACAAAACCGAAAGTTAAACCATTGGTACATGCGATAAAAAACCAGTTAGAATTGGCATTCCCACAAAAAAACCGCCAAGTTTCCAAGGCGGCTGTTTAAAACAAGTACGATTTACTTACGCTTCAATTAATGTTTTGATTTGCGCACCAGTTTGTGTAACGTACAAGGTACGTGATACCCATTGGTTGTTGCTGTGAAACTGAACATACACAAATCCATTGGCGATAATGCCCGCAGGGTTTTGAGTAGCAGTACCGGCGTAGTCACCATAGTCAACAATAGTTGAACACATGCGGTAACGGGCTAATGAAGGTGATTGTGCCGTGTACTGAACAGGAGTAGCAGCATCGCTACCTACTTGGGTTAAAAGAATGCTTTGTTGTGCCATTTTGCTTTAATTTTGCTTATTAAACATTTTGTTAATTGAACCAAAGGTAGGCGAAAAACATAAACTAATCTCTTATCTTTGAATCAGCGAAATGAACAACAATAGGACACTAAACACAAAATATTCCCACAGCCACTTTCCGATTGTTGAAGTTCGTTTCGCAGATTAATTTCTCATCTTGTGGTTGTGGGTCTTTTTTTACTATGCTGATAGTAATGGCAGTTCATGATACGGAAGAAAATAGTAGGTCAAAATACACCAAAGAGTGCCTTGGCTCACTATTGGATACAGTTGATTTTGGGAAACATAGAATTATAATTTCAGACAATGGGTCATGCCAAGAAACTCATGAGATTTATCGTGGTTTTTTATCAAGGTCAAATTATAATGAAAACATCAAGTTTAACTTTAATATTGATAATTTAGGAACTGCCAAGGCTGTTAATTTAGGGTTAAGGACACGATTATATAATGAAGTTTGCACCAAGTGTGATAATGATATAGTTGTACATCAATCAGGATGGGTTGAGGAATTGGAACAGGTGTTCATTGATAATCCTGAAATAGGAATATGTGGACTTAAACGTGATGATGTATATGGCGACTTTACTAAAAATGGCAAATTGCTAATGTCTGATGATGTAATGGGAACCTGTACGGCCTTAAACCCACGCTTATTAGACGCTATAGGATACTACAATCAATTTTCGGTGTATGGGTATGACGATGTCATATTCTCTGCAAGATCGCTTGCTGCGGGCTTTAAAAACTGCTTCTTGCCACACATCAAAATAACTCATTTAGATGAAGGTGGCACAGAGTACACAGAATGGAAGAAACAGGAAGCACAGCAGTACTTACAGGAAGTTGGATTGTTGTGTGACGCTTATAGGCAGGGAAAAGCACCAATCTATTATGATGGAGGATTTGGCAAATGAAAGTAAAACTACTCACAGTATTCACCGACCCTAACGTATATGGGTTGCATCAACTTAAAAAGTCATTGGACAAGTTTGGTTGGTACTATGACTTTATCCAGGCACCCCAATGGAAAGGGTTTGGCACCAAACTAATATCAGTATATGATTACCTGCAAACATCTGATATAGATGCTTTTTTCTTTGCTGATGCTTATGATGTGGTAGCATTGGGTTCAATGGGTGAAGCATTGTCAAAGCTGGACATAAATAAAATCACATTCAGCTCAGAGAAGAACTGCTGGCCGGATAGTAACCTTGAAAAGTACTACGAACCAATTACCCAAGGTGGTTTTAACTATTTGAACAGCGGATTATACTTTGCACCAAAGGAACTGTTCATGAATCTGTTTTACATTGATGCTCCAATGTATAGCTCAGATGACCAACTTTGGGCGACCCATATGTACTTATTCAACGAAAAAAGCAACATTGTACTGGATACTAAACAAAGCGTATTTAATAGCCATAGCTTTATCGCAGAAGGTGAATATGGATATGAGAATGGAAGAGTACAGATAAATGGTGAGCAGCCTGTACTGTTGCATTTAAATGGTCGCACTCAAGACCCTAAATTGGAGGAACTACTATGACATTAAAAGAACTTACAGAGGGATGGGTTGATACTCCTGAATGGCATGAAAAGGTTAACAACGAGTTGATTGAACGTGTAAACTCTTGTCAGTATTTGAAAGAACACAGAGATTTTGTTGAGCAAAATGCTTTTGGGTTTGGTGAACGTTCTTTTCATTGGTTTTGGCACGAATTGATTAAGGAAATGCCTGAATACTTTACATTTTTAGAAATAGGAATTTTTCGTGGTGCTTCGTTGTCATTAATCGAATTGATATCGAACGAACAAAATAAAACATGCTCAAGAAGCGGTGTAAGCCCTTTAGATAGTACAGATGGTCATTGGGAATCAGATTACGAAAAGGATATACGAACCATTCATTCAAGGTTTAACATTAATCAATGTTATTGCATTTTTAAAGGATTGAGCACAGATAATAGATTTATGAGATGTGCTTATGATGGGTCACCATACGACATAGTTTACATTGACGGAGGGCATACCTATGAGGTTATTACAAGCGATTTAAGACACTATCCTAATATGGTTAATGTTGGTGGCTATCTTGTTGTGGATGATGCCTGCAACGATCTACACATGCCTTGGGGCTTCTTCCAAGGAATAGATGCTGTAACCCAAGCAGTGAAAGAATGGGAGAATCCAAATTTCGAGTTTCAATTTAACGTTGTTCATTTAAGAGTATACAAAAGAGTAGCATGAAGAAAGTATTACACATAACACAATATCCTGATGATGGGACTGCATTTTACAGGAGTACACCATTGAAGTACATTGATGGTAAAGACATATCAGTAACATTCCAACCATTGATGGGGCAGATAGCATGGAACACGTTTGTTGGCTATACTCACCTGTTATTAACACGCCCATCAAGTCACAATGATTTAGCCATGATAAGGTTGGCAAAAGATTGCGGTTTAAAGGTCATTTCAGACTACGACGACGACGTTTTGCACGTTGACCAGTATAATCCTACATTTCACATTTACGAGAGCGCCAAGGGGCTTATTTTGGACTGCTTGTTATTTAGTGATGAGATATGGGTAACAACTGCAGGACTTAAGAAATCATTTGGCATGTACAATCAAAACATACATGTAATACCGAATGCTCATAATGACTACCTATTCAAAGCAAAATACAAAAAGCCGTTCAATGCTAATACTAAAAAAGCATTTTGGAGAGGCGGTGGAAGCCATCAGGCAGATGTGTACGAGGTTGCGGACTATTTGGTAAAAACAATCAATGATAATCAAGATTGGGAATTCCAGTTCATTGGCGAAAGGTTTGTGTATTTGGAGCAAAGATGTGGCGCTAACTATCAACCAGTATCACAAATGTCATTGATGCAGTATTTCAAATACCTATACTCACAAAATCCAAATGTGATGTTTGCGCCACTCAGCAACACGAAGTTCAACCAAAGCAAAAGCAACATATCATGGATTGAGGCCACATATGCAGGTTCTGCTTTTTTCGGGAACTGTGAATTGAATGAGTTTAATCAAGAGGGGACATTGCCATTATCTCTATTATCAGAATATCCATCTAAAGAGGGAAGATTGGATATAATGAAAAATGCAAATGAAATATCATGGGCAAATATTCATGATAATTTATTGCTATCAAGAATTAACGAACTAAGAAAAGAAAGGATACTATCATGAAGTTATTGAATGGCAAAATAGGCGTTAAGTTTGATGAAAGTCATAATAAGACACTAACCAAAGGACTAAATGACCTTGATATAGTAAGGGCTGATCTGTGGATAAACCGGGAAGATGACGGTGAACAAAGCTCAAAATATAATGAGAACCTTAATTACCTTGAAACAAAGCCCCAAATAGCCTCTGTAACGATTACATCTGCATCGTGTGACTATAAGGTTGGAGACAAGATATTTCTTCATTACATGGCCTATGAGACAGCAGAATTGACAGAATATGGGTGGATTGTAGACACAGACTTTATTTTATTTCAAATAATGCCTGATAATACATTCAAAATGGTTGATGGCGCTTATTTAGGAGAACAATTGCTAACAGACGAGGTAATCACTGAAACCGGCATTTATTTAAGCGGAGGAAAGAAAGAGGGTCTTAAAGTGAAAATAACCCATGTGCCAGATAATAACTTAATTAGTATCGGCGAGACAGTTGTTACAGTTGACGACAAACAGTACGAACTTAACTATTGGGGTAAGAAATACATTAAACTGGTTGAAAACGAAATTGTAGGAGTGTTAATATAATGCCAAGGAAAGCTGGATTCTGGATCAAGAAAGACGGTAAGATTGCTGTCGACACAAGTATGGACAAAAAGCTTAAGGAAAAGGAAGAAAGACTTAAGTTCAATGCCATGGCTACACCAAAAACCAGGCAAACCTATAGTATCCGTGGCAAGGGTCAAAAGTTCTTACGTGAAGTCCATATTCCTACCCTAAACAAGAAAATCAGAAACCTATGGGTATACCTGCACCTTTGGAAGAAACATGTGTTGACGGTGGAAGCAAAAGCCAATGAGCAGGTAAAAGAAGTAAAACGGAGGGAAAGGGCTCATAGGCGAGTAGTTTTTGCCAGAAAAGAACGTACAGTAAGGAAAAAGGCTATTAGATGTGCTTCTGCTATGGAGCGTGGTAAGGTATCAAAGTATGCCTTAAACAACAGGGTAAAGTACTATGGGCACTTTTACATGATTATAGTTGATAGATTCTTAGAACAGAAAAACATTAAAAAAGAGTTTTTCAATTTGCTCATGGTTTCCACCTATCAAAAGATAGTTGAACCACATATTTACTACATGTGGTCAGTGGTTGGGAGCGAGGACACATCAAAGGTGCGAACCAAATATTTATGTAATAAAGGATGGCTTCAAAGGTTATCAGGTAAAAGAGGTAAATTTGTTTTAACACTAAAAGCATTGAACTTTATACAGGAGTTTGATGATTTCTACGACCAGGAAGCAAAGAAACAATCAGATATAGTAAAGAATGCAAAGCGAAACAAAAACAGCGATACAAAAACTCTTAAAGTCAGTAGAAGGCGTAATAGAATTGCAGACGAAAAACCTACTGGACTATGCTGAGGGAAAAGTACCTGAAGTGCAGGTTGATCCAAAAGCATGGGAAATAACATTAAAAATAGCCAAAGACTTACCTAACTTGCAGATGCTGGATAAGGTTCTGAATGGTGAGATTATTTTGCCTGAGCCAAAGGAAGAAGAACAGGCACCAACAGAGGCAATAGTAAAACCTATTTCTGATGCTAATCCATTTGAATCAAGAAGTGCAGCAATAAAAGAAAAGCTGAATGGCACCACCCATAAGTAGACAGAGAAGTTTTGAGATAGAAGTACAGGGGCTACTTTACAAAACTGGAATATGCCCACCTCTTGAAGAAATAAGAGGCTATGAGTTACCTGTTAAAGACCAAGTATGGTTCAGGGATTTAACATATGAAAAGTGGGATTGGAATGATGATCCTAAAAAAGGGCCACTATGGTTTAATGTAGCCAGTCAGGAACAACTTGACTGGTTTGATGCTGAAATAGAGCGACTACACGTAGGAGCATGGCACATGATAAGAGGTGTGCCGACATACTTCAATAAATATGCTCACTTCTTTCACCAATGGTTCTGTCTTGACATTGGTATTTACCCGATATTTAAGGAAACATCATTAGAATACTTCAGGTTCTTTGAACTGTGCGAACAAGATCCATTCTGTTTAGGTGACATTGGTATTAAGGGTAGACGTTTGGGCTTATCATCAATGTCTGCTTCTATTAAGCTGTTGATTGCTATTCTCGAAAGCAATACCATTCAGGGTATAGTATCAAAGACGGGTACAGATGCTCAGGAAATGTACTTCTTTATTAAGAACGCTCTTGAAAAGCTACCACCGTTCTTGATGCCAGACCTGAACAAGGTTACGGAGGGCGAAATACACATCGCCAAGCCATCCAAAAAAATCAGCACAAACAACACCAAGGCCAGCGGAGATAAGGGCAAGAACAACCGTATTAACTGGCTTGATACGTCAGAGAATGCTTATGATGGTCGTAGGGTAAGGCATGTTACCATTGACGAGGCTGGAAAGTGGAAGAAATATAATGTACAGAAGTGTTTAACCCGTATCAGTGATACACTTGTAGTAGGTGCTGTAATAGGTGGACACGTATCTGTGTTTACTACTGTAAATAAAGGTGAAGAAGGTGGCGATAACTTTAAGAACATTTGGGATGGTTCTGATCATATTAATGGCAAGAAAGACAAATTCGGTCGGACACAAACCAAACTCAAACGGTTCTTTATACCAGCCTATAGAGGCTTTTTAGGCTATGTAGGTAAGTATGGCGAATCTATAGTCGAAAACCCAACAAAAGAGCAGACAGAGTTCTTAAAGAAGTTTGTAGACCCTGCTACAGGATTAGGGTGTCCTGATCCATACATCGGCGCTAAACAATATCTGGAAGAGAACAGAAAGATGTTGGAGGATGACCCGGAAATGCTATTGGAGGAAATACTTAAAAATCCATTCACATGGAAAGAGGTATTCAAAGGTGCTAATAACCGCTGCAATTTCAGACTTGACGACTTAAACAACCAAATAGCAAAAGTTGAAGAAGAACTAAGGGCTATGGGCTTGAAAGAAATGGGTCGCCGAGGGGTATTTAAAAAACATGATAGCGGTGAAAAATACTTTGAAGACCACAAAGAGGGGATGTGGTATATTATGGAGTTCATTGATGAGAACAACAGGTCAACATACCAAGGAAGCATTAAATGCCCCAATAACGCTATTTATGGCGCTGCGGGCTTAGATACATACGCCAACGCTAAGGCCACTGTTGACCCAGGTTCAGATGCTTGCTGTATCATCCATAAGAGATATGATGCGCTAAACCCTGACAATTCCAATATGCCTATTGCCATGTTCATTGGCAGGCCACCTAAAAAAGAAGAGTTCCACGATCAAATATTTTGGGGGTTAGAATACTTTGGGGTTAAGTTACTGGCCGAACGTTCACCTACAGACTGGGAAGACTATGCCACTAAAAGAATGCTGGCATCTGACATTGAACAGGAAAAGAAGCATGGGTATTTAATCACCACCAAAAGAGCCAATGGTTCAGAGGTATATGGCATAGCACCACAGGATAAAGAGGCAAGAGAGCAGCATTTGACAGAAATGAAGGAATATGCCTACAATAACATGCACAAAATTAAGTTCTTGAGGTTGCTGAAGGAAATGGTTAAGTTCGATATTGATGAAAGGACTGATTATGATGCTTGTATGGCATGGGGCTATTCATTGATGGGATTGAAGGGCTATCAACCAATAGCCAAAGTAGAACCTAAAGTTAGGCAATTCATGAAGATCAAGCGAAGTAAGCAATATCATTAAAAGAATATCAAACTTAAATTAACTTTGTGATTAAATAAAATGCTATGGCTCTGAACGGTATTACCAATCTCCCCAATATTTTAAGCACTGATACAGACAAAGACAAAGAAAGCTTTGGATTAAAGCTTATGCAGGGGGCTTTTGATAATTGGAATACCGGATACAACGGCGAAACAAGATATGGCCGTAAGACCCGATTTGACTACAACAGGGCATTTGCTATGGGCAGACAGCCAATGCAAGAATATAAAGATATCCTTGATTTAGACGGCGAGAATAGCGTTATTCAGCTTATCTATGAACCACTACCAATAGCAATTCCTTTCTTAAACAGGCTAAAAGACCGTTACAATCAGCGGGAAGAAAAAATTAGTTGTACCTCAATTGATCCATTCAGTGCTGAAAAGAAGAAAAATGCCAAAGATAACGCCCTATTCAAACTCAACGAAAAAGATAAAATCCAGGCGCTTCAACAGGAATCAGGAGCAGAAATAGAACAATATTCTGATGATGACCCACAAAGCGAATCAGAGATTGAAATCATGTTCGGCTACAAGTACCGTATTCCTGAAGAAATCATCATGCAGGAGTTGATTAACATAGTGTTCTATGATAATGACTTCACAGGCGTGATTAAAGACCGCCTGATGGATGATTTGATTAACTGTGGATATGCAGGCACTAAGGTGTACATCGATGCCACAGGAAGGATTAAAATACGTCCTATACGCCCTGAGAACTTAATAACAAGCTTTACAGAATGGAATGACTTTAGAGATTGGCAATACATAGGCGAAGTGTATTACATGAGTATTGCTGAGATAAGACTAAAGTACCCCAATAAGATTGATGAGCAAAGGCTATGGGAACTGGCACAGACATTTACCGGCAAATACGGAAATCCTAATGACTTCAATTACGGATGGAATAGTTTGTACTATACAGCCCTTGCAAGACCTTATGACAGTTTCAGGGTAGAAGTTATCGAATTGGAATTAAAAACGCTCTACAGCCTTAAATATAAGACAGGTACAGATAGATTTGGCAAGGAAACATTGGATAAGGTAAAAACCATTACTGACCCTAAAAACAGCATAGAAAGCAACCCGTATTACGTTTCATATACCGGTGTAATGATAGCCGATACAGAATATGTGTTGGAGTGGGGTCTATCAAAGAACATGGTTAAGCCTAAAGACAATTTACAAGAAATAATCAGTTCTTACGCCATATATATGTATAACAACAATCAAATGGTGAATAAGCCAATGATTGAAACCATGATTCCATCTATCAAGAAAATGCAGTTGATAGACCTTAAACAACAAAACATCATTGCTGCAGCTATGCCCGATGGTTACGATGTGGATATATCAACCATGAGTGATGTGGACATTGGTTTAGGGGAGGGTGCTTTAAGCCCTTTTGAACTGTACAAAATCAAAAAGCAAACGGGTATTGGGTTCTACAAACGTATTGATGATGGAGGCTTAGACCAAAGGAGAGAGCCAATAACGGCTAACAACGTTCCATTCTCAGGAAAGCTTGAACAATTGCGTAATGAATGGAATGCGGAGTTTGATACATTGATGCGTATAACTGGCTCTAACAACCTTGAATCAGGCGAGATAACCAATCAGGCCGTTAGTCAACAGGTGGTTAAACAAGCTAAACAAACTGGCGAAAGCTCATCTAACTACCTATACAACTCATTCCTGAACATTATGCAAAGAAGTGCTAAGTTGGCACAATTAAGAGGATGGGATATATTGGTGTTTGGTAAGAAATTCGGGAAGACATTTTATGATGGGTATAGGAAAGCGTTGGGTGCTGAAAAGATTGAATATATCAAGGTTGAGGCAACAGATGACTTTGAACGTACGAACTTTGATGTACAGATCAAAACAATAATTGACGATCAGGCACAGCAATTCTTAGAAGCAAATATAGGTCAGGCATTGGGTCAGAAAGAGATTACATTGGCAGATGCAATAGATGTAAGGAAACTGGCTACAATAGATGTAGACTATGCCTCCTACATGTTGGCATCACGGATAGCTAAACGTCAAAGAGAAGCGCAGCAGATGGCGGCACAGAACTCACAGGACAACACTCAAGCAGCCATTGCTGCAGCAAAAGCCAAGTCGCAGGGCGATATTGATTTGGAAAATCTGAAAGCCAATAACAAGCTAAAAGAAATAGAACTTCAATCAGAAAAAGACAAGGAGAAAGAGATATTGAAGTCTGTGAACCTGATTAAAGCTGAGATAGCTAAGTCAATGTTGGCACAGCCAGGAGCATCATGGCAGCAATTACCAGCGCCTATTCTTGATGGTATGGGCATAGTTGACCAGAGTGAAAAACAAATTATGGTTAACTCCATTCATCAAAAGCAAGAAGAAATGGCTGCACAGCAACAAGCAGAGCAGATAGCACAACAGCAACAAGAGGCAGCAGCCCAACAACAAGCTATGCAACAAATGCAGCCGCAAGAACAGCAAGCAGCATAAAAAAGTTAAAAAGGAAGTTTTACTTTTATACCAACATTAAACAAACAAAAAATTAATATGGGTACAGGATACATGGGTATGGATGAAACCCCGGTAGTTGAGCATGATACCACTCAAACCGAAACTACTCCACAGGCAGAAGCAACTGCCCAAAACGAACCAGTAACAACCACTACAACTACTGAACCAGCGGCTACTACAGAGCCTGAAAAGATCGTAGTAACCGAACCAGAGCCAAGGGTTATTGAGAAAGTAGTTGAGAAGATTGTAGAAAAATATCCTGAGTTCAAGGATGAACGGGCTAAAGACCTTTACGAACGCTATGTAAATGGCGACATTGATAGCATTCATGACTACCTATCAGAAATCAAGCGTAACTATGACACCATGAGCGACCTTGATGTGGTAAGGATGTCACTAAAGAAAGACAACCCAACATGGACTGATAAAGACATTGAACTTGAAATCAGAACAGCATACGGCAAACAGTTAGAGGTATATGACCTTGACAGTATTGACAAAGACCTTGACCCGGAGGGTTACAAAGAAGCATTAGCCCACAATGAACGTGCAGAAGAGAACCTATTAAGGTTACAGAGAGGTGCAAGGGACAGCAGGGTTAAACTCAAAGAACAGCAAAAAACCATAGAATTACCCAAAATAACAAAAGAAGAACCGGTTGCACAGACTGCAGGAAGAACCCAGGAAGAGATTGACGAATCTAACCGTAAATGGGCAGAAGATGCAGAAACAAGCGTACCAAACATCACAGACTTTAAATTCCAAATTGGTGACGACAAAAAACCCGAGGAAGCGGTTTTCACAGTTACCCCCGAAGATAAAGCTGAATTGGTGGAAAGTATGAAAAAGTGGAACGGTGCAGACTTCATGAAAGAGCGTGGCTGGACTAACGAAGATGGTACATTCAATCACTTAAAGATTGCCGAGGATGTGTATGCTTTAAGGAACTTGAATAAGATTGTAAAATCGGTAAGTACCCGTAGTAAAAACGCCACTATCAAAGAGGTCATTGCTTCAGACATTAAAAACATCGACCTGTCAAACAACAGGGCAGAGACGGTAGATACGTCATCTAAGCAAGATGTGGGTGATTTGATTTGGTCATAACCAAACATTAACGACTTTAAAAAACTAAAGAAATGGCAATAACTACACCATTAGCAACACCAGCTAATTACTCCGACCCAAGTATCACCAGATTTGGTCTGATTAGCGGACTTAACATTGTAACAGTAGCACCTTACAACAAATTCATTGAAACAAGGAACTTTGTGCCTTATGTATTGGTGAATGAATTGGCCGGTAACATTGAGAAAACTGACCACAAACAGTTCTTATGGTATCAGAACAGGGGTGCATTCATGGGCTTTGTTACATCTGCAGCAGCAGTAACCGTAGCAAACTCTGCATCAGCAACCATTACTGTGGGTTCAGGAGGTTATACCCAGTCAGGCACCAAATCATTACCTGCTGTAGGTATGATCTTTTATAACTCCCGTACAGGCGTTAACAGCCGTGTAACAGCGACAAATACCTCAACCCCTAACGCACACACCTTTTCAATTACCCCGGTTGTAACAGGCCAGAATGCCTCTACATTGGCAGGGGATGAATTGTTAGGTCGTGGGTTCGTTTATCTTGGTGAGCAGTCGGATAAAACAGCCACTATCATCAGGAACATTGACAAATACAGCAACTATTGCACCGAGATCCGTAAGGACACCACTATCGGTGATTTGGCTGCTGCTGAAAAGGTCGATTTCCAAATCAATGGTCAGTATTCATTCACCTATAAACAGAAACAGGATGATGACTTGGCGCTGTTGTTAGAGCGTGAGTACCTAATCATGGAAGGAACACAAACAAGCAACCTGCCATACACCGAAGAAGGTTCTAATGGTGTTATCAAACAGGTTCAGGCCAACGGTATTAATGGTACGTACAACACATGGGGTGTAACAACAACATTCGCTCAGTTGGAACGTGCTTTGTCATCAATTGGTGCGCCAAAAGAATACGATATTTTGGCCGATAACCAATCTTACATTGAAATGCAAAACTCAATCTTCACCGAAATCAACAACGGTGCTATTGTTTATGCTGATAACGCCGGCAAACGTGGAGGTATGGATATTTCAAGGGACTTCGATTCATTGAAAATCTACAAACGCAAATACAACTTCACCAACTACCAGTTGTTCGATGAGCAGGCAATGTACAGTTCAAGTGGCTTAGGTCAGCGTTACCGTTTTATGTTAGGTATTCCTGTAGGTAATACATCAGGTACTACTGAGCGTGGAACTACTGTAACTGTGCCACGTTTGACTATCATGTACCAAACACCATTCGGTGGCAACAAATGGCACATGGCTGATACCGGCTTATTCGCTGACACTCCAACCTCAACCAAAGCTGAAAAGGTAATGACTACCATAGGCTATTGGGGTAGCAGGTTGGCAGGTGCTCAACAGTACTTCATAATGCAAGGCCAGTAAGCAATAGCTTAAGGCAAACAATAAAAGCCCGTAGCAATTCAGTTACGGGCTTATTTCTTAATCAAGTTGATTAATTCTACAAAATCAATAAACAATAATGGAACAACAAACACGCAGGGGCAACCCTAACTTCGGCCAAAAAAAGGCAGAAACAAACTCACAAGCATTGGAGCAGGCGTTTCAACCAAAACCAGTCAACAAGCCTAAAAACTACACAGGCAAGTACGATCCCAAGAAACGCTATCAATTTAAACTGGTAGAAACACACGAAAAGGCTAAACCAAGGGATAAAGACACCAATGAGATATTGGATAACCCTTACCCACCAATCTACATGATTACCAACAATGGCGTAGGTAGAAACCCTAAAACGGGTGAAGTTGAGAACTGGCGGTACATATTTGGGTTCAATTCTATTTGGGTATCTGATCAGACAAAACCTGAGCCATCAAAAGCACAACTGGAAAACCCTAAAAACTTCATTGAGTTCAGGAATGGTTCGTTGTTTGTTAGCGGTGTAAATTCAGCATTGTTAGATGCCTTGATGATTCAGGAAATCTATGATAAATGTGAAAGTCCGTTGGAGGAAAAGAAAAAGGTTTATACCTTGATTAACGAGGATGACCAGCGCAGGGTTATCAGGGAGAATGCTGATATGGCATACCTTGCAGAGAAAGCGGCTCGTGAGGCAACACTGGCTGAAATGATACCTATTGCATCAGCGTTCGGTATTGATGTGGATGATCCGGAGGAAAACGAGGACAGGATCAGGACAGAGTTCATCTTTAAGGCTAAGACAATGCCAGAGCAGTTCAGTAAGCAGTTTGTCAACCCTAAGAACAAGTACGTGTACAACTTCACACAGGCTTTGAGAGAGGGTATTATATCTTCTGACATGATACCAGGCAAAGTCGTTTTGGTGGGCACAGGGAAGGTATATTGCGAAATTAAAGAAGGGGATGTGGCCGAGCAACTGGCACAGATGCTAATATTGCGCAACAGTGAGGTGATAAGCTTATACAGCGCATTGGAGAATATTGCACAAGGGGATTAATTGATTTGTGTTTTATCCATGTTTAGTGTTGACCGTACATCTTAATTGGTGTGCGGTTTTTTATTTATCTTTGAATATGGCTACGATAGATGATGTATATTCTTTAACCAAGTACAGGGCTAACAAAAGCGGGTATAGTGGCACTATTTCGCCAAATGACTTTAATTTATTGTTCCCAAGGGCATCTATTCGGTATTACAATAAGGAATATGCACGTTATGCCTCTACAAAAATCGTAGGGGATTCCTTATCAAGATTCATTTCATTGCCTACTGCTATTACAATTGACAGTAATGGACAGTACACATTCCCGGCAGATATGTTCCATGTTGTAGCGTTAACACACAATTACAATGGCGCTCAGGTTGAGATAACAGAAGTCTATGGAGATAGGTTGGCAAATAACCTGTCAAGCGACTATGATGCTCCTAACGAAGAGTTTCCTATTTACACCCAATATGAGGCTGCTCTACAGTTTTATCCAACCAACCTTGGTACAGCTAACCTAATCTATTTAAAACGTCCTGTAAAGGCTGTATGGGGCTATACATTAGTGTCGGGTAGGCCGGTATATAATCCAGCAACATCTGTTGATCCAGAATGGAATGATATAGATATCGACAACATCATATTCATGGTCTTGTCGGATATAGGAATTAATATTCGCGATCAGGAATTGGAAGCATTTGCCATTACTCAATCTAAATTAAACGTATAAAGATGCCAATCACAAGTTATCGAAATATTGCGGAGAAGATACTAACCACATATGCACGTGGGATTAGGAGCGACGATGAAGATTTCTCCTTACGGCATGTAGCCCAACTTGTGAGCGAGGAAATGGCTGCTATGGCACACCAAAACGCCATAGAGAACAGCAACTGGGGAGAAACGACATATACGAATGACACTTTCATAACTACATTCAAAAATATTACAATATTAACTGATAGTGACCATAGGAAATACATACCATTACCATCATTGCCAACAGCACTACCCAATAACCAGGAAATAGAAAAGGTGTGGCCTGTAGTGGGTAATACATTCACCAAGCCAACTAAGGTTGAGATAGTACCCATGAATAGCCGTAGCACCTTTGCACAGGGATTGTTACCAGCAATGAGAGGCTTTTTGTTGTATTATGTTGAGGGCGTCAACCTGTACTTTTACGATCCTGACAGGGTTAGGTTTGGGGCAGTAAATGTAAATATGGTTGGTGCTATGCCTGATGGAGAGTTGTTAGATGCACCATTGACATTGCCTAAGAACTATGAAGGGGTACTATCACAAAAAGTAATAGCAAGGTTATTGCAGACAGCCAACAGGCCAAAAGATGTTTTGAATGATTCACAATCAATACCCTCTTAATTATGCAAACGAGTTTAAGAAAGATATGCGCACAATTTTTGGATAGTAGTGATACTTCATCTCATCAGTACCGCCGAGTATACAATCTTGCCGTGAGGGGATATGAGAACGAATTTAATTTAGATATCTGCGGTTATCTGAAGACCGAACTACTGGATGTAATGCCCAACAAAACAGTGCCACTCCCATGTGGGTATCTGAACTACTCCAAAATAGGCATAGTTAATGGCGCAGGAGAGTTTGTAACGCTTAAAAGGAATGACCAGTTGAGCGGCTATCACGCTGCTTACTACAACAATGTAGAACGTAACGCAGGTGTACCAACTATCAATTCATTCGGCACACCATTCGGACTAAACAACCAGTCATATAACAACCTTTACTATTTTAACTTTTGGAACTTAGGTACAAGCTTCAATCTATATGGTTTAGACAGCGGTACAGCCACTGTTGGTACGTATAAAATAGAATTGGGTGAAAACCTTATCATACTTAATCCAGAATTTAAATACCCTCAAATCCTCTTAGAATACCTCACAGATGGGTATGATGAAAACGAGGATGATTACTACATTGATTCAAGGGCAGCAGAAGCAATGCTTGCTTGGATAAGATGGCAAAATGCCATTGATCAGCCAAAGAAGTTTAGCATAAGTTGGGTTACTAAATATGAGAGAAGTTTCTATAATGAGAAACGTAAATCAAAAATGAGGATCAATAACTTTAATCTTGCTGAAATGAATGACATAATCAGACGTGGTACTAAGCTCGTGGCTAAGTCATAACAAAAAAGAATACCGAAATATCAAAAACATTTTCTATAATTGTACCAATCAATGTGTCGTAGATAAAAGTGTTACTTCGTTTGGTGAAAATTACACACTTAGTCGCTTGTTACCATTGATTAAACGCACTGATAGTTTAACGGTAAAACAGCGGTCTCCAAAACCGAAGTTATGGGTTCGAATCCCTGAGGTGTGCAACATCATATATAGACAATCAAACTGATGATTAGCGCCAGGTACGGGATCGGTATCAAACAAACATTAGCCCGGGTGTAAATTGCCCGGGCATTATTAAACGAAAATGAAAAGAATATTAAACATAGAGCAACCGCAACCAATCGACATTATAGTCGGGTAGGTTTGCATTGCCAAAAACATTGAGCCTCTTGACTAATAATCAAGGGGCTTTTTTTATTTCTTGTTGCGATCCGTTGGTGTGGTTACCTCACTTGGAATGAGGGTTATCGCAGGTTCAAATCCTGTCAACAAGACCATTTATATTTTGCCGTGGTGTAAAGGCTAACATAACTGAATTTGGATCAGTTGATATAGGTTCGATTCCTTTCGGCAAAACGAGGCGGTTGGCAAGCGGTTAAGCCATCACACTTTCAATGTGGTCATCGCGGGTTCGAATCCCGTTCGCCTTACTTTATTTTAAACCACCTTTGTAAATAAATTATCTTTGTTCATGCACATAGATGATTTAAAGTATTTCTATGCCGGAGGTATGGACACCGATTCGGCTCCTGAATTCATAAGCAAGGAAGACTGGGTAACTGCATTTAACGGGAGGGTAATCGGAACTACAGGCTCTGAATTTGGCTATGTAACCAATCCTGAAAGCAATTCCTTAATAGCAGGTGAACGTGCAACAGGTATCAATAAAGGCATAGGAGGCAGAGCATTTGAAGATATTCGCCAAATCCTCATGTTCATATATAACTCAGCAGGGTTTCATCAGATAGCAGTATATAATGCTGATACCAAAACACAGCAAATCATCTACACTGACAAAACAGACAGTGGTGGCATACAGTTACTCAATTTAGACCCACAATACTATGTGCAGTGTATTCTTATCAACAGTAACTATCCAATATGGGCAGATGGCAAAAATGAGATAGGTTATACCAACCTAACGAAACTTGCAAATGGAGATTATGGTACAGTATTGGCAGAAGATCTGTCGTTGATAAAGCCTCAAAACTTAATCCCCATAACCGCAAGTTATATCGATGATACCGGCAAAGCATCAAACTTTGTTAAAGGTAAGTTATTCCAGTTCACCTCACAGTACATCAATGATGACTTTAACTACAGCACATGGGGAACATGGAGTAAGCGAATCATTCCACCACAGGAAAGTACACCTGCTGTAGGGACAGATGTATCGCAGAACAATTGTATTGTTGTATCAGTCAATATAGGCTCTATACGAGCCACACAGCTAAACATTGCTTGCCGGTATGGACTATTCGACTTCAACATCATAAAAACGGTTGACAGGTCTTATATCGTGGCATTGCCCAATACTGCAGTCGATATTTCAATGGAGATATATGAGGCGTATGACCCAACTACCAACCTATATTCATTCTGCTTTTATAACGAAAGTTTAACCATACCGGTAGTACCAACAGAAACAGACTTATTTGCAGACTATTTATGGCCTGCTACAGCCATTGAAAAGATCAACGGCAACATAGTAGCCATTGGCGATTTAAAGGTGGGCTATGACCGCCCTACAACGCCTGTGACCATTGCTGCGGTAGGGTATGATCCTAACTTGACAGTGCCTGATGATTCCAATCCTGATCCGCTAAGAGTAAGTTATACTTTTCCTGGTGCTGTGGGTAGTGGATTAGGTAACCATAGGCGATATATCCAAGTTAACTTTTTGGGATTGCCCAAAGAAAACGACATTATCACCATTACCATGTATGATATTCGCAATGCAGGAAGCACATTAACCTATACATACGTAGTTCCAGCAGCCGATGAAGATCATTTATTGGATACCATAGGGCATTTGTCAGCCACCATTCCTGATTCATCATATAGACAAGATACAACAAGCCCACAGGTAGTATTGGGCATTAATGGCCCACCTTACTTTCAATTACAAAGTGCAACAATAACTCTATATAACGCGGGGGCATCAGTATCTAAATCGATACATGCTGTACTTGACAATTCGAGTTATCAACTGGCATTAGAGTATAGGGATAAATACGGCAGACCATTCCCATTAGAAACAAACAACCAGTTTATTGTAAATACCCCATCATTTGCTCAGTTATTTGGACAGGCAGTTGGTATCTCATGGACTATAACTGATCCTGTAGCCCCAGTGGGTGCGGTAGATTATCAATGGCTCATGACTAAAAACAGTACGGTTACCAATTTACTTGATGTGTTTGGCAATCTGATTGATTATAAAGGTGGTTGGAATGCCCACACAAATACTCCATTTTTAGCAGCCAACACAGGAACTGTTGGAGATGCCTATCAAATAACAGCACCAAATTCACCTTCAGATACGCCACAGGTTAACTTAGGTAACGGCACACTATCTTTTAATACAGGAGACTATGTGGTATACAATGGGAAATCGTGGGATATAGTGCCAAAGACATTTGCTGACTTAGCATCGAGTAATGTGCTGGCAGTGAAGATAAACCCATTGTCACTATTTAATGATAGATATTCTAATAATGGTGTTGATACTGTATTAACTTATGACTTTGTTCCAGGTGACAGGTGCACATTCCACTATTATGTTGATCCGGTAACACCAACTGCTGAAAACTATCTTAACAACCCGTGTATAGATGTTGATGTGTTTGGATATGACCCTACTTCTTTCCTGTTGAAGATTCAAAAAGCATCAGCAATTGATCCTGCCACCTTAAGTGGAAAGAATATCTTTTTAAGATTATATAGCCCAAACACACAGCAATCAACCTCTACAGCCACAAGTGATAATACTACAGTATGGTATGAAATAGGAGAACGTTTTACCATAACTGATGGCAACCACGACACTTTACAAGGAAGGATCACAGATGGAGACGTATACTTCAAAACAAGGTCATATAGTGGCGCTGTAGACCCGAACGTTAATTATGACATACTTGCCACTGACTTTAATTTTAGTGACTTCTACGTGTCTAATTTTACGTCCTATGGCAGACCAAGGAGTTACTACGATATACTGGAAAAGACAGAACAAAAAGCCAGTATAATTTACAGTCAAAACTATGTGTTAGGGAGCAGAAAAAACGGACTAAACAGATTTTATCCTGAAAATCTATATGGTGAAAGTGATGGACAAACCAGTTCAAGCTATGGTGCTATACAAGTGTTGTGGCAAAGAGGGGATTTGTTGGAAGTGTTTCAGGAAAGGAGAATTGGTTCTATACCTGTGAACAGGTCAATCATAGAAGATCAGGCGCAACAACAGCAAGTGGCTATCAGTGAAAAGTTATTAAATAACATACGGTATAGCCAAACAGCAAGTGTTGGTATAGGACTATCTAAAGAATCTTTTTGTTATAAAGACAACAATGCTTACTTTGTTGATCCGAACAGAAGTGAACCATTTAGGTATGGGTTAGATGGGATAGAATCTATCTCACGTAAAATGACTAAGTACTTCAAGGCAACGCTACAGGCGGCATATGGTCAAGGCAAAAAGCTGGTGATGTATTACAACATGTTTTATGATGAGGTAATGCTTTGTATTCAAACAGAAGGTGCAATTGTTACCTATTTCCCATTTAGTGAAAGTAACTGGAGGTTTGATGATGGATATACACTTACACCATCTAATATATTAATTGTTCAAAATGGTGCTCATTGTGTTGCTTCTTGGAATCATGCAACCGGAATGGTTACATATACGCCAACTTCTGGATATGTAGGGAGTGATACTGCCAACTTTACTATACAAACACCAACTGGGCAGACCACAAAAAAAGTTTGTTTAAACTGGACAGCAGGAGATAGCATTCCTAATGATTTTAGTTTTGCTCCATTGTTTGATGTGCCTGTATCTACAGTAGAAGTGAGTAATGCTATTTCTGTTATCGGTATTACAGTGGCTGTTCCAATAAGCATCACTGGTGGAGAATATTCAAAGAATGGAGGCGCTTATACATCATCAGCAGGAACTGTTGTCAACGGTGATAGTATACAGGTAAGACAAACAAGTTCTGCAAGCAATAGCACAACGACTACAGCAACACTAACCATATCAACAAAATCAGCTAATTTTGATGTAACAACGATATCAGGAGATGCGTACAGGGTTAATACAGCATATGGTTATACCATAACAAGCATAGTCGATGGCACAGCTACAGGAACACCAGCAGCGTTGAACCCATTGAGTTTACCTCCTAATGGAAGCATATCAGTAGCTTATACTTCAATAACAGCAGGAACAGTAGATGTGACTATTGCAGGAACGGCAGTATTTCCTAATCAGAAATTAGATTTATATGTGAATGGGGTGAATGTACAAAGGGTATCAATTCCAACAGCGGGCACTTATACATTGACATTCCCGGCAGCAACATCGCCAACACCAATATTAATAGGCATAGCACAATCATAAGAACAACATGAGTTTCACAGCAGTACAAGACACGCCAATACAGGTTAATCTATTGGAATATGGCAAAACTACCGGATGGTCAGGTGATGGTGCCATCGCTTATCACGAAGCGTGTAATCAGGGATTCGTCACATTAATTAGTTTTCCGGTTGTTGCTGGTCACACTTATAATGTAAGCTTTAGGGTTATTACATTAAGTGGTACATCGCCATTCATATTCTTGTATGCAGGAAATACGGTCGGCATGGCAAGAACTGTTCCTGGGTTCTACGTAGAAACTATTGTAGCATCTGGTACTAATCCACAAATAAAGTTTTTAGGTAACGGTACAGCATCGATAGAACAGTTTAACATTCAGGAAATAATTACCATTGATAACCAAAAGGCACAGAACACTATCTGCTATTCAGCCCTGACTAAAAAGTGGAGTGACTTCAGAACGTTTATCCCTGACTTTGGTTTCAGTTTGTTTGTTCATACGTATACCTTATATCAAGGAGACTTATATGAACATGCCAATAACAGCGATAGCCGTAATAACTTCTACGGTGTGCAGTATGACACGATATTCAAGTTTGTTGACAACAAGCAACCACAAAGTATAAAAGCGTACAACTCTATTGCATTGCAGTCTAATGAACTCATGGTTACTACAGACAATGGCATAACAAGTTCATTAGGTCAGATATCGGAGCTGTCAGATTTGGACTTTATCAAAGATGTGTTGAATGATGGAGTGACTACAGTCAATGTGAGTTCCGTGGAAGGTATATTTAGTGCTAACTTTTGGAAAGATATTAATTCGCCGGGAGGATTGATTAATGGCGATAATCTGCGAGGGAATTACTTAACTGTGGAGTTGGTTACACAAACAGGATCAGCAGTACTTCAATTGTTTAGTATTGGCGTAAATACCTCACTTTCTAAAATAGGCGTTAGATAGAATATCTATCTTTGTTAAAAACACAAGATAAAATGGAGGGAGGATTATCACCAAAAGGGGCAACTGTTCAAACACAAGTACCACCACAGCTTACACCAGTACAGAAGCAACAATGGAACCAGTTCATTGATTATCTTGACAAGACTGGCTATAAAGGTAACACAATGCTTGATGACAGAGATAAAAACTTAGGGCAGTTTCTGTTTGATAAATACCGGCACGAAACACCGGGAGTAACTATTACTTACCAAGACGTGCCGCGCATTCAGCAGGCTATGATAGACAATAGAAAAGAAGCTGTGAACCTGTACAAAACAGGGAAAGCACAATTTGATGTTAATGACGAAAGCGAAATTATGCCTAATTTAAGTGCAGTCGATGGGTGGTTAGGAAGCAAAACAAGTTCACATAAGTTCCCGGTAGCTATGGCAACAATTAATAACAAAGGGAAAGTGACCACTACCAACTACGGCACTGACATGGATAAGTACAACAAAGAACATGGCAAAACTAAATGATGGAAGCAATAGCCACTAAAATAGAACTTGCAGAGTTAATTGATGGATTAACTCCATCAGAAGAGGTTGCTGATAAACTTAACCGGTTAGATGCCATACTCATCAGGGGTGAACAGATTGATTGCCCATTGGAGCATCAGTTTGTTGATGGCATGTACATGAGGGAAAGATTTGTTCCTGCTGGCACATTGTTCACTACCTACACATGGATTCATGAGCATCCTTTCTTCCACAGCATGGGGGAACTATTGATATATGACGTTAAATCAGCCTCGTGGAGGCATCATATAGCACCAAGCCATGGTATAACCCAAGCAGGAACAAAACGCATTGTATACGCCCTTACAGACATTGTATGGACAACATGCCATGTGAACAAGCATAACATACAGGACATTGAAGAGTTAGAAGGTTATTTACTTGAAAAATACGACAATCCATACCTATCTTTACCAGAACTAAAAGCGATACAGAAATGAGTGCATTAATTGGTGGCATAGCAGTAGGTGCAGCAGCATTGGGTAAAGGAGTGATGGGAGCAGTCCAGAACCATAAGGCATCTCAAATAGAAAAACAAAACATCAGGCCCACACAATATGTACAGCCTGAATTGTTACAAAATGTTGCCACTGCTAATCAAATGGCTCAAACGGGTCTACCACAGACACAGTATAACAATCAACTAAACTCCATCAACCGTAATCAGGCAGCAGGTATTCAGGCATTAGGTGCAAGTCAAAATCCAAATGCAAGCATTGCTTCAATTGTAAGGGCAAGTAACGATGCTAACAATAATCTCAATGCGCAGGATGCTATTGCCCGTAACAGGAATACATTGGCACTCTTACAACAAAGAGGGATATTGGCTAATGCCAAACAAAATGCATGGAACTACAACTATGCTGATAAATACTCTGAGAACTTAGCCAAATCACAGGCGTTGCGTGGGGCGGCAGCACAGAACATAGGTGGTGCTATAAACAGCATAGGACAAGCTGGTATAGGATATATGACAGCAGGGTTAGGAAGTGGATTAGGTGCGGCATCAAACGTGAATGGCGCAGGCGCAGGTGCTCCAATCGGAGCAGGATATATAGGTGATATCAATCCAACAGGGATGTATAATAACATGAGCTAATGGCTACCAACAATTCGGCACTTTACGGAATAAATCGTGGCGAGGCACAGGTATTCGACACATCGGGTATTGATAATGCTTTTCAGCAGTTATTAGCTCGTAAGCAACAGCAGCGCCAACAGGAAATAAAACAACTTACAGATCAGCAGGCACAGCTAAGGCCAGAGGGTTTAAGGAATGATGCTGAACGTCAAAAATACTTCAATGGTGTCAACGATTGGCGCAATCTATCCATTCAGGCACAGAATGAAAAGAACCCATATCAAAAGTCATTACTAAAATCAAAGGCTGACCAAGCTTATCTTGGACTACAATCATTTGTATCGAGTGCAAAACAAGCAGCTAAAAATGAAGATGCCTTTGGTCAAATGCTTTTAAACCCGACAATAAGGGATAGATACACCCCAGATGTTGTAAATAAGTATCTGGCAAATAGAAACCTTTCTCACGATGACCCTAACTACGTAAAGGACTTTAATACCTACGAACAACAGGTAGACCACTCTAAAGTGCTGGATAGAATAGACAAGGCCAATAAACTATTGTTAGACCAAGCAAAATGGGGTACACCAGTACTACAAAACACAAAGGTTGGTAACAGAAATGCCACGTTCATCAACAATAGTCGTGCGGTTAGTCCGGAAGCCCAAGCAGACAAATATGGTCAGATGTATGAGGCTGACAGGGAGTTTAAGAAAATGTTGATGGACATTCACCCTGAGATATATAACGACCCAAATCTAACGCCACAACAGCAAAAGGCAGCAGCTATAGGAGCATTGATTAAAAACCAAGGGCCGATTGCAGAATATAAAGCACCACAGGAAAAGCAAGACCAACCACCAAACATGACACTGGCAAATCACATTGCCATGAGGAACTATGATATAGCCCATCCATTGCCTGGTCAATCAACATCACAGTACACGCCTGCACAGATATTGGTAGGGGGCAGTCCAAATGGTGATAGGGGTATGATACAGGGCAATACAGACGCTATGAAGCATTTGGTTAACTTAGCACCTAAATCACAGTATGGTAAAGGGAATGCTCCTGTAGTGGCTATAGACCCCAACACGGGAAACCATATATTTAGGTTCCCTGCACAGGTAGTGACAGATAAAAAGGCTGTTAATGATAATAAGAAATTACGTGCTGAATATGAACAAGACCCTGAAACCAAGGGTGGATTTTTAGGAATAGGTGCCAAGAAAATACCATTTGAACAAAGTGAAAGGGCTAAACAGTTAAAACCTGAAATATCGGTTAAGAAGCCCGAACAAACGTATACTTTAGATCCTAATGACCCTAATGGTTATTTCGGACAGGTATCACAGATGGCAAAAGACCAAAACATATCTTTAGGCGAATTAAACAAAATACAAGGAGGTAAAGGCGGTAAGGGGATTATTCCAACAGCAACTAATAAACAGGTAGCAATCCAACCTCAACAACAAAAAACAATCCTTTACAATGTAGATGGTAAGCAATATAACATACCATCAGATAAGGTAAAAGACTTTTTAAAAGCTTATCCTCATGCTGAACACAAGGTATCTGATGAAGGGATAACTTTTAGTGTAAATGGTCATGTAGGAACTATACCCCTTAATAGAGTTAAAGAATTTCTTAAAGAGCATCCCAATGCAATAAGGCAATAGATAATATGAATAGCATATTTGAAAACTTTGGAGGATCTTTGTTAAGTAGCCCAACGCCAGCAGCCGAAGATCCGGGCGATGATGTGTTTAAAAAGTTTGGAGGTAAAAGGATATCTACCCCAACAGTGCAAGATAACACAATAGTTGTAAATCCAGTTGTTCCAAAAAACAACACTCCACAAGAAATAAACAGATCAAAACAAGCCAAATCTATTAATCAAGACGCGCAAGAAAAAGACGCTTATTATAATCCTCCTGTAAGAAAAAACATAACAAGTGGCGATGCTATGACTGATTTTCTTTATCGAAATCAGTGGTTAATAAATACTCCTGTTGTTGGCAATATAATCAAGAATAAAGCTTATGATATTGCCAGAAAGTCAAGTGGGTTTGAGACTTTAGATAAAAAGCAACTTGATGATATTAATAATGGGAAACAAGTTAAAAGCATGATTGTAAAGTATAAAGACCCTTACTACAGGAAAGGCTTAGACACAACCTATGAAGATGGGATTAAAGATTATAAAGGACAGGACCTTACAAATGATGCAAAAAACCACGTTAATCTTTTAGATCAATATTTTGGCAAGATAAGTTTACCAAAATCAAACTATGCCCCGACTTCTGATTATTTAAAGTTTTTACCATCGGTTAGTATAAAAGGGAATTTTGAAAAGTCTGGAAAAAAGAATTTATCTGACTGGGTTAATTATATTAAAGAGATGAGTGGTGCTTTTAATGGTATTGATCCTAAGTCACTGGATTATATGAAAAAACCTATATATAGCCAAGAGGGGAATGATAGTCCAATTAGTTTGTTTTTGGGAACAAATTTAAATGGCCATAAATTAAACATTGCTTACGACAAGGAAAGGAAATTACCATATATTTCTATATCAGATGCTTGGGATTTTGCACCTAAAGACTATGCTCTTAAAAATGGTCTTTTGCAAGGCGATGGCAGCAGCTCTGGTAGAGCATATATCCAAGCTTCATTAATGCATAAGGCTGGAACTCCTTTTAAGGTTTATGACAGATTTTACTTTGATCCGAAAACCAATGATTACATTCCAGATAGCAAAGTTCCTAAACTGAAAAAATAAATTTTAATTTTAAATTATTTATCTACATTTGTTTAAGCACTTACCAATGTCGGAGGTGACTAAAAACAAATATTATGGAATCTACATTAAAGATTGCGACATCAAGTCGTGGAGTACACGGCGTACCAGTAATTAAAATTGTCCAACCAGTTTATTTAAGTAATCCTATTCCTGGCTATGATTTCGAAGATGTAAAAGATGAACTAATATCATCTTTATTGCATACACCATGTATGCAGTACCCAAACCAACTATTCAGAGTTGATAGTCGTTTTCAGTATCCCGCTGATGGGGAATCTAAAGTAGTTATTACCACTATTTCAGCTATTGAGGAAGGGCAAATGTTTCATGCTTTCAAGCATGCTATATTTGATCGCCTGATATCGTATGAAAACCTTTGCGATTGCATTGAATTTGAAAAGAGACCTTCGGGT
>Ga0068857_100000062_pt1 | contig 61093 bp, 89 predicted proteins | sample KBSCornC72_FD_66591 | JGI IMG/M metagenome (GOLD analysis project Ga0068857, IMG submission 66591) | Corn rhizosphere microbial communities from Kellogg Biological Station, Michigan, USA - KBS Corn C7-2 | ecosystem: Host-associated > Plants > Roots > Rhizosphere > Soil ...
AGATTTTACTATAAATCAAATGATCCAGCGTTTTTGGATAATATAGCCTTATAGCGGGAATATAATTATAACAGTTTGTGGTTTGGTGGTGATATGGTGCGACCTCGGGCAAATTGTGATAATTATTTCTCGCTTCGGGATTATCGTTTTCACAGATAATTGGATAATTAAAGTATTTAATATATATTATTTATATAACCATATGATTTCTTTGACTTTTTCCTGCCGACTTAATGATCCAGCCCGTGAAACATTCGCGGCTTGATGTAAATGTTTCACGGCTAAGCCATTGAAATCATTACACTATTTCCTTGGATAATTATTGGCGATGTCACCAACTAGACACCCACCAGCAACCATCCCTTCACCAGTTCACCTTATGTTGTTACAAATGTTACATCTTGTACAAGCTAACACTTGTACAAACGTTACAAGTTTACCTCCCAAGGTAATCCGCGCGTTTGATCAATTCACCATCGCATGCCACAGCACAACGAAGCGCAAGCGGTGCAGGCTTACGGTATACCTTGGGATTGTACGCGACCATATTAGGTTCCGACCATGTGATGATTTCGCGTCGAGCAGGCAGCACCATATGTTGGGCAGTTGCTGCAATGGTGCGCAAGGCTTGCTTGTCAGTGTGATATGCAGGCTTGTGTCCTTCCTGCCGTCCAGCTTCCCGTGACTGTTTTAGTCCGCGTTTGTGTTTTGCATCAAGTGAACGATTTGCCATAGTTACCTCCAGAGGTTAAAGGTGAACAGGAAAAGGGATGGGGCCGCCGAGCTTACAACTCTAAGCGGCCCTACCTTTGCCGTTGAAAACATCGTATGGCTTTGTCATGCCATCGTTAGATGTTTTCTATCAAAGCTTTCGCTGGCGCAGGTCCTACCTCGCAAGCATACTAGCTTTGAGCCGGGTTCATCGGTTGAACCCACAAACCATGCCTCCTCCCTACCAAGGGCGGCAAGCAACCCCAAGGCCATTCTCGGCCTCCGTGGACAAGCCATTCGCGGCTGATCCGTGACGGAACGTGGGCGCTCTATGATCGTGTGGCTGACCGGGCCAGATAAGCCGTTTGTGCGGCGGGGTCGGCAATCTCCGTGGTTCAATCTAGGTATGGTGCTATTACCTCATGAGGTAACCCGGACCCCCACCCCTATCTGGCCAAGCCCCCCGCCACCCCCCACGCGCCTTTAGGGGGTTCGCAAATATGGCCCCCCTATTTTTCGACTTGACACCAACCTGCAACCTATCTATACTACCATCACACCATAAGCGCCTCTGATCTTGTGGTGTGCTTGCAAGCCCGGATTGGCGGGGGTGGTAGCACACGCCCCCGTCAGTTCCCACCCAAGGAACACCCCCAACAGGAATCGCCCAATGCCCAAAAAATCTGGAAGAAAAATTCGTGAGAAGGCGTGCGAGTTCGCCGCCATAGTGCTGAGCGGCACCGAGGCTCCATACTCGCCCCACCTGTGGGCGCTCGCGGTGTTCTTCGAAAAGTACATAAGGGAAGGTCCCGAGGCCACCCAAGACGAGTTCGGACCATCAGATGGTGAAGTGGTCAAATTGGAGGTTGTCAAGTGATCCAGCCAATTGCCAAGTCACGCAACCATCGCATCACTTCGAACCCCAATTACAACACGCAGCACCCCTACAGGCTGTTATGGGACGTGCCCCGTCGTAGTTCTTCGACAGGACTGGCGACGCTAGGCATGCCGGTCACCATGCACCGCGACAGCGACCTTGAGGGTGCACGGGAGTTCGCCGACAGATGGGGTGTGAAGCTTCCCCCAAATGTAAAATAAGAGAGGGTAAAGTGATGGGTAAAAAATCTGAGGGAACAAAAATGGATAAGGAAGAAAAGACCAAGCGACGGGATGAGGTCAGAGCGTTGCGCAATGGTCGCCCTCCCCTATCTGATATCCCTGCCATGATGCGGCAGATGGCGGATTGGATCGAGAAAGGGGAAATTGAGATCGATCCTGTTCATGCCGGGGTGTTGTTCATCATCCCGCGCAACAACGACTGGCCGGACATATACGGTTGGGGGGATCACCTTGGGGACCATGGGAACATCGCAATATGTGACCTCGCGAAGGCATGGTTCATACACAATTTGACAAAAAGGGTAGTTTGACCCCCGAAATGAGTGGGCTTCCCACCGGGAAGCTAGAACGAATGAGGAACTAAAAATGGAAATGCCGTCAGCAGCAAAAACTATCCTCGACCAGATCGAGGCGGAACACGAACAGCAGTTCAGCATTGCTGTGGGGGCAGCGCTCAAGCGTGGGTTCGGGCGATGGTTCGATGATGTGTGGCAGGATGCGAAGGCAAACGGATCACTGCCGCGTCCGTTCATCACTTCCATGTTTGTGTTCGTCACGACGGTGCTCACGAAAAAGTTCGTCGGCGGATTACCGGAGATGATGCCGCTCGAAGAAAAAGAGAAGCAAATCTCGGAGGCGGCGAGGCTCCTCAAGACGTATATCGATCAGATCGAGGTCGCAGCGATCAGGGAGTTGTACCAGCCCAAGCCTCCAACAGTGCATGCCGAACCCATCGCATCCGCTGAAGGAGTTACCGCGAAAGGTAACTCGAAGCTGATCGTTCCGAAAAAGAAGAGGATCATCCAATGACCGATTCCGAGAAAGCTCTGATTGAGCGTATCGAAGCTCATTGCGAAGAGCATGCAAAATCAGGTAGAGCACAGTTTACTGTGAGCGCTATACAGGACCTGTGCCAGCTTGCCCGTAACCCACAGAGAATGTTGGGGCCAGACTTCCGGGGGCGAGTGCAACACGTATCAGATCAGTTCTCGACACAGCCTACCAAGGTTCAAACCGTTGATGGGGAGGAGCTTGAGCTAGTTCTCGGATGCGAACGGGACGGGTTTCTCGGGACTAAGATCGGGGAGTATGTCACCCGCGAGGGTATACCGGGCGTCGTGCTTCAGCAGCTTGGAACCAAGGTCGTGCACGTCTATAGAAAGTCGTCAATAGTATGATGTACCTCCGCTACGCGTTTTACGCAGCCATCGCGCTTATTGCGTTTATCTTCACGTATATCACGTGCCCTTTATGGGCTCTGATTGCCGCGATTACGAAAGCCCCTTCCTTGCCGGGTATACTCGCGCTCGTGCATACGCATGACGACAACGTGTATGGCGCGCATTACAGGATGAGCCAGTATCACGAAACCGACGCCGTTCCTGAGACATTCATCAAACGATTCAAGACCGCGTGCTGGTGGATATGGCGGAATCCAAACTATGGGTTTAACTCTGAGGTGCTGGGGCTACCAGTGGAGGGCACCAAGATAACGATGGATATCCAAGAGGGAGTGGAGGGGGACTATACGCGGTGGACGCTGTTCAATAGGAACGGCACGAAGTACTTCGGGTATGCCGCTAATATACCTTACACGAAAACCAAATACATCAAGATGTGGTTCGGTTGGCAGTGGCATCCGCTTGATAATTCCAACAAGTACATGCTCAAGTTTGCTTTCAACCCATTCCGAACCATAGCATAAAGGCCCACTAAAATGCTCGACCCGCTCATTAACGATATGCTCAACGATCCGTTTCGTTGGATGATACTGGCTTTTACTTTTTGGTCGGTGTTTTATGTTGCTTGGCAGCACATGTTCCGTGGACACTCGTATCAGGAGCGGATGCGCAGGGAGAAATGCAAAGACCTCGCTAGAGACATCTTGCTGTGGACCGTCAGTGGGCATACAACTGGTCGAGAGCTACGACTGTCCGAAATTCTTGGTATGGGGGTAAATCCTGGGTTCAACAACATGAGCGCAATCTATCATAACTACATCCATTCGCTTGGTATGCATAAACGCGCAGAGATTATTGACAGGATACTTGACCATCAACGAAATAAGCTCCCCGCTGAGGGTACACCTAGCCTAATGGAAATGCTTGAGAAGATGAATGAGACCGAGATCGAAACAGTTGTTATGGCGTTATGCGCTGATAGTGTAGTTGATTGGGTGGATATGCGCGTGCGGGCATATGACGCCAGCGCTTTGGCTAACGACATCATTGCATTTAGGCTCCAAAACCCGTATTAGTTACTTTGCGAGGTAACCTTGGAGTAAATGCTATGACTGATCTTGATGATGTGCACATCACCGCTATTAGCCGCAACAACAGGATCGCAGTAGCTGAGGAAGGGCTTGGGGAGATTACCTGTTTCCTTGATGATGACCACGAGGAGACAGAAGACCCAGAAGAATGGGTGTATGCTGTAGTCGAGTGGGAGTTTGGGGGGTATTCTGTGACCCCCCTTAGTGACTACGAGGACATCAAAACAAATTAAGTCCAAGCTGCCGGTGTCATCGGCGTCCGTCTGACAACATTCGGGCGCTGAAGACGCTGAGTGATTAGCGAAGACATACCTCCATGGGTCGCGAGTGCAGCATACTGCAAGGCATCGAGCGGGTGCGAGTACTCGTTTTTTTCTGGGACGGGCTTGCGTTGCCCAAGTTTGGTCTTGGCGTAGCGGTAACCACCCGAAAGTCCTCGGCAGATCACCGGGCAGCGGGTTTTATCGATCAAAAGTCCCGGTCCACCATCGCGCGATGACAACAAATAAGCATCAATTGCTCGAATTCTGGGGTCAATGTCATTGGTCGGTGCCGGAAACGCCATGAATCCAGCCCTTTTTAGTACATCAAACGACGTTTCTTCGTAAATTGACGACTTGGATATGCCAGAAGGGTCACCGACGATAGCCAGAGGCCGTCCTAGGTAGCGCGGGTGCATCAAAGCCGGGCGCAAAGATTGCTTCAAGTGTAGTTCCAAGCCGATATCTTCCGCCGCGACCTCTTCCAAGACCAAAAGTCGGCCTTTGTGGTCGAGTTGGCAGATGATTGACCACGGGTCGCGCCCAAAATCTTGCCCGATGATGAGCGGGAGGAAGGGGACGGGCTCTAATTCGTCAGTGGTGTGGAACTGATACTTGAACGATTCACGGAAAACAGCGCTGCCCGATGGATCGTCGCCGTACATTGCGTTCACATAGCGCCGAACCCAATCCGGGTGGCCAGTTCTAGCCAGTCGCTCATAATATTTGCGACCCTGTGCCCTACGTTCTGGGCTGTCTTCTGGCAGTTGCAGTGTTTCGGGTGTCTGAAGGAGCCATTCAAGGTTCTCCGCACCTTCGTCCAGTCCGCCCGGTTGCTTGAATATCTGGCTATCAGGCTGCGGCTCCTCCATGAACTTGTACCAGTCGGAACCCTCGGAAGGGAAGTTGGTGTCAGCGATGATGCCGACCCATGTCGCGCCACCTTGATTGGCTGAAGGGTAGCGTCCGCAGCGGCCCGAGACCGCCGACACAAGGTCGATCTGCATTTCGATGGCTTCAGAGAGCCATGCGCCGGTAAGCTGCATGGACAGGAGTCGCCGTTGATCCTCGGGGGTGTCCAGAGGGATCATCAGCCATTCCGACCTGACATCACCCACGGTAATGTATATCGTGGATTCCGATACGCGGTAGTCTGCAATCGGACCAAGCCACGATAACACGTCCTTGAGGATCGTATCCTTAAGTTGTTTCAGGGTGGACCGCACAATGGCAAAGCGTGTATGACGAAGACCATCAGGAGCAGCCTTCTGTTCACACGCACGCCGGAAGAGTTCAAACAAACACGCTGTAGTCTTGCCCGAGCCGACCGGACCAGCGATCAGCCGCATGAATGCTTCGGACTTCATAAAGGCCGCGCACGTGGGGGGAGCCGTGTACTCAAGATTCACTGGTTGCGTCCTCGTGCTCGATTACCTTTGAAGGTAACGTTTTTTCATATTCGAGTTTCGCATCGCCACCAAGGTTGATGGTGACGTGGAATCGTTCGCCACCGCCACCCGCGACATCGACGCCAGATTTGTCCATGCCACCAAGCTTCGCCATTAGCTTTGCAAGATCATTCCGATGCAGAAGCGGGGCGTCTTGGTTGTGCATCTGCGCAAAAGCTTCAGGGAGCCATTCCTCGATTGAGGCGGCGGCTTTGATCTTGACACGTTCCGGGGCGTTCTCCGCCGCGTTCCAGTCGAGGATCGCCTCTTGCAAGTATTTCTGGAAGCGGGGATGCTTCTCGATAATAGCCCATTGCTCGGGTGTGACATTGTTCACATTCAGGATTTGATGTAGTTCCTGTATGTCTTGAGCGATACTGCGGGCGAGACGTGCCATAAGCAAGTCACCGTGCAGATGTGGCAGTGTGATTTCTTTAGTCATTGCAACCTCCTGATACCAAATAGATACCCTAAACAACCCCCCTTTACAAGGTGTAGTGATTTGTACTATGAATAGGCATGGCTGAAGCTCTCCCCCAACGTGCGTCATTACGCGTAGTCCCTCCCGCGCAGTACGAAGCGCAATTGCAAGAGAGCTATAAAGCCAAGGCGCAAGCTGAGGATGCCGCTAAATCCTCCTCCCAGCCCGACATGACTCGGCTTGCGTCGTACATTCGTGGGCAATTCTCCATTATGCAGAACCATAGGCAGTCGGCGTCCGGTTGGGCGGATCGAATGCTTAAAGCGTTGCGAGCGTTCAATGGAGAGTATGACCCAGAGAAACTGATGGAGATCAGAAAGTTCGGGGGCTCCACAGTTTATGCGCGAATGATCGCGATGAAGTGTCGCGGTGCGAGTTCGCTTCTTCGAGATGTGTACCTCACCAGTGATCGGCCTTGGGGCATATCACCCCCGGCTGACCCCGATGTGCCCCCGGAAATCATCGCAGCAATGCAGAAGCTGGTGATGGGGGAGGTCGAGCAACTGGTACAGGGTGGAATGCCCATCACTCCCGATATGATTCGGGATCGCATCAACCAGTTGATGGATGCTGCCCGGCGTACCGAGAAGAAGAACGCCGCCAAACGAGCCCGAATCGCCGAAGACAAGATCGAAGAACTGCTCGAAACGGGTGGGTTCTACAAGGCGTTCGCTGAATTCTTGGTTGATCTTCCGCTGTTCCCGTTCGCCTGCCTTAAAGGGCCGGTAGTTCGTGTGGTGCCAAACGTGTCTTACGTCAATGGCCGGGCACAGGTTCAACAGAAAGCTAAGCTGTTCTGGCAGCGCGTGTCGCCCTTCGATTTGTACTGGTCGCCGGGAGTATCAGACATTGAAGACGCATCCGTCATCGAGCGCACGCGCGTCACTCGTGCCGACCTCAACGACCTTATGGGTCTACCGGGGTACGATACCGACGCCATTCGTGGGGTGTTGGACGATTACGGGCGCGGTGGGCTGTTCGATAATTGGGATTCGACGGATTCAGAGCGTGCTGTAGCCGAAAATCGCGAAAACCCCAACGTGAACCAGAGCGGAATTATCAACTGCTTGGAGTTCACCGGCTCGATTCAGGGCAGATTGCTGCTCGATCACGGGTTCACCGTGAACGATATTCCCGATCCACTTCGTGAATACGTTGTGCAGGCGTGGCTGATCGGACGGTACGTCATCAAAGTCCAGCTATCGCCGTCGCCTCGTAAGCGCCATCCATATTTCATCACTTCCTTCGAGAAGGTTCCGGGCACCCCGGTAGGTAATGGTCTACCGGATATTCTCGAAGACGTTGGCGAGGTTGCTAACGCCACGTTGCGTTCCCTCGTCAACAATCTTTCCATATCCTCGGGTCCGCAAGTCGTGGTCAACATGGACCGCATACACCCGCAGGAGGACCCAGAGAGCTTGTATCCGTGGAAGCGCTGGCTTGTGACCAGTGATCCGCTGTCCAACAACAGTTCGCAGAAGCCCGTGGAGTTTTTCCAGCCCACTGCCAATGCCCAAGAACTTCTTGGTGTCTACAATCAATTCCAGAACATAGCGGATGACCTGTCGGCTATCCCGAAATACATGGCAGGGTCTGGGGCCTCGGGTGGCGCGGGTCGTACCGCTGCCGGTCTCGCCATGCTTATGGGTAACGCATCCAAGATTCTTCAGACAGTCGCAGCGAACATCGACCGCGATGTCATGCATCCGCTATTGGATTCGTTGTACGATATGCTGATGCTGACCGATGTCGAGGGTATCCTTAAGGGTGACGAAGACATCAATGTCATGGGTGTAAAGGTCGCGCTTCAACGTGAGACGCAGCGCGCTCGTCAGCTTGAGTTCTTGCAGATCACTGCTAATCCGATGGATGCCCAGATACTTGGGCCTCAGGGGCGTGCGAAGGTCTTGCGTGCCGTCTCTGAGACCATCGGTATTCCCGGCGACGGGCTCATACCAGATGATGAAGAGTTGGCAGCGCGTCAACAGGCGGCGGATGCGCAAGCACAGCAGCAACAGGGATTGGAAAATGCTGGCGGACAGGCCCAAGGTCAGCAGGCTCCTAAAGGCGGCAATGTGACACAGGACATGGGTCCGCGTGTGAACATATCCGGTGGAGTGCACTAACGCCACATAACGTCATAGGAGATCATAATGGCATTTATTGCAAAGAGAAGCGTCGGCCAATCCGGCTGGAACACCGAGTTCAAGCGTTTAGTCACGTACATGAACGCACACATCACGTCGCTGGCCAACATCCCGACGATTGTCACACCGGATGGTAGCGATGCTGCCACGACGCAGACACTGTGCAATGCCAACAAGGCGAAGATCAATGCGATCATTACCGCCTTCAAGGGCATCGGCATTGCGACGAATATCGCGCTGATCACCACGCCGGATGGCAGTAATGCGGCGACTACCCAGACGCTGGCAAACGTCAACAAGGCGAAGATCAACGCGATCATCGCGGACCTCATTGCCAACGGCCTGATGTCCCCGTGAGCGATAACGCTCCCATTTACAGCAAGAAGATGGTCGGGAAACACTTCCCGGCCACAACTATTATCAAGGAGAGAACGATGAAAATGCCATCACTTCCAGCGAAAACTACCATCAAAAGCAAGCAGCAGTCGTCGGCGTCGAAGAAATTCCTGCCACCTATGAAGGGCAGCAGCCTCAAGGGTGCCAAGACAACGGCGATGCCCGTCAAGAAGTGCTAAGTTACTTCCCGAGGTAACTCGGGGGAACAGAAAGGATACAAGTGACATTACAGCAGGCGACTGCACAGTTAGCCCGGTCGGCCCCCATGAATTGGGACGAGTTCATGGCGGCCTATCGCGCTCACTACCAAGACATCCTCAAACAAATGGTCTCCTCGCCACCCGAGACGGTTCAAGTAGCCCAAGGTCGCGCCAAGCTTGCCGACGAACTCTTGAGGTTATTTGAAACCGCTGTCGCTACTGCCGAGCAGATTGAAAGAAGGAACAAGTAACATGGCCGATACTGCAACGAAGACGAATACCCGTGGTCGCGTAGCCCCGAGCGATATGCGTGACCCAGACGTGAAAGTGCCCGCCCGAGTCCGAGCGGAGGCAGAGCGTGCGGAAGCCCTGCTTAAGGCACAAAGTGGTAACGAACCACCGGCAAACCCTGAGGTGCCCTCGGTCGGCGAAGAACCCGGCATCACTCTGGTTCCTGTGCAGCCAACCAACCCAACACCGCAGAATCCTACGATTGTGGCGGATGCACCGGTTACCCCCGCTCCTACCTCGGCACCGGCTCCACAGCAGGGGAAGACCTATACCGAGAATGACTTGAATGCCATGAAGGCACGGTGGGAGCGCGCAGAACAGGCTTCGCAGCGTCTATCGGAAGAAGTGACGAATCTTCGCAATGTCATTGCAACGATGCAGGTTGCACCTGTTGCACCTCCTACAACGCCGCCAGAACTTCAAGCTAGTAGCTTGCTGACCCCGCAGGAGATCGCGGATTACGGCGAGGACTTCCTAGGGGTTGTCGGCAAAAAAGCGAAGGAAATCGCCGGGGCTGAAATCGCCTCACTCAAGCAGCAACTCGAAAGTTTGCAGCGTGGGATGCAAGTTACCTCACAGGTAACCATGGAACAAGCGCGCGAGCGCATGCTCTCCCATTTGGACGAAAAACTGCCCGAATGGCGAAATATTAATGAAGACGAAAAATTTCTTTCATGGCTGCGCTTGCCAGATGCATTTTCTGGTGCTATACGTCATGACCTATTGAAGGCCGCATACGAGCAGAACAACGCTCCTCGGGTGCAAGCCTTCTTCCAAGGCTTCCTCGCTGAAGAGGCTGCTACGGCTCCTGCGAATGTCCCACCGACTGCGGTCAGTGCGACACAACCCCCGAGGGTCCCCCTCGAAACCTTCGCAGCACCCGGCAGAGCAAAGTCTGCGGCGGCGTCAGCCCCCGCTGAGAAGCCCATCATCACACGAGCCCAAGTTACGCAGTTTTATGCTGACGTTGCCGCTGGTAAATACCGGGGGCGCGAAGCGGAGAAAGACGCCAACGAAGCCGCGATCTTTTCCGCTACGAACGAGGGCCGACTTAGGTGAAACCCTTCTCATTATGAGGCCCGAGAACCATGGCATTTCCTGTTGCAACTGGCGTTAGCACCCCGCCCATCTACCCGACCGGTGGCACCGGCAACCAGATGTCGGCGGACAAGTTCATCCCTGAAATCTGGTCTGGCAAGCTGGTCGAAAAGTTCTACGATTCGACCGTCCTCGCCGCCATCGCCAACACCGACTATGAAGGCGAGATCAAGAATCAGGGTGATAAGGTCATCATCCGCACCAAGCCGACCGTGACCATCAAGGACTATCGCGCTGACGGCGCGCTCGAATTGGAGCGTCCGCGCGGCTCGAACGTCAGCTTGCTGATCGACAAGGGCAAGTACTTCAATACCATCCTTGACGATGTGATGGACGTGCAGTCGGACCTGAATTCGCTGAATCTCTGGTCCGAAGACGCCGCACAGCAGATGAAGATCGTCATCGATAGCGCTGTTCTCCTCGGCCTGCTTGGCACTCCCGCCGCTGCAAACCGTGGTCTGACCGCTGGTCGTATTTCCGGTGACATCAATCTTGGCGTGACCGGCACCCCGCTGGCCGTCGTAGCCCGTGACCCCGGCGTTGGCGAAGTGGAAGTGCTGGACGTGCTCCTGCGTCTCGGTCAGGTGCTGGACGAGCAGAACATCCCGGAGCAGGGCCGTTGGGCGATCATCCCAACGTGGTTCTCGACCCGCATCAAGATGTCGGAACTGCGGCAGGCGTACCTGTCTGGTGATTCGGTCTCCATGCTGCGCAACGGTCGCATCGGCATGATCGACCGGTTCACGCTCTATGTGTCGAACCTTCTGCCTGCCGGTGTTGCCGGTGGTCTGGCAGCGGGTGAATTCGCGGTGTTCGCTGGTCATTCGCACGGCCTGACCTTTGCGTCTCAGGTCTCGAAGGTCGAAACGCTGCGGTCGGAAATGACCTTCGGCACGATCCTTCGCGGTCTGCAAGTCTATGGCTTCTCGGTCATCGACGGCACCGCAATCGCGCAGGCAATCGTCGCCAAGGCGTAATTACCTCCCAAGGTAACCGCTCGACCCCTCGGCTACAGTCAGCCGGGGGGTTATCCACAAGGAGGCGATTATGGCGCTTGATACAGTGGGTCAAATCGTGGCTCGGGCACGGACCCTCTTGCAGGATACCGTAGAGCCATATCGGCACCCCGACACTGATCTTATCGCAGCGCTCAATGAAGCCTGTATGGAAGCCCGAAGGCTTCGCCCCGATTTTTATCTTCGCACACTCAATCTGTCATTGCCGGTATTCGCCGCTGTTGGTGACACAGTGACTGATGCAAAGATACCCTCTGAGTTCCGGCCCGCGTTCATATACTACATTGTTGGCAACGTGTCGTTGCAAGACGATGAAAACGCTGAAGATGCACGGGCTACGGTATTCCTCAACAAGTTCGTGGCGCAATTGACCACGGTCCCATCCTAAGGAGTAGGCTATGGCTACTGACTCTTATGTGGATCGGATATTGGACAGCGCCAGATCACGGCTTCCCGGCGCACTTGACAACCAAGTGCTGTTCGAACTTGCCGATGTATTGAACGATTTCTTTCGCACATCTACGTGTTGGAGAGAAAGCATCGTTGTAAATTTCATTGCCGGTGTGACGGACTACGAGCTTTTTACAGATGACATGCCAGCGCGTGTTGTTTCGTTGCTTCAAGTTCTCAACCCCGATGGCATTCCAGTTTGGGCCACTATGATCAGTCCAAATATGCTGTCTCTTGCCGTCGAGGCCACGCCGGGGGCGTATACGATCAACACGATCTTGACAGTTGCGAACAAGATCAACAACGAAACCTACCCTCGGTTTCCGCAGTGGGTGGCTGATACTTACGGTGATGCCATCGCGGACGGTGTTGTTGGGCGCATGGCGGCTATGCCAGCCAAACCCTATAGTTCGCCGAACCATGCCGCCTTCTACACCAAAAAGTTCAAGCAGGCTGCGGCCATGGCACGAGCTTCGGCAAACAGACAGAATCTTGTCGGCGGGCAGGCGTGGCGGTATCCCCGCTTTGCTGCTCAGAAGTAACCTTCGAAGGTAACACAAATGGCTGTGATGCAGGGGACATACGTCCAGAAGTACATCAACATGAAGGACATGGACGGTAACCCGATTGATATAACCGGGTGGTTGTTCCGTTCTGATCTTCGCCGTAATCCAACCGATGATATTGTTCTGGCTGAATTGACCAATGCAAATGGCGGGTTCGTGTTGGTTGATGAGCCAAACGGGCGCATTGGGTTTACGTTGGACGAGACAGTGACTGCCGCCCTGCCGGTTGGGCGTATTCATTTCGACGTGCTGCACGAGAACGGTCCCGAAGGCCCTGTGTGGATTTTTGGCGGCAGCTTCATTGTGAAGCAACCCATAACGAGGTGATCAATGTCTGATAGCTTTGACGTTGAAGTACTTCCCGATGAATTTACAGTTACCGATGATTCGGATAATTGGACTATATATACGACGACAGATATACAGATTACAATTGAGTTACAAGCAGTAGGGCTTAATGACGCTGCTATAGCTGTGGCTGCTCGCGATGCAGCTATTGCCGCTCAACTAGCCGCTGAGGCCGCCGCTGCTTCACAAATGCAAGCAACTATGTATGACCCTCTCGGAGTGCATGCAGATGCATTTGAACGAGCCAATCATCATGGCACTCAGCTTGCGGCTACGATTTCGAATTTCAATACCGCCGCCGATGCGCGCATAGCAGCCGCTGTTGGTGTGTCGGTGCAGGGATACAGCGCTATACTGGCGGGCACCACAGCCTCATACACGGTTGCATTGGATACCAAACTAGGTGGCATAGCAGCCGGGGCCGATGTAACCGTGAGTGCCCTTCCTGTGGCCATACATGGGGCTGCGTCCAAGGCTACCCCGGTGGACGCTGATGAGTTGGCCTTGTCTGATAGCGCTGCGGCTTTTGGTTTGAAGAAACTGACGTGGGTAAATCTGAAAGCAACCCTAAAAACATATTTGGATACATTATATCAGCCGTTAGCGGCTGCTATTACATCGTGGTCAACAGTAGTTCGTGCTGTTGGCTTTGATACATTTGTTGCTACACCATCATCGGCAAATCTTGCGTCCCTCCTTACAGATGAAACCGGAACAGGCGCTAATGTGTTTGCTACAAATCCTGTGCTGGTGACACCAAATTTAGGTACACCAAGTGCAGTTAATCTTGTAAATGGTACTGGCTTGCCAGTGGCATCAGGCATTTCCGGGTTTGCTGCTGGGGTGGCAACTTTTTTAGCTACTCCGTCTTCGGCTAATTTACGTGCGGCGATAACGGATGAAACAGGGGCTGGCGCGGCTGTATTCGCTAACACCCCAACGTTGGTAACTCCTATCATTGGAGACGCGACGGGTAGCTCCGTAACTATTTCGGGTTCTAGCCAGAGTTCATTGAAACGTAGTGGCGTGACGGGCGCAGCGCCCGCCTCGTCTGGGGGTGTTGACGCTAATCAGTTTGTTGTGGTGGGGAATAACAACGTAGATTGGCGTTTCGGTTTATATAGTTCCGGTGCTGTGTGGGCGCAACTATCACTTAATGGAAATTATGCCACTAATTTGCCAATAATATTAAACCCTAATGGGGGTAACGTAGGAATCGGCAATACTGGTTCGGCACCGGGATCGGCGTTAACTGTTGCCGGAGCCGGGGCGGTAACTTCCGGTCTCAACGGTTCAGATGTAGCATTTTCGCTGGATTTTGCGTCAAATACGTTCGTGATTGCCAACGGTGCGGTACTTAAAGTTCAAAGTGCTTATTCCGGCTTAATTATTACAAATGAGCAAGTTGTAAACGGGAATTGCTGTATATGGCTGGTCGGCGGCGGCGTGGTTTCATTGGTCGGCGGAAGTCAGGGTGTTGGTGAATACACTAACACTCCTACAGCCGGCAAAATCTCGCTGTCTTATGACAGTTCTATTAGTCAATACAAGTTTACAAATCAAGTTGGTGCAAGCCGAACACTCGCAATTATACCGTTCCGCACAAGAACCGCCGCATAAAAGAGGAATGATCAATGGCCGACGATATCGAACAATCCGCCGAACCGGTCGAGCGCTATGAACAAGTCGCGGATAACATATGGCGCGACAATGAAACCGGCGTGACCTATATTGGTCGTGACGGTCAATCGCTCGAAAGCATGTTGCAGGAAGCAGCCGACGCCGCGACGATCCCGGTTCCGGAGAATTTCCAACCTCTCAATCCATATCAGTTCCGCGCCATGATTGCGATTGCCGGGATTGAACAAGCGATTGATGACGCGGTTGCGGCGATCCCCGATGTAATGCAAAAAGCCGTTGCCCGCGCAAAGCTTGATTATGCCTTGGCGTTTCATCGTGACGATCCGCTGATTTCGATGCTCGCGCCCACAGTTGGTTTGACGGATGATCAAATTGATACGATGTGGCGACAAGCCGTACAGTTATAGGCCCGTGATTGACTATCAGGCCCCTTTGGGGTATTAGACGGTAACCTTCAGAGGTAACTATGGCCATCCAAGTAAAACACAAGTTTGTTTCGGCGAAGGTCGATACCCTCGACAACTCGAAAATTCAGCCTTCGAACTGGAACGATACACACGACCTCTTGCTTGCAGGAGGCGTAGTGGTTGGCCGTGCAGCGGGTGTGGGACAGGCTGCGGCGACTGAACTCCCTATGGGGGCTATGGGGCAAACGTTAATTGCCACCGCTGATGCTGCCGCTGCACGCGCTGCTATTGTTGCAGATGCCACGGGCACCACAATTTCGGGGGCTGCGAATAAAGTTACGCCCGTAGACGGTGACAGTCTCGCTGTCATTGATAGCGCCGCTGGTAATGCCCTCAAGCGCACGACATGGGCTCAGATTAAAGCAACGCTGAAGACATATTTCGATACGCTGTACATCACCGCTGGTGGTACAGTTACAGCGCTTCAGAATTTCGTTTCTTCAATCAACGCTGTCATTCTTGCCACAACTGGTGCAGGAGTTGTGTATCTTCGTCCGAATGGTGCTGGTAGCGCTGCGGGGCAGACATATATTGACAACGCTGGTACTTTACACGCAAATGGATCGATCGTTGCCGATGGGACTTTCTATCGCGGTGGCACCCCGATCCCATTTACGCTTGGATTTGAAAGTGCGCAGCAAGTCATCAATTCGGGTGGGCAACTAGTTATTCCGCACGGGCTTGGATCAAAGCCTAAGCTGTATCTAGCGGTGATTATCAATATCACAGGCGAGCTAGGGTATAGTGTCGGTGATGAATTGCTGGTTGATCCCGGCCTTCATGATGGTGCGACTGGTCGAGGATTATCCATTGTCCCCGATGCCACCAACATGGTTATACGATTTGGTTCTGGCGGTCTTCAGATCAACAATAAAAGCAATGGTGGGTCATCTGCAATCAATAATGGAAACTGGCGGTTCGTAGTACGAGCTTGGGCTTAAGGAGAAACAGACATGGCACAGTGGCGTGAATCAAAGGCGCTCTTGCAGTTACTTTCGCAGGTAAACGAGAGGTGGCCCAATCGTTCCAAGGTGTCGGATGGTGAGCTTGGCGACCTCGCTCATTCACAGCGGAAGTCTGACCACAACCCGAATGCGGCGGGTGTTGTGCAGGCGCTGGACATCACCAACGACCCCAACACTGGACCAGTATCAAGAGGAATTGCAGAGGCACTTATTGCCTCTCGCGATCCGCGCATTAAGTATGTCATTTCGAACCGTCAGATTTGCGCGGGTAGTGGAGGCCCTAGCCCGTGGGTATGGCGGAAATACACCGGAGCAAACCCACATGAGCACCACGTGCATATCTCGGTGAAGGATGGTGCAAAGTTCTACGACGACACGTCCCCGTGGAATTTGGACGCCTATAAGCAGGGACCAGCAGTCAATGTCGTTGTTGAAGTTGGGTCCACCAAATGGATTCAACAGGAGCTTAACAAGCACGGTGCCAAGCTCCAAGAAGACGGCCACGAAGGTCCACTAACGCAGGCGGCTATCCGTGCCTATGCCGTCGAGAAATTGAAGGGAAATTGAAATGCTCGGAAACTATTCAAAGCTTATTGGAGCTATTGTCGGCAGTCTTGTCGGCATGCTCTTTACTTGGCTTGCGATCAAGGGTCTTGCGGTGTGCACCCCCGGCCCTGATGGAACGCAGGCTTGCTCCGTATGGGGCATTTCGGACTCGCAGATCACCGCTGGCGCAGTGTCGCTAGTGACATGGCTGTTGGTTTGGGCGTTTCCCAAGAACCAGCCAAGCTGATTACCTCTCGGGGTAACCGAGGGTAATACGTGGATCAACCAAAGGAGTGAATCATGACTGATCCAAAAGACGACAAGGTGACGATCCCCCCGAAGTCCACGTCACCTTCGCCTACCCCAACGAAGACTGCATCTGCTACATCGACCCCATCGGTCCCGGCGAAGTCTACCCCGGCATCGAAGGTCGATACTCGCACGATGTCGTCTGTCGGCGCGGAACTCCACCCGGATGCATCCGTGAAGAAAGTCGATGGCAAGGTTACGCTCGATGCTGGCGGCTCCCACCCCGCAGCCGCTCCGCAGCCCACCCCCGCCGAGGCGGTTCTTTATCCGTCCACGGGTGGCCTGCCGGATACTGGTCCGAACTCGAAATACGTGCTTGGCACGGACGCCGGGCCGGAACTGTACAACCGTGACGGTCAGCGTGTGAATGCTGATGGTCAGCTTATCGATGATTTCGGCGCTGTCATCCCCGACAAGGGTTCGGACAACGTTACTCTTGCCGAGGATCGCCGGGTGTCCGATAAGAACATGCAGCGTCAGGAACGCTACATGCCGCAGAGCACGAAAGACGAAATGGAAGCGGGCCGTAGGGCTCTCGCCAACCGTTAATTCGGCGCCTGCTTTGGGAAATGTGTAATGGTCGCGGTGAATATCACGTCATTCGGTGGGATGGTTCCGGCTCTCGATGACCGGAAAATACCTGATAACGCCGCGACCCTTTCTCAAAATGTGTTCCTATACGATGGCAATTTGAAGGGTATGCGTGCTCCGCGTTTCCTTCGCAATGTGCCTCCGGGTACAACATACACTTATCGTTTGCCTGATGACTATCAGGGCGCCAGCCAGAGCAATGATGATAATATCTGGCTCGATTTCATTAATCCCCAAACTGATGTGGTTCGCGCGCCAGTTTTTGGCGACGTATATGACCGCTATTATTGGGCGGGCAGCACTTCCGTTCCGATGTACAACACGCGGGCTAGAATTGCTGCGTCCCAGCCTGCATGGCTGCTGGGTATCCCAACCCCAAGCGTAGCGCCCGGTGTGAACGTTGTTGGCGGCAGTGGCACGACTGTTTCTCGTGCATATGTTTATACCTATGTCAGCGCATATGGCGAAGAAGGTGCCCCAAGCGCCCCCACGCTGGTTACCGGGTTCATCAATGGATCGTGGAATCTGACGTGGACTGCGCCACTTGCTACGGATCAGGGCGTAGATCGGAACCTTACCAAGGTCCGCGTTTACCGTACCATTACATCAACGGCTGGTGTGGCGACTTACTTCCTTGTGGCTGAATTTTCGTTGCCCACGTTGGCCTATTCTGACGTGCTGACAGATGCTGTTGTTTCCAGCCATGCGCAGTTGGAGACATTCTCGTGGACCCAACCGCCGAGTGACCTCAAGGGTTTCTGCGCGATGCCAAATGGCATCATCGCATCATGGCGCAATAACGAACTGTGGTTTTGCGAGCCGTATCGACCGCATGCTTGGCCCGCCGCCTATGTGCTCACTGTGCCGTTCCCTATTGTCGGCCTCGGTATCGTTGGGCAGACGCTTGTTGTGTGCACAACCGGGTATCCTATGACAGCGAGTGGTGTGAACCCGCTGTACATTACCACATCAACGTTGAGCACATTTGAGCCGTGCACCTCCCGTGAGTCGATCTTGAGCGCACCTGAAGGGGTGTACTATTCATCGCCTAATGGCTTGGTCATGGTAAACCCCGGTCAAGCTGCCGTTGTGACCCGTGATCTGGTTACCCCGGATCGGTGGGCGGAACTTACCCCGGATCGTTTTAAATCAGCACGGTTTGGTGCATCTTATTATGGTTTTGGCGAAGCTGTAGGCGGTGTGTTCGAGGACAGCGCGTTTGAAACTACGTCCGCGTTCGTGGCATTGGACGAAACCGGCGCTCGCAACGGTGTGCTGATCGATACCCGTGACATTCGTGTTGCATTTAATGTGCTCGCATCCGATGTCAGTATTTTTGGCGTGATGAACGATGCGTGGTCCAATGACTTGTTCCTGATCTATGGCGACAAGTTGTACTGGATAGATAACAAGGACTTGGTGCCCGATTACCAAGTGTACTTGTGGAGGTCTAAAATTTTCCATTCCCCGAAGCCGCAGAACTTCGGTGCAATGAAGATTTATTTCGAAGTGCCACCAACGACCCCGGCGCAGAATCCTGTTCGTAACAATACGCTCGATCAAGTATTGGACGTTGGGCAATATGGCTTGCTCCGTCTCTATGCCGATAAGCGCCATGTGCTCACCTATGAACTACGGACTTCAGGTGAACTGATTCGCCCGCCATCTGGGTTTAAGGCTGAATACTGGCAGTTCGAAGTCGAGGCACGTGTAGAGATCAGTCAGATTCAAATGGCAGCGACGGCGAAGGAGTTACAAAATGGCTAAAAAGCGCCTTCCCGGCATACCCGATCCGAGCCGTTCTGTTGACGGTATTTTTGAAACTGTCACGACGATGAAACAGGCCGTTGAGACCCTTGCTGGCCAGCGTCGGGGTAGCCGTGGGGAATCGGCTGTCACATGGAACGATTTAGTTGACCTTGGTCTGATCACACCCTTGCAAATCCCAGACGACTAGGTTACCCTTGGAGGTAACATGTTTAGGTTCAACAACTCAGTCGATGGAATGGCTATCGCGGCTAAGGCAGGGGCCATTTACAATGCGTCGTGTGACATGTGTGTGGCGCGTGTCGAGAAGGGTGAACTTTACGGTGGCGTGATCTACAGTGCTTACACAGGTGCTTCGATTTGCATTCACATGGCCGGGTTCAAACCGAGGTGGGCCAACAAGGACATGCTCTGGGTGGCATTTCATTATCCGTTTGTGCAACTTGGAGTCAAAAAGATATTCGGGCAAGTAGGAGTACATCGCCCGGAAGTTCTAAAGATTGATCTGCAAATGGGGTTCAAGCCCGAGGCAGTAATCAAGGACGTGTACCCGGAAGGGGACATGATGTTGTTGTCAATGTATGAAGCCGATTGCAAGTGGCTTGCACTAAAGCCCAGCAGTCTTGTTAGCCAGAAAGGTTAGCCCCGATGGGTGGTAAGAACTCCGCGCCTGCCCCGCCCGATTATTCTGAATTAGCCGCTGTTTCAAAAGAACAGGCGGAACTTTCTTATAAGCTTGGGCAGGATCAACTTGCTTGGGCAAAAGAACAGTATGGCAAGGACAGCGCGATTACTTCAAAAGTAGTCGATCAGTTCTTGTCGGACATGCAAGACACCAGCGCGAACGCCCAAAAGGATCGAGCGCGGTACGAACAGATTTTCCAACCTCTTGAGCAAGACCTAGCTAAGGAGGCGACGGATTACGCCACCCCCGAGCGACGTGACCTTGAAGTTGGCCGTGCGCAGTCCAACGTCGGACAGCAGTTCACGCAAGCCCGCGAACAGGCCAAATCGGAACTCGAAGGGTACGGCATCAATCCGTCCTCGACCCGGTTTGCTGCCCTCGACGTAGGCATGCGTGCCAATGAGGCTGCGGCCAAGGCGGCTGCGGGTAATCAGGCATCCGAGAATGTGGATGCTACCCAGCGTGCTCTGCGGTCTGAAGCTATCAATGTTGGCAAGGGCTACCCCGGCACCATTGCACAGTCGTATGCGACCTCGCTCGGTCAGGGCAACAGTGCTGGCAATCAGACCAATGCTGGCACAATGACGGGTGCCCAGACTATGGGTACAGCACCGCAGTATATGGCGGCTGGCAACCAAGCCGTGAATACGTGGGGCAACGTTCTTAACACTGGCTATCAGAACCAGCTTTCAGCGTGGCAGGCTAATCAGCAGGCATCCAGTGGCTGGGGTTCAGCACTTGGCTTGATTGGTGGTATTGCTACCAGCTTCCTTGCTGACGGCGGTGTTGCACCAACGCCTGAAGAAGCACAAGGCGCGGTGCCCGTCGCTGCAAGCCCAACAGGAGGGCGTGCAATCGATGATGTTCCCGCACGTCTCACCCCCGGTGAATTCGTAGCTCCTAAGGATGTGGTGGCATGGAAGGGCGAAGAGTTTTTCCAGAAGCTTATTAAGAAATCACGCGAGGACATGGCGCACCCAAGCAACGCACGTCCTGATGTCAGGGCTCTGCCAGTTGGTCAGGGCCAGTCGCAGGCACTCCCCACGTAACCTTTAGAGGTAACCATGTCCTTCGGTCAGGAACTCAAAGACTTCACGGAATCCTTCAAAACTGGTTACAGCATCGGTGCAGATCGCCGTGACAAGAAAGAAGAACGCGAGCGGCGGGCGCTGAATGACCCCGTGGATAGGGCCTATAAAGAGGCATCCACTGAGGGTATGAAGAAGCGTAATGCGTGGTTTGACAAAATTACAGACCTCAATCTGCGTACCGGTGAGAAAAATCTTGCATGGATTGATCGCCGCAACAAAGCAGCGATTGATGCATCTGATGCCTCGATCTATCGCATGTTCATGCCGTCTCGCAGTGCCAAGCCCGCCGATGCTTTGAGTGGTGATGCCCCCGAGGGTGAGCCGGATGCAAGCGGTGCTCCCGTAGGTGGCACGAGCCCGCGCGCTTCGGATGACAGTGCCCCCGCTGACACGAGTAGCGATGCCGACAGCGATAGCGACACCAGCACCGACGATACAGATGGTGGCGATGAAGCATCGGTCGATCCGGCTGCTTATCATCCTGCCAATTCGTCGGGTGACGTGTACAACCGCTTCATGCAAACGGTCTATCAGTCTGGTGTGCGGAATCCGAATGGTCTCGCTGCTATCGCTGCCACGGCTAATCGGGAAAGCAAGTTTTCTCCGAGCCGTGCATATGGCCGGTGGTCGGACCCGAGCGAAAGTGGGCAACAAGGTGTGTCCGGTGGCATTATGTCATGGCGCGACAATCGCTACGTTGGCTTGCAGCAATTCGCCAAGAAGATGGGTGACGATCCTAGCCGCCCGTCTCCCGAGACGCAGGCCAAATATATCTTTCATGAGAATCCCCAACTCAAGGATCAATTGAACGCCGCAAGAACTCCTCAGCAGGCACAGCAGATTATGAACCAAGCGTGGGCATTCGCTGGTTATGATCGCGATTCGCCCGAGGCACGCGCCCGTTACCAGACCGCTGACAAATATGCTTCGATATACGCACAGGCTCTGTCGAACGGTGGCAGGGTGCGTCCTGTTGTGTATGCGGCTGTTGGTGGCACCATCCCTGCTTTGCCAACTGATGAAGAGGATGACCAGAATGCCCCGGTTCCTGCCCCGCAAGTGGCACAAGCCCTTCCCGTCAATGCACCTGTTCCAACCCAGCGACCCATGGACCAGCCCGCAGCAGATGGAGTTACCTCTGGAAGTAACGACGCCACGGAAGCGGACGTGGGCTATAACCCGGCTGTGGCAAGCAATCCACGCGTGGTTGGTTTCACCAAGGCGCACGAGGCCGTTCTCGACGGAATACGTTACTCCCTACAGCAAATGGGAATCGCAAAGGGAGCAGCAATCCAAGACCCCTCCCGTGCTGCGAAGATGGCCGATTACCTGAAGGGTGCAGGCGCTGCCCCGAAGAAGATCATTGATCAAGCGTACGATGCCGTCGATCCGAAGAAGGAACTCCCCGACAGCGAGCGCACCATGGCAGCATTGGGCATGGTGTACGACCACTATGTCAAGCAAGGGCAGTCCGACAAGGCGAAGGCTGCGGCAGCATCCATCGTGCAGTACCAGCGCAAACTGTTCCAGCAATATTCAGCCATTGCCAAGGCTGCGGTTTCGGATGGCGACATTGACGCGGCGACTAAGGCCGCTGTCAAGGCTTACGACTCTGTGCCGGATGGGCAGGGGATGAAAGTTCGTAAACTGGAAAATGGTCGATATCAGATCGACATCACCGATGAGGCCACGGGTCAAACCATTTCCAAGCCGGTGCTTACTCCGCAGGAAATTGGTGGGTGGGCCATGAAGGTCAACCCCGGCAGCTTCGATCAGTTCATCATGGAAGCCGCTGGCCAGCGCAAACAGGTTGTGCCACCGTCCGAGGACTTCCAGAAGCTGGCGTCAGGTATTGACTCGGGCAAGCTTCCATCTAACACTGACATGGCTGCTTTGCCTATGGCTGAGCAGAAGGAACTTCGTCAGCGCGTCACTGCCTATCAGAAATCACAAGGTGGAGGCGGTGACAAGCCACTGTCGTTTGGTGATACCCAGAAAGCCAAGGAAGTGATTGGCAGCGCTTGGGAGGAAATGGCTGCGGGCACTACGACCGACGAAAAGGGCAACGAAGTCCCGATGCATCCGGGCATGGGTGATTTGAAGCCAGAAGAGTCGTCGGCGATCAAGGCATCGGCGGCTAATATATTCAGCACCCCTAAAAACCGCACGCCGGATTATGACGTAACCGAGCAAGACGCTATCTCGGCTGCATTCTTGGTGGCTCAAGCCCCGCCTAGTGAGTACAAGGTCATTGATAAAAACAATGGCAAGGTGATCGAGATGTCTGATGGTACTCAGGTTTGGATGACGAAACCAGACTTCACCAAGATGAGCAACATCTACAAGCGCCACGAACAGGCAACCAAGAAGACACAGCAGGATCAGGTCAACTCGAAAGAGGATGCCACCACTCTTGCCAAGAAGCGTGCAGTGCGGGATAAGGATGTCATTGACAATCCGAATCTGTTCGGTGATCCTAATGCGCCGTCGCCCCTGATTGGGCAATCGCAATCCACAATCGATGACCTCCAGAAACTTATGGGTCAGTAAATGCCCAACCCCATTAGAGACGATGTTGCCTACCCCGAGGAGGACCTTGGCGCACCCGTACGTCTGAAAGCCTATGGCTATAAAGATGAAAGCACCCCGACTTGGGGCGACTACGGCAAGGCCATGCAAGGCACGGTGTATGACCTCGCTGGCTACGTTAACGCTGGCGCACGTCTAGCGGGTGATGAATTCGGCCTCCCTAAATTATCAGAAAATTCCAAAGACGCACAAGAGGTTTGGCATCAAGCATCCGAGGAGACTCGGGCGCAAATGTCCGATAGCGCTCGTAGACGAATGGAAGCGGCACTAGACGATCCGGATTTTTACAACCACATCATTTCGTCAATCGGATTGAAGGGAGCTCAAATGGCCCCCGCAATCGTTGCATCCGTTGTGCCAGCCAGCATCATGAGTGGCGCGATTGCAGGGACTGCCGCCGCTGCCGCTACCGGCGCTGCTATAAACACGGGCGCGTTTGTCGATCAGGTCCAGACCTCGCTCGATGCCACCCCATCTGATCAGCTTGCCAAACAGTCCCCGGTGTTCGCCAAACTGTTGGAGAAAAACAACGGCGACGAGGCCGCAGCCCGTGCGCAGTTCAACAATACCGTCATGGGCCTTATGCCTGTGTACGTTTTTGGTGCGTCGTTCCTCGCCGAGGCTGCTGGCCCCGCCGCCCAGATTACTCGTGGTCTTAAAGGCGGTGCTGTTGATATCGCTGGCCATACTGGTTGGCGTGGTGTTCTGGCAGCGGCTGGTGAGGCTGGCGCGGCTGGCGGTGTTGAACAAGGTGCAGTTGCAGCGGGAACACAAGAAGCGGCCGTCGCGGCTGGTGCACAAAGTGAAGTCGATGTCGGCGAAATCCAAAAGCAGGCCCTTACCGGTGCGATGATTGGCACCGCGCTTGGTGGTGCTATTGGAACAGTCGGTGCTGTTGCTGGTCGCAAGGGTGCTGCTACGCCCGAAGAAGGGTATACGCCCGGTGCTCCTGCTGCTACGACCCTAGCCGGTCAGCGTGTCATCGAGACGATGACGAACCCGGAACCTATTGGTGGCAAGCCAGCATCTATCGAGCCACCAAAGACTGAGGCATCTACAGCCAAGCCTTCGACGGCTGCACCGGCTCCTGATGTCGTTTCCAAGACCGAACCCCCGGCACCGCGCCGCCGCCCCGAAAGCAAAGCCAAGGCTGTTACCCCGGAAGGTAACACGATCCCTGTGAACCCCGATGCCGTCACTGCGACCCCAGCTACGGGGTTTGAACGCGTTGACGGTAGTGGCATGGACTCGGCTATTGGTCTGGCGCTCAAGCAAGAACAGCCAGCACCGGCTCCTGTGCCTCAGCCCGAGGCCCAGCCTGCCGCTACACAGCCCGTTCCAGGGTTGCAAACCCCTCCCCGGCCTCCGGTATCCCCCACCCCAAATGAAACCGTGGGCGGGCCGGCTAGACCGGTTTCCGAAGGACCTGTAGGGGTGGCAGAACCCCCTGTGGCTGAGGCTGCACCCACTAGCCCTCCCGGCACTGTGCCGACTGCTCTTGGCCCAGCAACGCCACCTGTTCGTATTGCAGAATCTCCCGTGGCTGACCGCACCGCTCGGGAGATAGGGGGGCCTGCGACCACAGAGACTGCTGGCCGTGTCGGCTCTGTAGAGGCGCGGCCCCCCACCAATCAACCGAGAATCCTTGAAGATGTCCGACCAGAGGCAAAGGCGCAAACTCGTCTTGTCACGTTTATGGAACGTGAGCGCTTACTTGCCAACCAGAAAGCGGCTTTGGCTGAGGATCGTGCTGCTAGTGGAGAGTCTGTTGGGCGTCCTCTTTATGGGCAGGAGAAAATCAAGCGTGAGGCAGATGCGCAACTTGCTGGCTCCTTGTTCGACAAGCACGTACCAGAGACTGACAAGATACCTGTCAAACCGGCTGAGAAGGCGGCGCTGAAAACCCGTATCGATTCGATCATGAGCGAAGCCAAGGAAGCTGGCGTTCGCATCCCAACCAAGATCGACTACGAAGGTGCCAACCCGACGCCAAATCACCTTGTGTGGTTGCGGGAGGTCGCTGACCTTCAGAAGGCTATGAACAAGCCTGCGGGTGCCAGCCAAGATCAGGTACAGCGCTTCCTCATTCGTGAGCGTGCGGCTAAGGCCGGTGACTTCGAACTTATGAAGTCCGAACGCCGGTCAGAAGGGGACATCGCTAGTCGTGTAGGGCAGAAAGGCGTCGAGACTGTCGCCGATGTATCGCGTATCATGGCTTCCCGTGAGAAGGCTGAGGGTGTAGCCCAGACAGTCGAGTCCGCTGCAAGCGCCGAGGCCGAACCGGTTCAAACCGTAGCCAGTGCCACCAAACGTGGTGCTGTTCGTGATGCACGCTCTGAGGAGAAGCCCGCCAGTGAAGTTCGGAAAGTTAGTGTCTCGTCACTATCGGATGAAGAAAAAGCACGGATACTTGGTGCAGCAAACCGGGCAGAAGTACGGCCTGTGGTGGCTAAGACCGAGGAGAAGGCATTACCTTCGAAGGTAAGTGAGAAGGTCGCTCTTTCCAAGAAGATCAAAGCTGAAGCGAAGAAGGTTGAGCGTAACCCGTCGCCCGAGCAGATTGAGGCCGGTAATTACAAAAAGGGCCATGTCGAGATACAGGGAATTCCGGTCACTATCGAGACCGCTGCTGGTGCCATTCGTCGGGGTATGGATGAACATGGTAACGCGTGGGAAGTCAAGATGCCCCGTGATACCCACTACGGCGAAGTAAAGCGTACCGTTGGTGCTGATGGTGAGCGGGTAGACGTTTTCGTTGGCCCGCACCCCGAGAGTGATTTCGTTATGGTGGTCGATCAGGTCGATCCGGTCACTAAGGAGTTCGATGAACACAAGGCAATGATTGGCTACGAAAACGCGGTACAGGCCCGCGATGCCTATCTCGCTGCCTACGATGGTATGGCGAATGAGCGTATTGGCTCTATCATGCCGATGACGATCAAGGAGTTCAAGGAGTGGCTGAAGGGCGCTAAGAATAAGCCCGTTGATGATCTTGAGATTGCCCGTGAGGCACGTCAGGACGCTATGTCGTCGACCGAGGGTTGGGGTTCGGTCGCTCCCGGCGTGGAACTTACTGACAGTGAAATCCGTAAGGTTGGCAAAAATATCCCACACACCAACGTTAGGGCTATCCGCTCGCTAAGCGCGGTCGATGCTCTGAATACGTATGCCAAGCCTGAGAATACTCGTGGGCTGGCTGGCAAGTTGTATCCTCTCGTCAAGCGCGCACTCATTCGGGCGCTACAGGGATCGGACGTAGATGTCCACTTCGTGACTGATGAGGATTTCAACACGCTTCACCATGGCAATGCCGGGGCGGCTATCGCGTTCTACGATTCGGCGCTGGATCATGTCATCGTTCGTAGGGATGTTCTGAATGTTTCGCCGGAACGTCAAGCCCATGCGATCATGCATGAACTTGCCCATGCGGCCACGATCCACAAGCTGAATGAGGAGCGTCTTGCCGGAACCACGCTCAATCGCGGGTCTGCCACGTATCAGCTTCAAGCACTGCTTATGGACGTGCGCAAACAGATTGAGGAGCGCGGCGAAACCTATAGTGATCTGTGGAGCACCAACCTCACGCCCGACAAAATTTACGGCATGAAGAATGCTCGTGAGTTTGTCGCTGAGGCACTGTCCAACAACGATTTTCAAGACATGCTGGCGAAGATTAATGTTTCGTCGGACGTGGCGACATTCCTGCGTCTCGGCGAACATCAGAAGGTGACGTTTTGGCGTGCACTGGTAGACACGGTGCGGTCGTTCCTCGGAATGCCCAAGGACACGTATTCGGCTCTTGAGGCAACCATGTCACTTTCGGAGCGCCTGATCTATGGCTCCCGCGAGCCTCTTATGGAGGATCGCTACCTCACGGCGTTGAATGCCACTCGTGCCGTTGAAGGTCCACGCAAACTTTCGGCGGCTGATATCGTGGCCGCTCGTCGGGCGGATCAGCTTGTTCGTCAGCAGAATGAACTTGAGCGTGGCTCAACGCCCAAAAACTTGCAAGACAACATCGAAGCGAACATTAGGGAATTCATCGAACGCCGTTCCGAGGCGACCACTCGTTCGCTGGGTGACCCCAAGCTTCTGCGTTGGCGAGCGATGACTGACATGGCCGCGTTGGCGAAAGATTACTTCAAAGGTAACTCCGTTCGTCGCGTGGTTGACAGTATTGAAGCCATTCGCGTGACCGGTGGCGAGATCGCCAAACGCGCTGACCCGCTGATCCATAACCTTGTTCGCGCCGAGCGCAAGTACAAGGGCACGAAGGCATTCGAGGAAATGACTGCCCTCATGCACGACGCCACCATGTCAGGTGTGCACCCCGACAAGACGCTTGCTGAGAATACACAGCTTGGCAAGAAGTCGATGGCTGGGTTCTGGGGTCGCCAACAGCATCCCGAACTCGCTGCACGTTATGCGGCGCTCCCCGATGAACTGAAACAAATCTATCAGCAGTCCCGCAAACTGTTTGAGGACTTCCACAATCAGGCCATCAAACAGTCCTTGGAGAATCGTGTACTGAAAGCGCTGGGCCACAACGATCCGGGACTTGCTGATCGCATTTTCAACGACAAGGTGACGGAGGCTGATAAGGCAGCACTTGGTGAGGATTACGAACTTGTTGCCGAGGCGATGGACTTTAAGAAGAACACGGGGCCGTACTTCCCGCTGAAGCGTTTCGGCAACTACGTCGTGCGTGGCACGTACAAGATGGATGTCCCGTCTGCTATGCACCGCCAGATCGACCCGAACACTTTCGAGTTCGACACCCAGAAAGAGGCCGAGGACTACGTTTCCAAGAGCAAGTTGCATGCCGACCTCGACTCGATCTATGTTGACAGTCAGACCGGTTCACGGTTTTTCCTTGATGAGAATGGCAAGCAAGTACCTGTTCTGAAGGAAGACACGGACGCCGTTCGCAAGTGGCGTGTCCGCGTGCAGGATCGTCATGTGGAGTTCTTCGAAAATCGTAGCGATGCCGAGGACCGCAGGACGGAACTGGCGAATGAAGGCGTAGCGATGGAACCTGTCACCATGCGCCGGGATGATCCCCGGATCGCTCATGGTGATATGCTGTCCACGCACATGGACCGGCTCATGAAGCGGATCGAAGGCCGCGACACGTTCAAGGACATGCCCGAGTATCAGCAGAACGAAGTGCGTCGGGCTGTTGAGGAAGCATCGTATGGCGTACTCTCGGCAACTCGTATTCAAACGACCCGCATGCAGCGTCGTTACGTCGAAGGGGCTTCCAAGGATATCATTCGCTCCACGGCTGAATATACCGGTTCAATGGCTGGTTACCTTTCGAGGTATCAGCATCAGGGCGAGTTGGACGCGGCCCTTCGCGAAATGAACAAGGAGGCCGATAAGGGCGGTGATCCGCGTACTGCCATGGGTCGTAGCCAGATTCGCAACGAGATCATGCAGCGCGTTAATTCGCCCAACATCGCCGCATCTGGGTCCGGCAACTCAAAATGGGATCAGTGGCGGCACCGACTCATGGTGACCTCTTTCGTTGGCCACCTAGCCTCCCCTGCCTATTCGATCTTCAATGCCGCGCAGCCTATCATGGTCACTACACCGATTGTCAGCGCCCGGCATGGTATCGGCTCGACGGTTGCGGCGATGACGAAGGCGTATACTGATATCGCAGCCATCAAGAGCTTCGCCAAGGGTGTGGTCGCTACGGGGCAGCGGGCGATGGATCAACTCGCCGAGACGAATACATACGTTGGCGATGTCATGGCGCGTATCACCAATCCCGGTGAGCGGGCGATGATGAACCATCTTATCAAGCATGGGGCTATCGATGCCGACGCCGGTTTGGAAATCTCCAAGCTGGTTGACAAGTCCACGGGCGACCAGTGGCTAAGTTACTTCGAAGGTATATCGCGGCAGCTTCCTCTTGCCGTTGAATCTGTCAACCGCTCGGTCTCTGCATTGGCGGCGTACAGATTGGAAATGAAGCGCACAGGCGGTGACCACGAAAAGTCCGTGGCCTATGCCCAAGAGATTGTGGAGAGCACACAGGGTATTTACGCCAACACCAACATGCCGCCTGTGTTCTCGTCCCCGCTGGCTTCGCTCACGTTCCAGTTCAAGAAGTACGGCCATATGATTTACTCGCTCCTCGGTCAGCAGATCGGGAAAGCAATCCGCAACGCCAATCCCGGTGATCGAGCCGAGGCCATCCGGGCACTTGGGTACATTGCCGCCGCCCATGTCGCCATGGCTGGTACGGTGGGTCTACCAACGGAACCGATCAAGATGATCCTCATCGGTGCCAACCTCATGGGTGTGACTTCGTTCACCATGGCAGACTTCGAGGAGCAGGAGCGTAAAATCGCAGTGTCCTTGTTTGGCAAGACGGCTGGCGAGATGGTGACCCATGGGGTTACCCGTGGTCTCCCCGGTGGATGGGCGATGGACTTCTCCACTCGGCTTGGCATGCAGGAGTTCATGACGTTCGGTGAACCGAAGTCATCCAAGCAGGGAGATATCTGGGAGTTTGTCGGCCAGACGGTTGGCGGCGCTCCGGGTGGACAGCTTGTCGGTTTCGCCACTGGTGCCAATGAGATCGCCAATGGCAACATCGTCAAGGGCATGGGCCAGATGGTGCCGATCAAGCTTATCTCGGATGCGTTCAAGTCTTACCAACTCGCTACCGAGGGTAAGGTAACCAAGTCCGGTCGCCAGTCCATGAGCGAAGCCACGTTGCCGGAAGCCGCGATCAGGCTCTTGGGTATTCAGCCCGGTCGTGTCGCCGAGAGCCAAGCTGCATCGAGCAGCTACTACCGGAACACTGGCCGGGAGAACCAACAGCGTCTGTCGTGGATGGACCAGTATGCTACGGCTAAACCATCTGACCGTCCAAAGGTGTGGAAGAAGATTCAGGCGTGGAATTCTGATTTGCCACCTGACTCACGTCTGACTTTTGCGCATTTGACGCAGTATACCCGGAACCGCAGCAAGGAAACGCTGTCCAATACTGTGGGTGGCATGAAGGTTACCAAACAGACCAAGGCAATCCAAGAGCGTGTAAAAGCGCTCTACAACAACTAGGAGAAATACTATGGCTGTTCCAGTCTATCCCGGCGTAAAATATGGCGGCTACGAAACGGCAGACGATCCGTCGCCCAAGTCAATGCGTCGTGCTGCTGCCATCGCTGCCAACCCATTGCCGTACATCGCTCGCGCTGTCGTTGTGACGGCGGACGGCGATATCACTGTGACACGTGAAGATGGGTCGAGCGATATCGTGTGGTGTGTTGCTGGATGGAACCCCATCCGATTCACACGACTTGAAGCTGATGCCGGTGCCATCGTCAAGGACGTACATTTTTAATAGTTATCCATTACCTCTGAAGGTAAGTGGGTAGCTAAGAAAGGTATCGTTATGGGCTCTCTAAATCTTGGCATCGGTATTGGCATTGGAAAGATGAAGAGCCGTTCGGCTCCAATTGATCCGTTCTCGCTATTCACACAGGATATCGATTGGAGAGTTCCTTCTGTCAAAGGTGGACCTCAATCATTCACTGGTTCCCCCGGTGCTGGTAACGATTTCCGCCAAGGTGGGAATGCTGTTGTATGTTATGCTCCGAATGCAGCGGGCACGTTGTCAGCGATGTCATCTACGGCATTCCGTCGTACTGACAAAGGTGAAATGCAGTATCCGTCGATTAACACTGGTCTTAAGTGGAACCGTGACCTAACAAATGTGCTGTGGGTTAAGGATGCAGGCGTTACGGCTGCGAAGAACCAGACTGGTGCAGATGGTGGAGCGAATGCTGCCTCGTCCCTGACTTGGACCGTTGACGATGCAAAGTGTCTCCAGTCGTTCACATCGACTGTTTTTGACCGCATGTTACAATGTGACATTAAACGCTTGAGCGGAAGCGCCGCCCTTGAGTGTACAATGGATAACGGCGCTAGTTGGCAGACAGTGGTAGTGCAAGGTTCGGCATACGATGTATGGCGTCCGTCCGTCAACTTCCAAGCCGCAGTGACTAATCCAGTAGTGGGCTGGCGTTCGAAAGCTGGGAACTCTTTTGCTTTCGATTTTGCGCTTTTAATTGTGCCACCATCGAATTGGCCATCGCTTGCCCCTATCCATGCTCGACCGATTACAACCAGCGCCACGGTGCAGACGTTCATTGAGCGTGCCTATGCATCTTTCCCCGATAGTTCTCCGCTTGCAACTATAGCACGCGGGGCATTCGGGTTTTTCTGGCAAGGGCGCTCAAGCCGTCAGGGTGGGTACCCGATGACTTCGGCGTCCAAGCTGTTCCTCAATGCCATTTCAGGTACTGGCGAGGTGGTGTTCAAGAACGGTGTGTCGGGCTCCACCACGACCCCTGCCGGGGTTTGGCGCTACGATAACGCTTTGACTCAGGTCAACAAGATTGCTGGCTGGTGTGATGCTACCCACCTTCGTATGGCCTGTAACGGTGTTCTGGGTGGTGCTGCCACGGGCACGCTCGGGCTCGATACCGCACTTGACCATTGGGACTTGGGCACAAACGGTGCTGGTCAAAATTCCATCTTTGGCATCAACGAGCGCATCTCCATGGGGCCAAATATTTCGTTCACTGATGCACAACTTGTGGCTATGACCACATAAGACACCCTATAGGAGTCAGAACAATGAAGCGTCCATTACCTTCGAAGGTAACAAAGAAGGGGGTAGCCAAGCGTACCGGACTGTGGTACACCATCGCGCGGAGCATTTTCCGCCCCATCCTAGAGGAGATAGAAGCAATGTCCCAAGCTATGCAGGACGCCATCAATGAAATGCGAGCCGATGTCGAACAGCAGACCACGGTGACGCAGAGTGTTGTGACTCTGATCCAAACCCTGTCGCAGCAGATTTCTGACGCCGCCGATGACCCGGACGAAGTGCGCTCGCTTGCACAGCAGCTTTCCGCCAACACCGCCGCCCTTGCCGCCGCGATTCCGGCCAATACCGGAACGCCGGAAGCTGGCGCCGGGGAGGGTGATACTGGTGAACAGGGCTAACCTAAGTTAGCCTGAAACGGATCGGGGGTGGCCCTTGGTGTGAAAACCAGCCACCCCTTTTTCACATTCGCACGAAAGGATTAATGCAATGAGCATAGGTACAATCCTTCTTATCATCCTGATTCTCATGCTTCTCGGTGCTATTCCGGCATGGCCGTATTCGGCAGGCTGGGGCTACGGCCCATCTGGTCTGCTCGGGGTCATCCTGATCGTTCTCTTGGTCCTCTTTCTGGCAGGAAGGCTATGACGATCTTAACCCTAATCTTGGCGCTCTTGCGGCTTGCGCCAATTGTCATGGAGATGATTCGTGATGGACGCATCAAGGACGCTACAACCACGGAAGTCCTCACGGCTTTCGAGAACGAGTTCACTAAGCGCTGGCAGGCTCGTGTGGATGCTGCCGTTGCTGCTGGTGAACGGGTGCACGTGGATACCTCTGAAGGTAACGACGAGCCAGACCCCTTCGACAGAGCAAACACGGGCGGCGGGGCAAGCAGCGGTCCTAGAAGCTAAGATCGTGAAAGACATATGTACGAGGCTTTGGCGTGGCCAATCGTACGATAGCAAACTTGATACGCCACAAACCGTTGGGGATGCCAAGGCGAACAACGCTCGCAGAAAGGCGTTTTGCAACGGGGTGTAAGCATGGACGAAGTAGTAAAAAAAGGTATAGAACTTCTACTAAACTACGGCCTGTCTGGATTGGCAAACATCGGGCTGATTTATCTAGTATATATGCTACGCGTGGAATTGCGAGACACGCGGCTTGCGCACCGCACGGAGATCGCGGAAAAGGACAAGTTGATCTACCAAGTGCAAGAGTCTCGTGTGTCAGAAGCACGAGCAGGCTATGAGGTGATTAACTCGATCCAGAAGACACAAGATGCCATTGTCGGCGCAATCCGAAAAGGCTAATGTATGTCGCTGAAGCTCAAGAAACTCCTTGGTATAGGTCAAAAGACCAAGCCCGTATTAATGAAAGATGTGGACCCTGCTCCGCAGGACCCGCATCATGAACAACGGGTTAATGATGCGGTCGGTAAACTGGTTGGGTCGCTAGTAGACTTGGAAAGGCGGTCCTTTGTACTACGGCGTGAGCTATCGCAAATGACACTTCACATAGTAGCTAACCAAAGCCACCCCAACTCAAACCGCCGCAAGGATACTTGACCAATGCCGTATCGAACCCGTACGGACAAGATGTTGATCTTGATCCTGTTCTCTGGAGTTTTGTTTTGGCTCTTGCCAATTTTCATTGGCAATGATGTATTACAAAAAGTCATTAACAGTGCCGTGTTCGGAATTGCAACCACTGTGCTTGTCACGTGGGGGTCATCCGCATATTACGCTATACGAGGTAATGTTACAGCCGAAAACCAACACATTATAGCAACTGTAGCAGTGTGGTTTATAGTGTGGGTCCAACGGCTATATGCAATGATTTTTCTTTATATGGACAGGCCGATGTGGATGCAGATATCTGCGTTCCCGGCGTTTGTCACATACATGTTTGGAATAACCGGCATCTTTATCATTATCGCCCCAGCTATGATAGAGAGTGTTGACAAGCGGGAGTATATCATTCAAACAGTAGTGGGTGTAGGGCTGGGCACTATTGCTGCCGTGGTCTCTCTCGTTATTCAACTGCTAAACTAGTTACCTCTGAAAGTAACTAAGGAAACGTGAAATGGCTGGCAAACGTGATCCGAGTTCGCACCGTACCCCGGAGCAGATCAAGAAGATGGATCGAGGGTACAACTCGACGCCAAAGATGATCGAGCACCGGGGTATGAACAACCAAGCCCGCGCCGCCATGGCAAAGAAGGGCTTGGTGCATAAGGGGGATGGTATGGACGTAGACCACGAGAAGGGCCTACGCCTAGGGGGTACGAACAGCCCGAAGAATCTTCGAGTTCTCAGCGAACACCGTAATCGGGGATGGGAACGCAACCCTAGGGGCAAAGCTTAACGCCACCCTGATCATTTCAGCATCTGCATGGATGGCATACTCGCTCCCCTTACGGGGGGCTTTTCCGTCTCTGCGGCGTTGGTTTTCGAAGTGGCTGACTAGCGACAGGTGTGACGGGTTGATGCACAAACGGTTTTTACATTCGTGGTCCACGGTCATGTTGCCGGGAATGAACCCGAAAAAATGTGTGTACATTACCCGGTGAACAGCACAGGTGCAGCCGTTGATTTCCATCCGAGGGTACGAATGCCCTCGGCTGTTGCGGTTGTCGGGATCAGCCTTGCCCGAGGTGCGCCCTGTCCAAAGCCAGCACGGGTTGCCGTGGTAGAACGATGTCGTGCTGATCAGGACTTTGCCCATGATTCGGGCAAGGATGTGCAGGCGACGGTCGCTCATCTGAATGCCCTGTGCACCAAGTCATATTGATCCATCTGGCGCTTAGCGAGTTCTTTGCGCCAGAGTATATGTCCTCGCCATCGCCACACGCGGTAGACGATCTTGAATGGAGCCCAATCCCATCCATCTACGCTTTCAGGAATTTTTCGGATGGCGTACCATTTCTCCCGCTTTGACGTAATCATTACGGGCAGTCCGATGTTACGAGCCATTCCTCCATGGTGCACACTTTACGCGTTGCGCATCCAAAGAGAGCGATGCAGATGATGCCGATCAGCATCATTGTAACTGTCCATTGTATAACCTGTTTCATGGTTACCTCCCGAGGTAATCTATTGCCGAGTTTCATCAAACGGCCTCATCAATGAAGTTGAGCTCCTTGGCCTTGAGCAGATCAATTTCCAAGACGTGCTCCTGCGGCCCCACGAAGTCCGTGCCACTGCCCAACCGGGCCTTGATCTGTATGGCACCATACTGTTGTTTCAGCGACTCAAGAGTGACGTGACGTGGGTAGCCTGTGTCAGTGAGCCACTTGGTAAGGGCTGCGATCGATACCCGCAGCACCTTGTCTTCAACACCAACGCGGATACTGACACCTTCCAGTTTCGACGTGTCTCGGACTGGCTTGACGGTACCCGGTGTAGGTCTGCCCACGCCTGTTCGTGCGATGTTAGTGTAGAGGACATGGCGCCCCACCATAGCACTGAAGAACTGAGAGAATACACCAGAGACATTGGCGCTGTCCTTGAAATCTGTGTTGGATGACTTGCGGATGGTTCGCATGTGTTCGAGGGTTTCGAGCAGGAAGAACTTCAGTCGCTCCTCATTGATCTTGGTGAACCCAAGTTCATTGGCATAGCGAGCCCCGGAGAGCAACACGGTGATTGTGGCGATCCAGAACCGTTCATCGGCAATGGTGTTGGTCTCCACGCCGAGTTCACGACCGAGCGCTGATACTTCTGCCTCAAGCCGTTGGAAGTTGTTGCCGAGGAAACTGGCGTATTCCAGCCCGATCACGCCGTAGTTGTCATTTAGACGGCTAACCATGCGTTGGGCATCGGACGGATCGATACTCCACTTGCCACGTCCCTCAGTGATTTCGTACTCGAATATGCGGTAGATGCCAGCGGTCGTGGTTTTGGTCTGGCTCTCGATAACGTCCACAAGGCTTTCGTTAGACGCGGCCACCAACAACGTCTGCCACGATCCCGGCGTCTTCTGGGCAGCACGAGCAGTAAGGCGGGACTTCTCCTTGCCCTGCGAAAGCGTGAAGACCGTGTTCGCGAATTTTTTCTGGTCTTGCTCACCCTTCAATTCGTCCCAGAACAAAGGTAGGGCGCGTATTTCACCGATCTTGTGAAGCACTGAATTCTGTGTGTCCGATAGTGACTGCATGGCGCGAACTGGATCGCCCCATACAGCTTGCGCTACTCGCATCGCTGTGGACTTACCCACGCCCGATGGGATCGAGTAGCACGACATGAGCATACCGCTTTGCCCGGTGAACCGCACCAACGGACCAGCGAACGACGCAGCTAACATGGCGTCGAATTCCGACTTACCTTGAGAGGTAACCATCGCAGCGGCGTCGATCCACGGTTTGCGTTCACCCGTGGGTGCATACTGAGAAGCGATAACCGGGTCGGGGTTGGCCGATGGGGACGTGTTGTTGGCGGCGTATTTCATGCCACCGTAGATGAACCCTTGCAGGACGCCGTTCTTCACTTCCCACCCGAATGGATGTGACGAGATAACAGCGTCTTTCATCTTCTGAAGATGCGCGATCCATGCCATGAGTAGTGATCCTATGTTTCGTAGTTCCGCAACGTTGTCGATTGTCATGCCTTGGCTTTGGAGAATTTTACGCATCTCCGTGGTCTCGACCGTGCCAAGTTCAATGGCGATCTGATGCTCGCGACCGAACTCGGCCTTAGTTGTGAAGTTGAAAATCCACGGGTCACGCTGCAACCATGCCTTGGTCATAGGGTACTTGGAGACCGGCACCCACTCCTTGCGCCCCTCGCCATAGTCCTTAAGGTACAACATCACACCATCGGATCGTTGCGTGTATCCATCAGGGATGCCCGGAACGACGATAGCTGAGTTCGCCACCGGGGCGGCGGACGATGAAGGATTGACAGGAGATATTCGCGCTCCGAAATTGAGAGGGGACTTATTTTCGACGTTATGAGGGCATAGGCTGCATTCAGTAGCGCCGTATGCTCTGATTGTGGAGCAGCCGGGCCATCCGAGGCCTTTAGTGATTTTGTCTCTTTCTTTACGGTCATATAGATCATTGGTGCTGTCCTGTGTATAACCCGGATGGCCTCGTGCCATCAGGTGTGCATGATCGCGCCCCCTGTTACCTGTGAAGGTAGCAATGAGCGTAGTCATGTTCCACAATGGATTGGTTAGCGTTTTGCCACCGTTGGTCAGTGCATTCTTGATGAACGCACACTCAGGAATGATGGACTTCAGGTCCACCGGCAGATCATTCACGCTATCGATGCCTGCGGCGAGGTCAGAGACGCCACCTACAGGGTTTCTTTTTGGGAAGAGGGGATCAGACTTCACAGGGGTAATGTAACCCTGGAGCGGCTCCGCTATGGCGGACAAGGGGTAATCCGGGCCGCTGTCCAGTATGATGCTGACCGGCCTCGCCCCGTTGCCATGTTCGTCCAGCTTTTTAAGGTTGAACGTGCCCGGCACGCGTAGAACGCGGGCGATATCAATCGTGCATTGTGTGTCGCACTTCAGCTTGTGCTGGATCGTGGCAGCGGCTAACTGGAACGCCACTGGTTGCCATTCGTCGGGCGTGAGTGCGCGCTCGATCACCCAATACACATGCATGCCACCACCGGACCCCACGATGATTGACGGCGACGGGAGTGGCACTTCCTTCAGGAAACGGAAGAGGTCTTTCAACGCTTCGGGTTTGCTGTCGTAGCCATGGTCGCCACCTTTGAAGTCGATGTCGATGGCGAAGACCTTGATGTCCTTGGCGTTGCGCTGGGAACGCATGGCACGCTTAGATGGCTTACCTTTGGAGGTAACATAGTCCTCAAGCAGAAGCTGCCGTGAAAGACAGAAATAAATGTCACGGATATAATCCGACGACTTGCCGTAGTTGAGGGCCTTCATGAACCCGTCTAACGTTTTGTTAGCCCATCCGGTCCACAATGGCTTACCAGTTTTATGGTGTAGGTGTTTCATGGTGGCGTGCAGGTTCGCAAACCCTGCATCCGGGTCTTCCGCATCAGGCCAAGACAAGACCCGAGCGAAAAAAGCACGGACTTGCTCTTGGGTAACGATTTCTGACATTTACGTGGCCTTGCGTGTGGGGTTTGAGCACTTAAGCCGGGGGCTGTTTTTACGGGTTATTAGCCCCCGGCTTTAATCGCAAATGCGCGAACCCTTAGCTTACTCCACGCTGAGCAGTTCCGCAAGCTGGTCATCCAGCGACTTCTCGAAGTCCGATCCGGTGCCAGTTTCTTCTTCACTGGCGCCCTCGGCGAACATTTCCTGCTGCCCTTCAGCCTCGTCTTCATCCGGGATAACCGGGGGCTTACGGGGCTCGCCAGTGGAGATATTCGGCTTGGGCTCGGCAGCTACCGTCTTGCCGAAACCACCCGTGGTCTGGGGCTTGGTCTCCGCAGGCTTGGCGGCTGGCTTGGTTGCGCCGAACCCACCCGCCTTCTGGGTTGTTTCCGGTTTTGGCTCGGGCTTGGGTTCCGGCTTCGGGTCAGGCTTGGGAGTGGCCTTCGGCTTAGCCTGCTGTGTCGCCTTTGGGGTTTCGTTACCTTTGGGGGTAACAGGTGGCTGCTCGAACGCGTTCTCCACCGTCTCGGTCTGCGCCGCCGCCTGCTCCTGCGCATGTTCGGACCCTTCAGCCAGAACGCGCGACACCTCCTGCGTAGGCAAGAGAGCAAGCACTTGGTCAGCTTCGTCGTCGGTCAGTGGCCGGATCGCCGAGAATACGAACTTCGGATAGGCTTCGTTCGGATCGAACGCAATGCGCGTTGCAATGCCGAAATAGGGATACCCAAGGTTCTGCATCTTGTTGCCGTAAGTCGCCAAGTCCTGCAACGACGCAGCCGGAACCCTGAGCAGCATTGGACCGCCGTAGGTTTCGTTGGGGATGTCGCCGACCGGCACGACGGCGAGGCGTTTGCTGTCGCTGCAAGCCTTGCCCTTCTTGCCCGCCTCGGTGATCTTCGAGCCCCAAACGTTCTGGGGGCAGTTGGCGCAAGCGTTCGACTGGCGCTTGGTGGACTGCGGATCGGGCACGACACCGTTCGGGGAGAAGCAATCCGGCGCTGCCGTCGAGCCTTCCACGTACCCCTTCTCGTACCAGATTTTCGAAATATAGGTCGCTCCCTTGACGATCACGACCTCGATAGAATTGCGCGGGCCGTCGCCGTCATCGCGAAGCAACTGCTGTTCGTCACCGCGATAGCGGATAGACCAGACCTTGCCCTTATAGCCGATGAGGCCAAACCCAGCCTGTACGCCTGCGGCAAGATCGTTGTCGGGCTTGACCCCAGCGAATTTGGTAGACACCTCGCCGAAGTTTTTCGGAATCATTACATCATTTGCCATTTGGTTTTTCCTTGGTTACTTTCGAAGGTAATGGGATGCGGCTACTTGCGCCGCACCCCGACCGTGATGACCGACGAGAAATTCACGCCGGGTGGCGGTGCGTTGTGGGCTTCAATAAAGTCTTGCACCGCTGAGACGTTGGCTTTCTTGTCGATCAAGTCCCATGCTTCATTCTGGTTGACGAATTGCCAGAATGAAGCTCCGTCTACGATGGACGCTGAGTTCTTGACGGTTTGGTATACCGTGCCGCTCGACGTGGCAACGCTTTCCGCACCTTGGTTCTGAAGATGCTGTAGCATGATACCGCCGAGAGTGTCGAGCATTTCGCGGTACGGCTTCATCTTCTCCTTGTGTGCTTCGTCCAGTGCCTTGATCTTGTCGCGCAGACTAACATACTGCGAAACACGAACGTTGATGTCTGTTGCTTGTGCCGTGGGTGTGGCCATGTTTCTACTCCTTTTTCTCCGGGGTTGGTTCACCGAAGACCCGCTTGATAAGGTCTCGATGCTGTTGATCGAATTGATCTTGGGTTAAAAGCCCAAGCTTTTTGTTCTCGGACAGTTCGGTCAAACCATCCTGATATTCAGTGTTCATATGCTCCGCTGTTTTTATCTCTGAATTTGTCATGGTTACCTCCAAAGGTAAGTCGCCCGGTTGACATGAGCCCCTTCTTGACAGCTAACCATTCCGGCATCGTCAGGATAAGGGTCTTCCGGTTCACATGATGGGCAGAACACTGTGAACCGGGTATCCATTTAGCGTCCTTTTCGTCACCATTTAATGAAACTTTTAGTGCCCCTTTTCTTGAAGTGTAATGCCAGCAAACTGTCATCTGCGCCAACGGTTGCGGCGGGTCTTTCGTCGTCATCCGCCTTTACCTCCAGAGGTAATCCGCACGTATGGTATATGAGTGATTGGAGTGTGATAGGATCACATGGGATGTCTTCCAGACCACCCTTCGTATCAAAAAAGAACTCCCATAAATCGTCGTAGTTACGACGGTTCCCGTTGTACGCGGTTTGCATATACCATTTATCCAAACCATGGCTCACAAACACACGAATACTGTTCAAAACGCATGTATAAAACGGCGTTGTGAACCCGCCTTCGCAATGTTCTTCTTCGGGAAAGCCCATTAAAGGAGGAAGGCACTCAATTTCCCTGTTGTGGATCATTCGCTTGGCCCTTTAGCCAGTTCAATAATCACTGCCTTCAATGCCAACGGGTCGATCATCGGCACTCTGAAGTGCATTTCGTCACAGTTCTGGAACCGTTGCAGTATTGTCTTTTCGGCACTCTTGCATTTGTCTTCAATTTGAATAAGCCAGTTATTGAAGCCACTCCACACAAACACACGTTTACTGTCATGTATGCATGTATAGAAGTCCGTGCAGAATCCCCCAATTGGTGTGATGACAAGCTCTTCTTCATCAAATCCGAGCAACGGCGGCAAGTCGGCTATTTCACTCATTCACTTGCCTCCTCGAATAGTTCAAGAAGCTTGTTCTGCACGCTCTGGTGCGCTTGTAAAAGCTGGTATATCCGCTTCTCGACCGGCGTTGATTGGAAGTGCAAATACAACTGCTTTTGCTTCTGGCCAACGCGGCGAATACGTGCGTTTGCTTGCTCGTAGATTTCCAGCGAAGTGACAGGGGCGAACCATATGATGGTCGAAGCGGTTGTCAGGGTAACACCGTGTGCAAGGCACTGCGGATGCGCCGCTATTACTTTGTACTTCGTCGTGTTTTGAAAGAGGTGGAAAATTTCAGATCGCTTTCGTTCCGAGGTGTCCCCTGAGACGCACGCGTGTTCAATGCCATCAGCCGTAAGCGCTTCAGATATTCCTTGGAGAGCGTGCTTGAATGGAACAAAAACGAGGACTTTGCTATCCGTGTCATTGATGGTGTCCAATAGAGCGTCGATACGTTTTTTGTTGTCGAGGCCGACTGTTTTACCTTCAGAGGTATAGACCCAGCCGGTGGCGACTTGGAGTAGTTTCATCATGACAGCACCGGCATTCGCTGCCGTGATTTCATGGTTCTGCACTGCGGCATGGCACTGGTCCACGAGCGCCTTGTAGATGCGGGCCTGATCCTTGCCCATGTCGATTGGCTGGAACCGCTCCACTGCTTCGGGCAATTCCAATATGTCATCCAGCGTGTATCGCACAGATGGTTGGAGCGCATCAAACGCACGCTCTACTGCATCATTCTTCGGCACCCACTTGAACTGGTTGATCTTGATCATCAGTTCATCACGGAAACGACCAAAGTATTTCGGCACTGTGTTAGGTGTAACAATTGACGCTTGTGCCCATGCATCGGTCGGGCTGGTTGGGATCGGACTTCCCGTCATGCCCCATACGATCCTGCACTGGTGGGATAATTTGCGAGTTAACTTGGTGCGGGCTGACTGACCGTTGCGGTATACAGCCAGTTCGTCTAGCACAAGCGCTGTAATCTCTCCCTTGGCGACTTTCGCCATTATCTCATCATAAATGACTTTGATCCCGTCATGGTTGATGACATAGATGTTTGCGTCCGAATTCAAGCGCTTGAGGCGACCGGCCTTGCTGTAATGGTGCAATGATACGATCTTGTGATGCGGCACCGTGGCGAATGCTTCCTTGATCCACGTGAAGTTGATTGTGGACAATGGTGCAATGACAAGCAGTTTGCCAGCTAACCCGCATTTGTTGAGATAATCCCATGACCACAAGGCTGTTTTTGTCTTGCCGGTGCCGAGACCATTGAGAACATAGGCCCTCGGGTTCGAGGTCAGCATGGCACAGGTCTTCTTCTGCACATCGAACGGCTCACCACCAACCCAATCGTAGTGGGTAAGGATCGGGGCTGGAACATCGAAGCCCATTTGCCGCAGCATGTAAGCTTCGGTCGGCTGGTGCGGGATGACCAGATGCCGCTTACCTCGGAAGGTAACCTCCGGGGCAGTGCTGAATAGGTTCTTGACCGCAGGAGTTAACGGCACAACGAGCGTCTTGAATTTCTCGCTGACCTGTACTTGTGTCATGGCCACTGCTGCACTTCCTGTGGTGTACGCGGTTTCTCGGACAACCAATTAAGAAATTCCACCAACATAGTGATATCAACGTCGTTGGATATTACAAACACTTTACCACCAGCATCTTTGATCTGCCTGATAATAAAGTTTTGCCGGGCAGTAGTCTTTCCACCCAATTTCTTGGCTTCGATGGCGATAAAAAGCCCCCTGTAGCACAGGATATAATCTAGCGAACTAGGGCCAAAACCCCCCGGCACGGGCATAAACTTATACAAGTCCTTGCCATACGCCTTTAGGACTTCATTTATTTTGTATTTTACTTTGCCTTCGGGGGTCATTTTAGCACCAAACCACTTTCGGTTTCAAGAGGTATCTAGTCTACCTTTCGAGGTAACAGCATCATCTTGGCTGTCAGTTCATCAGATGGAAAACTGACCCACGGCTCGGTGCGGGAGAATATTGTTTTCCCTTCCCATATATACTGTATCCGAATGAGATACGCGGATTCCCGTTTGCGCTGCCATGTTTTCTTGTGCTGGGTGAGCTTGATCCCATCCATTTGCTTCGACCATATCACTTGTTTAGTGCCTATCCCTTCAGCAAACAATCTCAGTTCAGAGAACTGCAACCCGGTTGCCTGCATGACACCAAGCAGCTTGTTCCTCGCTGCCGCTCCAGACCACGTTGTCATTCTTCCCACCGCATTGAAAGCTTGAGTCCGACCGCCTTCCCGATCTCTTCCAATTTTGAGAGAGATACAGGGCGCTCAAGGCGCAGCACTTTGGCGAGGTCATTCTCATTCATGCCAATTTTTTTAGCCGCCGCTGCCACGCTGCCATACCGATGGAGTGAGTACACCCGCAGCCCCATGATAAGTGCGTCTCTGTCGTCACGGTGCTTTGGTGAAAGATATCCAGCCATGTTACACCTTGACCTTTCTCATTGGCGCATGTGGGGCGTCTTCCTCGGGCTTGAAGTTAACGATGCACGGAGGAATATACACGACCTTTTCTTCTTCCCGGTTCTTACCGAAGTGCTGACGGCGAGTGTATCCGCAGCGCCAATGCATCGGCATGTGCCATCCACCCGAGCCCTCGCGCTTGATAGCACTGCCATCGCGACGGTAGATCGTGCCGATGTGCACTACACTATGGGTAGGGATAGGAGGCTTGCTCTTGGCAATCCGCTTACGGTTCATACTCTCCGACACGTGCACCAGTTCCTTCTCGATGCCCTTGGTGTTGAGCATAAGCAGGGCGAGGTGAACCGCAACTGCAAACGAGTGCATAAACAGCTTGTGAGCCGAATTACCCACAGCTTCATATGGGCCGCCGCTTACCTTTATCTCGTTTTCGTGCACCGCTGCCGCTATTTCATGCGTGGCGACCATAGCAGTTTCCATCTGCAATTCCATGAGCACAGGACGGCCCATGATGAACGTTGCGCCGGTTGCGATGTCGAACTTCTCATAGAGGTAAACGAACTCGTGTGACTTACCGTCTACCTCAAACTCGATGACCATAGGATTATAGGGCAGGCGCACCATCTTGGCTTCAATCAGCGCGCGAATGGATTTCCTGCAATCCTCGCGTTTAACAAGCTCAAGCACATCACTGTCAATAACAAATGATGCAGCCTTCAGCATGTCTTGAACGATTTTATTATCGCGTCCGAGCATCCCATTTTGGGGATCAACGTTCGACGCGAGCACGTGCAGCTTGGTACGGATCACAGGGGTTACCTCCGAAAGTAATGTGGGCAGTCAGGCGATCAGCGCTAGTTGAGCAACTAGATGATCAGATGGGAATCCTTCTACCGGGTCTTCCAGATCAATCTCCTGATCGACCGAGGTCATCCGTTTCATTTCTTCATCGGTCAGTAAAACAGTAGAGAACAACGGTGAAAGGTTAGGCTTGCGCGTTGCGCGAACGGTGACCATCGTATATGGCTTGTTGATCACCGTTCCAATCAGAAGGGTAGGGAAGGCTTGCTTGAGTTTGTCTTGCGCTTTTTGTATTTTGTCGAGCAGCGCATACTTTGCTGCGAGCCTTCGCCCCGCCTCATATTCAGCTTCCCTTTTTGCGTCCCTTTCCGCTTGGCGCTCGCTTAGGTAGTTTTTCTCCGGTGTCATGTAATACGAACTCCTTCGCGACCTTTTGGCTTACGCCTGCCTGCTTGGCGAACTTGGGGTTATGTGCCGCTGCCTGCATCATGCGGCGCTGTGCTTCGGATTTCATGGGCATGATCATTACTCCCCGTGGTGCGGACACTTAGCCACCGGGCACCACTTCCGGCAGAGGTATCCCGGCTTCGCCGGGTAATCGTTGTTCTCGTGGGCGCGCTTTAGCGCCTCGATCCGGGGCCACAGCCCCTTCCACATTGCGGGCATGTCGGAGCGCTTGAAGTTGGCGCTTGTGCGAGCGTCTTCCTTAAGCCAAATGAACTCGGAGCGCACGGCTTGGATGCTGGGGTAATGTGCGAACACGCATGCCGACGAAAGTGCAAGCTGCACGCTGTCTTCGACAATCTTGCCGGTTTTCCAATCGGCGATCAAAGCGACAGGACCCTTGATCTTGATCACGTCGCCAACCGCCCGGAACCATGCCGACTTGTCAAAGAAAGTCGTCGGACCAAAATCCTCGTTGATGGCCAGCTTCTGCTCGACAAGGATTTCGCCGGGTGTTTCGAGAATTTTCTCGCACCATGGTTCATAGGTGCGCATGGGCGTGGGCAGTTCCTTGTCTTTCGCTAGACGTTCGGCCAGCGCCTTGTGTACTGCGTTGCCCCATGAAAGCTCCTCGCTCTCTTCCTCTTTGATATCCTTGGCAATGTCGATATGCCAATGCCGCTTGGGGCATGACTCGAAATTTTTCAACTTCGAATAGCTCCAAGCGAATGGTTTCTTGACAGCACCGCCGCCACGCCTCGTGGTTGTAATTTGCATTTAGTTACCTTCCGAGGTAAACAGTTCTTCAAGCGCTTCACGTATTTTGGTAGCCGTTTGCGCTTTCTGTTCGGCGGTCCAGAGGGGCTTCCAATCCTCTGATGATGGCATGGTGCGGAGGCGATTTACTTCCGCGATGTACTTCGCCTCTATCCTCCGCACCTCCGCCAGATGGTCAAGCGCCGAATTTGTCGGCATGGACACGTTCCTTGATGCGGTCGGCGAGGGCGCCGAACGTGTGTGGCTTCGTCGCCGCGTAGATTTCCGCCTCGACAAATGGATAGCGTTCCTCAGGGTTGATGATCTTCTTCTCGTCAAAGAGCCCGTAATACTGGTCTGCCATCCCCATGTGCACCGCATATTGCGCGATGGGGCAGTTCTTCGGGTCTTGATAGTTGTATTCCTCGTTGTAGTCCTTGGTGCGGCAGAACTCCGCAAAGCTGTCAAGTAGTTCGAGCATTACTTCTTCTCCTTGTTGTCCTGCTTGTCCTGTGGCTTGCCAATACGTTGAATACCAAGCTGGCAATCGGCATGGTATTCTTCCACCGTTCTGACGGGCGGTGAAGGGGTGGCTTTGTCATCCATCGACGGTGTTTGCGATGGGATAATTGTTGGGGCTTTCATAGGTTACCTCCAAAAGTAATTATCCAACCATAAGCCGCAGCTTAGTGACCAGCGCGTCGGAAGGGAACATGTTGGTGTCGTCTTCCAATATCATTGGTTGACCTTCGCGCACAATAAATATGAATACGAGTTCGTTGCCCTTGTGCGCCGAAATGAATTCCAAACCGGTGCTCGCTCCGGTATCCCAACGCATGCGCATTGCGAGCATACGCAAGAGGGCTTCAGTAGAATACTGCCCGCCCAAACCTGTGTGCATCCCTCCTGTATACTGCACGGCACTTGGCGGTTGGATGACCAACCCTGGCGGTATAGGCGGGCTAGGGATTATTTTGGGTGCAAACATGCCCGATAAAATATTTTTCATTTCTGGTTCCTTTAGCAGCCCGGCATCGTACATGCGCCGTAAGTTATCAAGTGCGGATTGATAGTCATTCGCCATTACATCAACTCCCGCACCTTGGCTTTCTGATCGGGCTCAAGCCAGAACCCGTAGAACCGCTTAGCGCTGATTTTGATGCCGTATTCATCCATGCGGTTCCGCAGCCGGTGGATCGCAACCTTGGCTTCGGTGCTCATCTTGACCCTATTCTGGATCACGTGGGCCGAAGCCACCGGCACCTCCATTAGCAGCGCGAGCAGCTTGGCTTGCTGCTGCGTCAGCTTGAATGGCATGATGTAGTTTTCGTATCCCACCGATGCCGGTGCAGTTGCCGTGTCCATAGTTACCTCTCGGGGTAATTGTCAGTTGCAGGACGGTATCACAAAAGATACCCACTTGCAACCCTTTATTTGTGGATATATTTTATGAACTCAAGCAAGTCCCCTTCCTTCTGAAACCCCCAATGCGCCTCGCCGTTGAACGGCACGCGGAGGAAATAAAAGGTGATATCGATCTGCACCTGTTTTGGATCGGGGTCTAGATTAGACATGTGCTTGACAGAAATTTGGAATGGGTATTCGGCCTTGTGGCGGTCCCAATACTGTTCCGACGAAACTTTGCTCACTTCGCTTCTCCATAGTTTGGTCCGATGCCAGCTTCAGAAGCCAGTGGGAGGTCAGGTCCCCATACCGGACGGCGGTTCATTTCCTCAAGCACGATCTGGCGCACGACAGGCGCGACTTTCTCGGGCACTACATAGACCAATTCATCATGCACCTGTAGAGCGAGCCTGATGCTATACTTATCCAGCCGCCGCCTGATCCTGATCGCCGCGTCCATGATGACGATGCGAGCCAGCGACTGGCTGATATTCTCCAGCAACGCCCCACCGTAAAGCCGCTTGATCTTACCTCCGTAGGTAAACAGCCAGTTGCCGTCAGCTTGGTATAGGTCATGGTAGTATAGGCTGAGGCCAGACGGCAGGAGAATTTCACCGCGCTTCAGCTTGACCGGGCCAAAGTCCAGTTGCTTCCCACCAGCAAGGGACAACGCGATAAGGTTGTTCAACACCTTCCACGTTTGGGGAATTTCTCGGTATGTCCTGCGGTAGGTCTGCACGATCCTAAGCCCTTCCTCAGGCTCAAGCATGATCTGTTGACCGATCTGGTTAAGGGACATAACCGGGATGGATCGCGTGAACTTCTCGTCGCCTAAGCCGTAGCCTAGGCCAAGAATACTCTGCTTGCCGATAAATCGTTCGGGGATGTTCTTCTTAGTGACCGGGAACCCGAACACGATACTTGCGAACTCCGAGTACACGTCCCGCCCCTCGGCGAACGCCTGCACAAGGTGCGAACACCCGGATAGCCATGCCACATGTCGAGCCTCGATCTGCGAACTGTCCACGGCGACCACGACGAAGCCGGGCGGCGCTGTGAGTGCGCGCCTGATCTGCCCACCTCGAACAAGGTTCTGGACATTGAGTGACCAGTCACCGCTAAGCCTATGCGTGTGAGCCCCGGAGTTCCGAAGCGGCATTGGCATCAGCTTGCAGTTACCTCCGGGGGTAACGTCATTCTTGTGCCATAGCAACCGGGAGATAGACAGAAAACGTTCGGTGCGTGTCTCCTCGATAGTGGTCTTGTGCCCTAGCCTTGCCTCGACCACAAGCTGCACAGCAACGTTCTCATGCTCACGAAGATCGTTGAACCCTTGATCTGTCTTGGCAAACGCGTATGTCTGCCGACCGGTCAGTGGGCTGATCTTCATAGGCGGATCGACGCCAAGGTTACGCAGGACTTCCGCGAACTTGTCGTTCGACATCAAATCTTCTTTGCCGTTGACGCCCGCCAACATCGCTTTGGCAAGCATCTGCTCCTTCTCCTGTTGGATGGTGAACAGGTGTTGGGCCAGTACATTCTCGTCCAAAACAAACTGCGGTTGAACAGCACAACGAAGCACCATGTCCTGCACAAGTAGTTCTTGCGCTGGGAACTGACCGTCAACCACGAGAATTCGAAATATCTCCGAGCATATGAACACGTCATCCTTGCCGTATTCGACAAAGCTTTCGTACCATACTGACTTTTTTATCTCGGCAAATCGAAGCCCCTTGGTATTCACAAGCGCATTGCCCTTGGGTCGCAGCCCTAGATGCTTGGATACGTTAGCGAGTGACAAAGACTTGAGCATGGCTCCGAGTTTGGCCCGTGCGATAGACAGCGTGTCCACCATTAGCTTTGGCACGTAGCCATATATCCACGCCATGATGCACATATCGAACAGCGCGTTGTGCGTGACGACGATTACCTCTCGGGGTAACGTCTCGAAGAACGCTTCCACGTCTGGTCCGTCGATCCAATAGGGCTCCCCGTTCAGCGTCTCACGAACTGCCAAACCTTGTACTTCAAATCGAGGGTCAAGGATGTACTCGACCGGCGTCATCAGTTTAAGGGAGTAGACTGCATCCCAATAGGTCTCGAAATCCAAAAAGATTGTTTTCATCGGCATATCTTCCACATGGGTATTGACTCCACCCCCGTTTGCGACTATATAACCCTCGTTGCCTTTCCTGTGGGTGGAAAGTAAAATGCAAAATTGAAGCCCGCGACGGTCTCTCTTGAGCACGGAGACATTAACGTCGCGGGTTTCTTTTTGGCCCGCTCCCTCTCCCCAAATTAGTTAAGCGGGTAAAACCACACCCCGTCACCATCCGGCTTCGTTGCTTTCCGCTGCCCTCCGGTGTCGGCAATGAAATTGATCTCCACATCTGGTATGCTCTGAGGTTCGAACTCTAACGGCGGCAACATTAGTGCCATGGTGACCGTAGCCGCTGTCGTTCTGCACAGCGCTCTTACCTCTGGAAGTAACGTCGGTAGCTTTCGTGGCACAACGTTGTGCATCAGTTCTTGGCGAACCACACCCAAATCGTCGTTGAGTGACATGAGCCCGAGCACGCTTGGCCAGATGTAACGCAACTGCTGCGGTGTATCACATTCTTGGTTGAGATATTTGAACACCATTTTGACATACCCCCAATCAATGGATACGTCAGCGTGTTCTTTTGCACTTGCAACCAGCGCGGCAACAAGGTCGCGGTTACAAGGGAAATGATCCAGCCATAAGCACTTTCTCGGCAAAATTGGTGCTTTCGGGCCGTTCACTTCAAAACGTACACCGATATTTGTGTCTCGATGACGGCATATTAGGTTCTCTCTTGTCTCATTGGCGACATATGAGCCGATGTCACCAATCTGCCGCGCCCGCATCAGAACATCGATATGGTCTTCTGGTGCGATCAGGCGAAGGAGTTCTTCATACGTGATAACCGGCTTCTTGAGCGTGCGTTTGACACGCTGGAATAGCACATCGATCGATGTTTCCAACGAAGATGTCAGCTTACCAAATGCGTAGTTGTTAAGCTTTTTCATTCTAGCCATGGTTTAATCCCTCGGTTTGCCAGTTCCTCCTCAAGGAGGGGCAAGTATCGTGAACGCCAAAGAAGTTTGCTGTGCTTGATCTTCTCAATGCAGTTACGAATATGTGATGAATCCATTTCTGCAATGGTGATTATATTGCCATCTTCAGTTTCCCATTTAGGGAACGGATGAGTGGGACGCACTTTCCCATTTCTGGTAATATAAACAACCATGATTACCTCCGAAGGTTACGAGATCAGCATTAATTGTGCGATCAAGTAATCAGTAGGGAACGTATGCAACCCTTCTTCCGACCTGAATATTTCTTCGCCGTTCCGTCTTACACGAACAGAAAGATACTTGATATTCCTGCTAGTGTACCCCTTGTCACGTTTAGAACGCATAGCAATGTATAAACCGTCGTGTCTGACAGTCTGCACGAGAGGTATCCTCACTTGCTGAGACAGCACCAATGACGCTCGCCGTATCTCTAACACAATGGCTGGCATGCGTTGATGTGCCATCACTCACCCTTTCGGTTTATATATTCTTGGATGAGCAACTTGGCCTCGAACGGCGTTCGCACTTGGCAAGATGGCATGATGCTGCCAGATGGAAAGAATATGTTGTACCCTTCTTCGCCACCGCTCCAAGCGTACACTTGTATAGGGTACGATACGCCGGGAACACGTATGCTGAGCACGCTACGTGGAACACGGGTGGTTAATACGTAGTGTTCATCATCGAACCCCAGCAAGGGCACTTCCTGAGACCATGCCATGGTTACCTCCAAAGGTTATGCAATCAACATGCATTTAGCTAGAAAAACCTCATCCGGGAAATTTACCCAGCTTTCTATTTCTTCCTCATACATCTGCCCGCCAATGACAGCGTATCCCCCCGTGTTAAGCTCATCGGTAGCTCGGCGACGAGCAATACGAACGGTCATGCCAATGCGTTCCTCATTCTTGAAGAAATGGAAGACGAGGGTTGGGAACCTCGCCTCCAATTCAGACCGTACAAAGAACACGCTGTCCATGAATGCTTCTTGATGCGGAAACACCATCGGTTACCTCGGAAGGTTACTTGTATACCGGTATCTGCACCACGTCACCAAACGGATATGCAGTACCAGCGATGTCGCCCCAGATCACGGGATAGCTCGGTGCCTTGGCTGGGAACGTACCCATGCCATCGGTGAGATAAACCAACGCGTCAATATGGCCCTCAAGCTGATCGGCGTATTCAAACACCGGCAGGAAAGACGTGCCACCGCCACCCGGCGCACCTTTGTGACGGGCATCAGCCAGATCACCCGGTTCGTCCATTTCATCGACGCGATGCAGCTTCGCGTCACACCATGCCACCAACACACGACGCGGACGGACATCTTCGAGAATGCCGCCGACCTCGGCCAAAAACATGTTGACTTCCTTTGGTCCAATAGACCCAGAAGTATCGATGCCGACGATGACCGTATCAGCGCCGAACCCCGACCGACCGGGCGCGATGATATCCCGCACGACAAGGCGACGATCCAGCGAACGCCAATTATAGCTACCAGTCCCCAGCCTGCGGGCAAACAGCGCCTCGATCTTCTCGCGCCAGTCCACCTTGGGCTCAAGGATTTCGCTGAGTGCGCGGTCCATCGCAGCCGGGAGCTTACCCTGTACGCGGGCGGCGTTCATGCCAGCAGCTACTTCCGTGGCCCACTTGGTAGAGTTGGCGTTGCGCTCCTGTGCTGCCTGTGCCGGGTCCTTACCCTGCGAAGTGCCGGGCTGAAGGTGCTGGTCGAACCCCTTGCCCGCTGGCCCTTGTCCCTTGCCGCCGCTGCCCTTGGGATTGATCTTCTCGTAAAGCTTCCGATACACATCAATGGCACTGTCCATCGACGTGCCAAGGTTGGTATCGTGCAGCCAATCCTTGTTGTACTGCCCGATTTTCGACTGCACGAGCAGATCGTTGATGACCAGATCGGCAGCGATGTTCATCAACTCCTGCGAGTATTCCAGCGACGTGCCATCCGAATACGGCACCTTGCCGCTCTTCTTGAACCCATGCATCATGACGCAATGGTTGAGGATGCAGTGCATGATTTCATGAGCGCAGATAAACACGCGCTCGTTGAGCGTGTAGTTGAAGAAAGTCTTCGGGTTGAGGAACAAGCACTCGCCGTCAGTCGCGGCAATCGGAACGTCCTCGGTGAAATATGCGATTTGCTTGTTGTTCGGCAGCGTGTCCATCATCGTATAGAGGATGTGGCTGAAGGCCGGGCAGTGCCAGAGCAGCGCGACACGGGTGTCAGCCCACGACTTCTCCTGCTTGGCATCGAGCGCGATTTCACTTGGCTTCATGTTTGGTTACCTCCTGAGGTAATTAGATGGTGGATGATTGCCTGCACTTGTACGAGACTGGTGGCAGTGATTTTGTCATCAACACGCCCGCCCCACGATGATACGCCGTTGTATACTTGGCGCGTGTAGGTAGAAATTGAATATGTTTCCGGTGCACCGAACGCTTGACTGATGCGCCATACAGAAACAAGTACATCGCCATGTGTGACTTGCAAGAAGTAACTGCCACGTCGCTCGTTATCGAACCCCAACGATGGGAACTCGCCGGGGTCCAATGGATCACTACCCTTTTGGGTAAGCATGTGATCGATCGTTCGATCTAGATCAGGCCCCGTTTCAAGATGGAACCGGTTAGGCATCGAGGTCGGCGGCAAGGGAAATCTCCTCCTGACCGGCGAACATGTCACTGGTGTACATGGCGATTTGCGGCTTGCGCTTGGTAGATATTAGAAGCGCGTTGGTATAGAGGTGCTTGGCCGCAGACTTCGCGGCTTCCTTCAGCACCTCGTGCTTGTCTTCCTCGTCGGCATCGAAGCGCAGTTCAATGGTGAGAGTACGCATATTGATCAGGTCTCCTTGTGCATCAATTTGAATGTGGTTGTTGATCCATTCCCGCCAGCGCTCCCATTGGTCCGATGGTGCACCAGTTGGTGGGCGGCAGGCATTAGAAGCTTGGTTTTCGGGTGCCATCCAGTACCCGAAAATGTTGCGGGTTACCCGGAGCGGCGAACGGAATTTATGGTTGGGCTTACCTTTGGAGGTAACCCGAGGATGAATCGCAGCTTGCTTTCGTTCTGCACCGAGTTCATCCATCCTCGTAGAGCCTCCATGCCCATGCGCCCGTGGTAGTAAACCTTGACTTTGTTGGATTGCTTCTCAAGCTGCACAGGCTCTCGGTTGAGCACACCTGTCCACGGAGCAGCGATAAGCGTGGCGGTTGCATAGAGCGGCTGTGTTTTCACCAAGTTTGGTATGGTGACAATCACACTGTCAGGCATATACCAATACGCACTGACAAACGGTATGCCACGCTGCTTGGCTATTTCTTGGCACATCGCTTCAATAATGCTCGACTGGCGAAGCACTGTCGAACCTCTGTTGTTTCTAGTGACACATATTCCGATGGTGAGATAGTCCGACACGGCATGACGAAGAGAGGCGACCTCATCTTCGAAATATTTCGAGCCGCGAAAAACCTTTTCCATATATCCCCCATTGGTTACCTGTGAAAGTAACACGGTATCAGGTTGGTGTCAATAGGAACCTAGTCCTAATCAGAGAGCCCCACCTACGGTTACATTATCTAGAGGGTGTTCCGTTACCCTCAGAGGTAATTGCAACCGTAGGCGGGGCTGGCTGGCCGCGTGAGTGCGCTACTTGTTGAGCGCGATAGCCGCCATCAGCGACGAATTGCGCATCGACCAAGAGTTGACCGCAGGATGCCGCAACAGCGAATAGTCGCGGCGGCAAGCAGTCTGTGCGAACGTAACCGCGAACTCCTTCGGCAGGCGATCCACGTACTTGATCACCGGCTCGGCGGTGTTGTAGTCCACGCGGTGCGCCAGATTGTAGCACACCAGCATCTGGGCATCCGGCTTGTCGGGCAGCTTCGCAGCCATCGGGTCCTTGATGATGACTTCGAACTTCGGCATTTCACGATCCAGCCGAACGAACGCGAACAACTGCGACACTGCACCGGCGCCGATCATGCCTTGGACTTCTTCCATGGTCAGCGTGTCATCGGGGAAACCGGAATCGCCATTGAGCTTGGACACGACCTGAAGGAAGCGATCTGCCTCGACCAGCGAACGCGGCGTACACCACGGACCCTGCTTTTCCGGCATCTTCTCGGGCCACACAATGTGCGGGTTCTGATTGGCGAACGCCATGGTGATGGGTGACACACCATTGACCGCAGCCCATTCGTTCCACGACGCAACATCGTCGGTAATGTCGATCTCGATGCGCCGATTGATCAGATGGTCCAGTTCCTTCGTGGACCCAGAACGATCCTGCGAGCGGTTGCCAGCCATCCACACGACCCAGCCCGGAGGCAGAGTGTGCGGGCCGAGACGGCGAGACAGCGCGGCTTCACCGATGACCTTCTTGGTGTCGGCGTCCATCTTGTCGGCTTCGTCAACGATGATGATGCCGCCATCGTATTCGTCCAGCCGCTTGCCCTCGGCAGTGCGGAACCAGAACGGGTCCGTATACTGGCTTTCAAGATGCTCCATGCCATCGCTGCCCTTGCGGGACTTCGGCACGAGATAGCCAATGCTGTCGGCGGGCGTGAGCAGCGGGCCATTGATGATGACATTGCCGATGTTCTTGTTGAGCAGTTTCGACAAGATCGTGGAAGCCTCGACAAAGACCGTGGTCTTGCCGCGACCGGGTGCCGACTTGATATACACGCACTTTTGTGCGGCGTACCAATACGGGATGCGCTTGAGAACGGAAGAAAGGTTCATGCTTTAGTCTCCTGTTTGGGTGGGTTACTTCCAGAGGTAACGTCTACTTGACGCTAACCCTATCGCCACGAATGGTCGTGTACAGGTCGTTGCGTGTGGCCAGCACACGACCTTGATCGATGTTATCCAGCACATCGAAATACTGTTGATCAACCATGACAAGGTTTTTGTCATGGTCATATGTTGCGAGCAGACCACCATGCAAGGTTGTCATGCGAATGAGCCGGGACGGGCGACCGTCTTCCGGCACAAAAGTCCAGCCGTCGTTCTGGGTCATTCCTTTTTACCTTTCGAGGTAACTTCGTCATCCAGCACACGCTGGCTGAAGAAAACCATCTTTTCGGCGTCATATTTGCCGTCGTTGTAACCACGCTTGGACTGCCCCTGCCGGGCCGCACACCGACGCCAGAGCGCCTTAAGCACGTTGCCTTCAGCGTAGCTCATGCCAAGCGCCTCGATGACATCGTTGCACTCGACAGTGTACGGCTTTCGCCCCGGCGTTGTGGGGTGGCTGATCGGAAGCTGATAGTAGTTGACCGAAAAGCCGGTGTGTTCGCGGGTGTCAACAGTGCCGCGCACATCAGCCAGCACCTTGGCGATCTTCTCGGCACGAGCGAGACGTTTGGCCGGATGAGTGCGCGGCTTGCGTTCGCGGGCAACCGGTGTTGGATTGATTGGCTTGACCCTGCCCGTTGCTCTGCCGTCGCCGTCGCGTTCAGCCTCGAAGCCTTCGGGGATGACAAATGTCCGCCTGTCTTCGTAGTCTTTACGGGCTTTGTCGGCGTCGATTGGAATTTGATCCTGCTTGGAAAGATGCTCGTCCAACTTCTGCTCGAAGTCGGCATCGGTTTCGAACGGCGTCGGGTATGGTTTCTTGGTCATGGTCTTCTCCTGTTGTTACCCCCAAGGGTAATAATTGTCAGTCCAATCTGGGCTGTTAGCACGAGCACGTAAAAAAGCTCTCCCGGTCGTTACCGGGCACCACCTTTCCGGTAATGACTTCATAGTCATCCCAAAATGTTTCGTAAAGGCTCACCCCTTCCAGATTGCCGCTGTCTTTTTCGCCGTAGGTATATTCCCCATGCTCAAGGTGGGCCTTGGCCCCAGCCATGATATAGTCATAGCGCTCACCAATTTCGTGGCAGAACTCCTTCATGCGGGCCATCGCCATGGACTGCGCCGGGATGAACGGCGTGACGGTCTCGGTTACCTTCTGGGGTAATTGGTTGCCGTACGGTTCCGCGAACGCCGGATGTGACCAGACATGGCGCAATGATGTGATGGTGCGAGGCAGCACGATGAACCAGAACTGTTCACCTTTTCGCACATGTTCGGTTAGGAACGGGTCCACGATACCCGTTGCATCCTCGTATCCAAGACTGACCGAACGGACGGCCACACCATTGACGATCTTGGCACGCTGACCGGGTGCCAGTGCAGTTTCACCGCAGATCACAGGCTCAACCGCCAGATGGATTGCGTCCCTGCCGCTGCCCTCGGGGATTGGACATGTGCCCAGCGTATCGAGCGCGTCGGTGCTCACGGTATGCTTCTGATTATCGGACATTTTTTTCTCTCCACATTTGGGCTTCGTTACCTCCACGGGTAACTTCGTGAATGAATGCCTGCAACAGGAATGGATCGGCTGGCACGTGATGAGTGCGCTGAATGTTTCTCCGCTTCTGCCGTTCATGCTGGTGAGCAAACATATGCTGTATCTCTGCCACCTCGGCACCGCGACCGGGGTCAAAGCTATCCCAGACCATGACACAGCATAAATCCGATCTACCGTTTCTACTGTTTCTGTCGTACGCCCACACAAACACCCGTTTGCCGTTGCAGATGCACGTATAGAACGGTGCCCAACCAGTGCTATTTATACCCCTGTCAGGATGACCGGGGATATATCTCTCCTCGGCGAACCCCATGAGCGGGCACATATCGCCGGGGGTTACATCAGTGTTCGATGGTGATTGGTGCATAGTTCCTCGCCTCCACATGACGACCATAGCGGTCGCGGCGGCTCACACAGAACATGAACGTTAAGCGTCCAATGAACAAGAACCGCAGCCCGCCAACCTTGCGGGTTTCAATATTTAAAAAACGATGCATCGATTTTCCCCTCTGGTATGGTCTTACCTTCCGAGGTAAGCGCCAGTTCAACAATTTCTCGATAGCGCCCCATGCTCTGGGTATGACGACTATCGCACACTGACTCCAATGACATGCTGGAATAGTCGGTGCCGTGGTCGCTGTGGCGCAACACGACGCTTCCGGTTATGAAAGTCCCTCTTATACGCATTGATTGTTCACTTGTACCCATACAAATGTACCCATCGGCTTTATCAACCCAGCCAATGAACCGGCAACGCTCGCAGTCGTGCTTATATCTCGGGTGCTGGATCATGTTACCACTCGTCCCGTAGCTGCTCCCATGCTTCATAGAAAGCACGGATGGTGCCACGCACAGCAATGAACATGATCCACCATACGGCGAGAAACACAATGATCATTGGCGCGTGATATGCAAGCCACAATCCCATGGTTAGCTCCTTTAGTTACCCCCAAAGGTAACGGGGATGGGGTAATGGGCAGTTTAACGTCATGCCAAGGACGGAAACAAGCGTCGATGTTTAGGCGTTACTTGTGGCCACCTCCGTTGTTGGTCTTCCCGCCATGGCCGTCGTGATTGCCACCGCCATCGCCTTCGTCGCCGTTGCCTTGGTCGCCGCCGTGATGGTTGTGGTCTCCCGAATTGCCGGGATCGCCGCCATCATCGCCATTGCCGCCGCCAGCATCGTGGTGCTCGTGATCGTGGTCGTGACCATGATCGCCGTCGCCGGGATCACCGCCACCACCATCACCGGGGTTTCCACCCGGATCACCACCGCCACCATGATCACCGTCGCCGGGATCGCCACCGGGGTCGCCGCCACCATTGTCGCCACCGGGGTTTCCACCCGGATCGTGACTGGCCGCGTGACCGGCAGAGCGAGCGTTGCCGCTGCCTTCACAGTTGTTGACACGCCACATATTCAGCGGCCAACGGCAGTTCTCGACATTACCGGCGTATGCGACGTGTGAGTGCGCAAGCGCCACACCCGCCATCAACGCCATTTTCAGGCCCTTCATTTTAGGTACTCCTTTGGTTGCGGGCAGGCACCCCCCGCCCTATTGGGTTTCAATTTTATGTGTAGCCGGTATAGGAGTTTGAATTTGGGGCGCATGGCGATGGACGCTTTTATGGCTGCGCGTCGGGTATTGTTGTACAAGCCTATGGTGCGAAGCTTTTGGCCCGATACTTCAAATTCATATACGTTGTAAAACCCATTCGGATACATCAGATTTCTCCGTTGAGCGCGGCCTGCGCTGCCTCTTTGGCGCGCTTGCTGGCGATCTCCTTGAATATGAACCCGCATGCTTTAAGGAAACGTTCGCGCTCGAAATTCTTATTGTCCTTGGCAAACACGTCGGCCAAATGGTTGGCGACAGGCTCAAGAACAGCTTCGTTCTTTGGCATGCCCAACACAGCCGACTTGAACGCGAAAGCGAACCGGACATAGTGCTTACGATGCATTGGTTACCTCCAAAGGTAATAGATGAGATACAGCCAGCCGGGTGCAATGATAAGCAGCGCCACACCCACGCCAACCCATAGGTTACCATCGGGGCCGGGTTTCTGGTCCATTACATGAACTCCTTGTTACATAAATTCTTTGTGTATATGAGGATACGCGGTGACCTTCTTGATGCTGCCATCTGGCATGGTGATTTCACCACGCGAACGCTCCTCGGCGATCTCCTTGGCCAGCTTCTCGCAGTGCGTCATTGAGCGCGGCAGATAGATCAGCGTGCCGTTCGACATGACGCGGTAAACGGCATAGGACTTACGCTCGATCTTGGTCGAGCCGATTTCGTAGCACATCACTTCAACTCCCCCAGCTTGCGCTTGGCTTCCGCAAAGATTTGACCTACAGCCAACCAATGGTCAGCCAACTCGTTATCAGCATCGCGCACAGCACGCGCATAATGCTCCATGCTGACATGTTGCAATGCTTCGGCAGCAGCATAGCTACCCGATGATATGAGAATGTCCGCACGCATGCGCCGCATTGTACCAGCATTGTCCTGTATTTGTTTCAATGCCATTGCCGTTACCTCCAAAGGTAAGAATAAAATGCCAGCCGTTCCCACCGCCCGCATTGATCCGTGTCCCCTGATGCTTACCTTCGAAGGTAAGATAGGGCTGACCGCGCTCCCGCGCTTCCGGTGCGTCCCGCTCTACCACGCTGGCAGTGAGCGGCCTTAAAAATCGTGAGTGCGCGCCTTGTCCTAGCCCCTTCCACGGTTACATTGATACCATGGTGTGAACGGTTAGGTCAAGACAAAAAGAAACCGTGGGCAAGTCACCCTACCCACGGTAATCTATCATCCGCATCCTAAGTGCGGGGTGCCATCGTGCGGGTAACAACCCATTGTACCGATGGTCTAGTGTTTGGTTACCTCCGAAGGTATTATGCCTTCTGGTAACCCATTCTGGCCAGCAAGGCGGCGAACTGGTCGCTGTTCTTGGTGGCAAGCTGCGTGAGTTCGGTCTCGACTTCCTCGTCGGTTGCGTCGGGCTGGTTGGCAGCGTCGATCTCGGCGAGGCGGTCACGCAAGCTGTCAACTGCCGTGCGGATGTGGTCCGACTGATCCACGATACCCTCCACGCCGTCCGTGTATAGCTTTTCCAGCTTCTTGAACACGCCATCGATGATCTTGCGCAGTTCCGGCGAAGCCTTCTCCGGCTTGGCGATGACTTCGGCAAGCTGATCGTCGGTCAGGTCAGCGTCGGCGCCCTTGATCTGGGTGCGCGCCACGTCGATGTAGGCAGCGTAGGCAGACTTGACCTTCTTCGAGTCGAGGATCATTTGCTTGCGCACCTTGGCGGCACGTTCAAGCACATCCTGCGGATCGACAGTGGTGAGCATGCCGAACTGCACGAACTGGCGTGCCTTGCTGATGTTCGCCTTCAGGCCGCCCGACGAACGCTCGTGCACTGCCTTCTTGCCCTCGGCCTTCGAGTATTCATTGAAGAGGAACTCGGCGTCGTCATATTTGTACTTCCCGCCCTTGGGCAGATCGTCGCCATCGTATTTCTTCTCCAGATCGATGACGCCCTCGGCGGCCATCTTGGTGAACTGGAACGCCAGCTTGGGCAGCGAGTCCTTGCCGGCAGCGCTGTCGCGACCCAACTCGCGGATGAACTTCACGCCCTCGGCAAGCCGGTTGTCGTTGGACTGGTTGGCATGCGGGTTGGGAACGTCGTCTTCGGTCTGGCCAGCGTTACCGGCATCAGCCGTGGTCGTTTCGGTATTCGCGTTGGTCTGGTCTTCGGCCTGCATGCCCGCTGCCATCTGGTCAGCCAACGATGCCTGCTTTTCGGTCTTGTTCTTCGATGCCATGTTGATACTCTCCTGTTGCTTGTCCCTTACCTTTCGAGGTAACCGGGAACGTTGATGTAGCACGGGTGAAACCGTCTTGCAACCGTAATTTTGATCGCGACGGGCAGTTTTTTGTTAAGCGCTTGATTTAACTGCACGCTTTTGTTGTTTAATGGTGCGATATTTGAAGGGCTTCGGCTTGAAGTATTTCGCCGATAGTGCTTCACCAAGCCACGACCGGACACGTGGTGTATCCTTAAGTGTTTCGATGGTGGCATAGTTCGCGTTACACATGCGGCAATGACGATAGCGTGTGATCTCGCGCTGGCCTGTCACTGCCGTAATGTCGGTCGCTGGATACGAGCACTTTGGACAAGCGAACTTACTCATCTTCAATGTGCTCCTGCCCGTCATAGTCGTCGTCAGCGCCGCTCAACAGGTCGGCAAGCTGATCGTCCAACTGTTCATCAAACGATGCCTGTGAGTGCGCGTCGTTACCTTGCGAGGTATTGCGCTGCACATCTTCCACCATGGTATCGGCGGGGGGAGGTGGCACCTCCCCCATTACTTTAGCGTACTCTGGCACCATGTCGAGCGGCACGATTGCTGCACGATCATTCTTGCCGATTTGCAGGATCGTTATCTGCTTGCCGTGAAACGCGGCGTTGATCAAGTCACCAAGGGCTGGCCTTGCCACGCCCACCTTGCGCCATTGCAGTGTCATGTTGTTAATCCTATGTATAAGGTTAATGATGTTAAGCATGTGCACCTTATACATAAGTATGTACATTTGTAATGTCAAGTCCCCCCCCTCTCGGCAGAGAAAAGGGCTCACTTACCATTACAAATATGCATGTTGTTAATAATGATCCAGCTAATGATCCAAATTGGTCTGCTGCTTTGGATAATTTGGATCATTTATTTTTAGTAATGAAATCAATGTGTTGGCTTGAAGATTTTACTATAAATCAAATGATCCAGCGTTTTTGGATAATATAGCCTTATAGCGGGAA
>Ga0068857_100000065_pt1 | contig 59032 bp, 63 predicted proteins | sample KBSCornC72_FD_66591 | JGI IMG/M metagenome (GOLD analysis project Ga0068857, IMG submission 66591) | Corn rhizosphere microbial communities from Kellogg Biological Station, Michigan, USA - KBS Corn C7-2 | ecosystem: Host-associated > Plants > Roots > Rhizosphere > Soil ...
AGCCATTTTGAGGCGGCACGGCCGCTGATCTGTGGGCGCCGCTCCCCGGGGAGCGCTCACAGCCGACCGGGCGCTCCCCTCCGTCGCCTCGCTGCGGCGCAGGCCGGTCGGTCGAGCGCGCCGCAGTCCTCGGGTACCGACTGGAAGGAAACCACCGATGCCAGATGCATTTCCCTTCGTCCTTCACGGCGCCGCCGGCGCTGTCACCGTCGAGTTCCGGGCCAACGACGACCCGGAACACTGGGGTTACGCGATCCTCGGTCTCCCGTGGCCGACAACCTGGGCGAACGGGATGCCTGTACTGACCGCCGAGGTGTCCCACACCGCTGCCGGCTACTCGACGATCATGGGGTGGATTCAGGTCGTGAGGATCACCGTCTCCGAAACGAGCGAGTCGCTGGTGCCAGGCGGGGAAAAGGCCCCGCCCGGAGAGCACGCATGGGTCGACGGCCCACCGAACCTGCGCGGACTCGGTGTCCCATTCGTCTCGTTCGGATCGTGTCCGACCCTGTTCGATGCACCGGCGTCGACCGAGAGCGAGATCCGGTTCGTCGCCGACTCGTTCCTCACTGCGAGTCCCGACGGCCTGATCAGCCGCCGCTCGCGGCCGTGCCTCGGGCTTCGCTGGGGATACGCGACCCACGCTCAGACCCAACCCACGCTGCTGCGGCCCACCACGCTTGAACAGCCCGACTGGCATACCGCCGTGCCGCTGCTCTGCGAAAGCTTCCCAGACTGGACTTTCGAGCAAGACTGGGCCCGATGAGGCTGTCCGTCATGCGGGCAGCCCGTCATCAAGAGGTGCGTTCAGCCCGCTCGCGTCGAAAGCGAGTCGATGGCCACCGTGATCGCGAGGACCAGCGCAGCGTCCTCGCCGGTGGCAATGTCCACGCCGTAGGACTCGCGCACGCGAAACCACTTCTTGGAGATCCTCGCCACCGTGTCGCCGTCGCGCTCGATCTCGTACTCGTGGTCGACGATGTTCCCGTGCGCCTTCATGTCGGCCCCGCCCTCCACGGCGATCGCGAAACGATCCCGGATTCCGACCAGAGCCTTGTGTACCGTCGCTCCCGGCCCGCCGTCCCGCTCGATCGCCATCTTGTCCCGGATGCTCAGCTTGCGCTCCTGGATCCGGGCCACCTCGCGTCCCGAGGTGTCCTCGAGCACGAACGTGTGCCGCACGCGAAGCGCCTTGCCGTTGACCTTGTAGGCGCGCTCGCCGTCGGCGTTCTCGATCCAGAAGTCGTCACCGATCGACAGCAGCTTCTCGCGCATGAGAAACCGTTCGCCCCCCAGTTCCTCGTTCCGATGCCGCAGGAGACCCATGGGCACACCGTACGGCGAAGACGCTGCCGGAAGCATCATCCGAACCGGGTGAGCCCGCGCCGGCGGCTCCAGCGGTCACGTTGCGCCACGACGGTGGCCGATGCCGAAGCGCCAGCGAACGTTCCGCACTTCCGAGCTCTCGAGCGGCGACAGCTCCCCGGGATGCGACCCGAACCAGGAGGCGTAGCGGTTTGCCAACGGTGCCGCCGTCGAACCGTGAGCGAACACCGAGAGCCCGATCGTGACGTAGGTCGCGACCAGGATCAGACCGTCGTGCGGCAGGCCGCCCTCTTCGAGCACCAGTAGTGCGAAGACGATCGACGCAAGCCCGCGCGGCCCGAACCAGCCGAGAAACGCCAGCGTCGGCATCCTCGCCCCCGTTCCCACCATCGCGATCGCGACCGGTACCAGACGCACGACCGTCAGGCTGAGAATGGCGTAACCCGCGATCGACCACGTCATGTCCCCGATCGCCGGACCGAGGAGTACGGCACCGAAGACGATGAAGGTGACCGCGCTCAGAACGTCCCCGACCTCCTCGATCAGGTAGCCGACCTCGCCCCCGCCCTGGCGGCGGAGCGCTCCGAAGACGAGCCCCGCCACGAACGCCGCAATGAAGCCCGAGCCCCCGATCGGGTCCGCGATCCCGAACGCGAGGCCGGCACCGGCCAGGGGGATCACCTGAAGCCATGCGCCCTCGACATAACGGTGGCCACCTGCGATGAGCACCACCCAGGCAGCCGCGAGACCCGCGAGTACTCCTGCCAGCACGCCGTATCCGATCTGCTCGAGCACCAGCCGCAGGCCTGCACCGTCACCGATTGATCCGGACTCTGCCTGCGCGATCGCAAGCACGATCCAGAACAACGGCACGCAGATCCCGTCGTTGAGGCCACTCTCGACGTTCAAGGCCTGCCGCACTCGGCTGGGCAGGGTTGGCAGCGTGACGACGGCCTGACCCAGCGCCGCATCTGTCGGTGCGAGGATCACCGCCAGCAGGAGCGCCTCTGGCCACGAGAGGTCGGGAAGCACGACCAGGGCGATGATGAACCCGGCCACGAGGGCCAGAGGCAGGCCGACCGCCAGCAGACGAACAGGCACGGACAGTTCTCGGCGCAGTGCCCGAACGTCGATCCGCGAAGCGTCCGCAAACAGGACCAGTGCAAGCGTGGCTTCGGCGAGCAACTTGACCGCTTCGCCGGCCGGCGGCAGCTCGACCAGCGCCAATGCCTCGGAGCCGACCAGCAAGCCGACCGCGGTGAAGATCATCGCAGCCGTAACCGGCGTGCCGGTGATCCGGCCGGAGATCGCTGCGAACCCGAGCAGCGTCAGCGTCACAACGGCTACCACCCAGTGCACGGCCGTGCCCCTGTCCACCGCTCAGAGCGACACGCAACGCGGTCCGCCGCCGGGTTGCGCGCTCGCTCCATCAAGCGAATCTAGAAGGGTCATCAGATGGATTCCATCGCCCGAAGGGGATGATGTGCGCACGCACCATCCGTTCGATCATCAGCGTCCCTACCTCTGAAGGAGTGAAGACGCTTCCTCGCTCGGTGTTGCTCGCGTTGTCGGCGAAGGCTGAATCGGCCGATGTCGTCGTCGATCCCGAGTACTGGCTCTGCCACTGCGAGGGCTTCCGGGTCGACGGATGGGACGGCAGGATCGGAACCGTCGTGCACTCATCGCAGGAGAGCGAGCTGCTGACACTGCGAGCCGGGTTGTTCCGATCACGAGAGTTCAGCGTTCGCTTCGCGGACGTCGTGGAGATACGGCCCCGGGAACAGCGACTCCTGCTGCATACCACGCCCCGGTTCACGCGCCGGGTGACGCAGGGTGCGCACACGCCTGGCGCTTGAACCCCCGCCCGCACCGAGCGCGAGCGTCGCCGGCGCAACGATCACGAGAGCCGCGGAGCTGTCCCGCGGCAGCGGGCCAGTCGCCGGCCGCCGCGGGACGCTCCGGTGCGATCAGGCTGCCAGCGCCCTCGCCTTGAGCTGCTGGTATTCGGTCTCTGAGATGGCTCCGGAATCAAGGAGTTCCTTACCCTTTGCGATCTCAGCAGCCGATCCCGCACCCGACACCTCACGGACGTGGTCGTCGAATCGCGCACGGGATTGCTGTGCGGCGTCCAGATTGCGAGTCGCCATCCCGTCCCCATTGGCGATGCTGTAGATGATCAGAGAAAGCACGGGCACGATCAGAAGGAACACGAGCCACGCCGTCTTCTTCACTGCCGAGATATCCCGGCGCCGGAAGACATCGGCGATGACCTGAAACAGCATCATGAAATAGATCACCATAAAAAAGATCACAAGCAGCGACCAAAGAAAATCGCCCAGCGCAAGAACCGCCATGTTGCTTCTCCTTTGTCCAGCGGAGCGGCCGGCGCCCCGACGTAGTGTGCACCCGCAGCATCCAGGCCACGGAGCCGGCTGCCGTCATCCGGATTGGATGACCCTGGCGGTTCAGGCCAGGAGGCTCCGCTTCGCGCTCGTGAACTCCTCATCGGTGAGCGCTCCACGGTCATGCAGCGCCTCGAGACGTTCGATCTCGACAGCCTGAGATTCCTGACGCGGCCGGAGACCCGGCAGCCGCGGAAGCGTGATCCCAGCGCTCGTGCCCGGCGGGAACTCGTCGAGCGACTGCCGCCGCAGCAGCTCCAGCCCCAGCGCGGCGAGTGCTGTCAGCACGACGACCGGCAGCACCCGGCGGGCGGCATCGGTCGGAGCCCACAGCACCAGGAGCAGCACGACCGCCGCGAACGCCAGCCAGACACGGCTGGGGTGCAAACGGGCCCCCGCTGCCAGCGAGCGCCGGAGCGTCACCGGCCGCCTGCCCCGCCCGGCCAGCCACGCCCAGACGATCGTCAGCAGCCCCACCCCGATCACCGTGGTCGTCGCGTCTGCGAGCTGCTGGGTCAGAATGTCCCAGGCCGCCGCTGCAGCGTCACGATTCTGGGGCAGCTTGGTCAGCGTGTCGACCAGGCGATCGCCGCCCACCGTCCGCACCAGGACGAGCACGACGCCGACCACGACGATGCCGATCCCACATGCGCGCACCGCCTCGCGCCGGCGACCGCGAGCCAACCAGATCGCCAGGGCATACAGCGCCAGGACGACGAAGATCAGCCATACAGCGACCGTCTGCAGCCAGTCGATCACCGTCTGCAAGGTGGACAGCTGATTCGAGCGCAGGATGACGATCTCGTCGCCGGCAAGCGCTGGCGATGTCGTCAGCCCCAGCCGGTCGGCGAGGCGCTGCACCAACCCGCCCGTGTTGAGCGTGACGTCGCCACCCTCGGTCGAGACTCGCGGACCGCCCCCTTCGATGACCTGGACCAGCCGCTCCTGCGCCGTCTGGTTCGCCTTCACCCACAACTCCTGGACGCGCGCCGACTGGAGCAGCCTCTCGGCTGCGCGGACCGCGTAGTCGCGAAGGAACGCGGCGGCTGTTGGAGCCAGCGCCTGTGCCTGCGGCGGCAAGGCCGACTCCAGCTGCTGGGCGACGTCCACGTTGGCATAGAGCTCGTCGACCATGTAGACCGCCAGCGCGTGCTGCACCTCCGGATGCTGTAGCAGCTGCGCGCTCGTATCGGTGTACGTCTCGTTGTCGAGCGCCACGCGATCGATCCAGGTGGCAAGCACCGACACCAGCAGCAGGATCGACGCCAGCACGACCACCACGGGCACGGCGACCCGCCGCCACCGCGCGCGGCGGGGCGGGTGCTCGACTTCCTGCGCGCGTTCCTCGGTCACAGCTGTACCGACCCGCCAGGGGGGACGATCCGCACGTCGACATCGGGAGCCAGCTCGGCGGCATACTGGAGGAACGCGGCCGCTGGGGCGTCGCTGTGCCCCGACCTGGCCGAACGCCACCCGGCGGGCGCAAAGGTGCCCCAGTGGATCGGTACCGCCACCTCCGGCCGAAGCAGCCGGAGCGCCTCGGCCGCAGATCGCGGATCCATGTGCCCTGCACCGAGTCTCGAGCCCCAGCCCCAGATCGGCAGCAGCGCAAGGTCGATCCCGGCCCGTCCGACGGTGGCCATTCCCTCGAACAGGTCGGTGTCCCCGGCGAAGAACACGGTCGACGTACCCTCGAGCAGGTATCCGAGAGCACCCGCATTGCGGCCCAGGGGGCGCCGCGTGCCGTCGTGCTCCGCATGGGTCGCCGTGATCCGCGCTCGTCCGACCGTGACCTCATCGCCTTGATCGACACCGACCACGTCGAGGTCGCCGATCCGGCGGAGCAGGCCGGCGAGCTTGCGCGGAGCAACGATGCGGGTACCGCGGGGAAGACGCGCCAGCGAGCGCCGATCGAGGTGATCGTGGTGGCTGTGGGAGAGCAGCACCACGTCCACAGACCCGACGGCGGGGACCGGGGCCCCCGATCGCCTGCGCAGGTGTATCACCCGCTGCCGCAGAACGGGATCGGTGAGAACCCGCAGGCCGTCCATCGCGATCAGCACGGTCGCATGGCCCACGTATGTCAGCCCGAGCCCCAGCGGCGGGCCATTGAGGCCATGGTGGCGCGTCGCACCGTCAGCTGCACACACGGCGATCCCCATCAGCTGGTTTCGTCGCCGGACACGCGCCGCCGAGCCGGGGTGGTCGTCGGCCCCGGCTCGACGGCATCGGCGAGCACGTTAGACGGCCCGCTCGTCTCGGCCACCGTAGACCACGAGGCCATAGATGATCATGATGTCGAGGGCGATCATCGTCAAAGACCAAAACGGGAAATGCGCGAGGTAGCTGAACTGGACGAGCATGTTCACACCAACCGCGACCACTGCGACGGCTCGAGCCCACGTGGCGCCCGAGAAGAGCGCAAACCCGGCCGTCACCAGGATGATCCCGACGATCAGAACGACCCATCCCCAGGTCTGGACGTTGTCCGTGATCGGCAGGTCACCGCCGCCGTTGACGACATTGTTGAAGTAGTTGGCGTTCGCCAGGGCTACCAGCCCGTCGATGACGTTGAATGCGCCGGCGATAATGAGAAGAACGCCGGCAAAGGCGTTCCAGCCAGAGGTCTCCGTCGCTCTGGTAGCACTGGTCATGTGTGGCCTCCTCGCTCCGTCGGATTGCGACGTCACACTAGGAATGGCCACCGCCGGCGTCATCGCCCGGATGGGATGAACGACCGGCACCGTCAGCCCGCGATGAACGTCTCACGAAGCCGCGTCTCCTCGGCCTCCGGAAGATTCGAGTGAATCAGCCGAGCCCGCGTCAGGCGCCCGCCGAACGCTTCCACAAGTCGCGCGGGGTCGGCCTCAGCACTCGAGAGCACAAGCGTCGACGTTCCCGGGGTGAGCTCACCGCGCACAAGCTCGATCGTCTCGTCATCCAGCCCGGCCAGGTGGAGCGAGGCCTCCACCTTGCCCTTCCTCGCGCCGGTCAAGCGCCCGAGTCCAAGCGAAGCACCGATCGTGCGCTCCACGCCGGCGCGCAGCTGCGTTGCATGCGGCTTGCGGCTCGCCTCGGGCCACTCCACCACGGCTCCGTCGACGAGGTCGAGAGCGCCCTCCTTTGCGAGCGTGTCCAGCCGCGTCGCCAGGCTCGCTGCGCCGCCGGGCGAATCGAAGATCCAGACCGTGAGCGTCGCCATGTCCTCTCCTCCGTGGTTTGCGCCCCGCTGTCGACGGTGAACTGGACCGTCGAGACGCGCCGCCGGTTGACCTCTCCGGGATCGTCGTGATATCGGACGCCGCCATCGTCACCCCTTGAGGGTGATCCGCGGACGGCTCATCTCATCCGGAAGGGACGATGATGACGGGTGCCCTGCGGGGGTTTAGTGGGATCGTGGACTATCGCCTCATCCTTCGCATGCTGGCCGTCCGCGACAAGTCGTTCTTCACTGCGGTTGAGGGAGACGAGGCAGCGAACCTGGCGGTCTCTGGCCTGACGGTCAAGCAGGCGGCGCTGGTGCGCGTGGCGGCGCTGGTCGCGCTCGACGCTGCGCCCGCGTCCTATGCGCATGCTGTTGAGGTTGCGGGAGCCGCGGGGGCAACCGCCGAGGAGATCGTGGGAGCCCTGGTTGCGGTGATGCCGGCGACGGGCGGAGACCGGGTCGTCTCGGCGGCTCCGAAGCTCGGCCTCGCCCTCGGCTACGACATCGACGCTGAGCTCGAGCAGTACACCTCCTGACGTCGAAGCGGAGGACGCGCAGCCGGCGATTTCCCCGGCGGGGAACCACCGCCCCACCCCTTCGAACGCCTCGTGGTCGGCCCGGTGGGACACGCGAACCGTTCGCGTTCTGCACCGGGGCCGAGAGCGTCAGGTCATGCGAACGGGATGAGACGCGTGCTCGAGGCGGCTGCGTAGACTCGACGCATGGAACTCTTCGAGGTCTCCCAGAAGGAACAGCTTGGCCGCGAGGAAGCCGCGCAGCGACTGCATGCGCTCGCAGATTCCCTGGCACAGCACAACGACGTCGAGTTTGAACGTAGCGGCATGCAGTTCAAGGTGAGGGTCCCCGATCAGCTGCACCTGAAGGTGGAGTTCGAGGTCGGGGACGAGGAGACGGAGCTGGAGATCGAGCTCACGTGGTAGCGGCCGGCGTGAGCGTCGGTGCGCGAACGGCCACCTGATCGGAGGACGCATGCTGCGGACGATCAACGACATGCCGGCAGGCACGATCGGGTTCGAGGCGATCGGCGAAGTCGAGGACGACGACTGGGAGCACACGGTCGAGCCGCTGCTGCGAAGCGAGATCGCCGCCGGCAAGAAGGTCCGGTTGCTCTACCTGCTGGGGCCGAAGGCCGACGACATCGAGGGCGACGCGATGAAGGCGGACGCCGAGTTCCGGGCCCGTCATGCCACGGCGTTTGACCGCGTTGCCGTGGTGACGGACGAGGAGTGGATGAAACCCGCGATCCGGGCGTTGTCGTTCCTGATGCCCGGTAGCGCGCGGGCGTTCGCGGTACACGACCTGGCTGCTGCCAAGGCATGGCTGGCAGAGGGGCTGGAGACCCAGGCGTGACCCGCAAGCAACTGGCCGCGGGGCTCGCCCTCGCGCTCGGCGCCGCGACGTTTGTCCTGGCGGCCACGGCGACGGTCAAAGAGTTCCCGCGGGGCGTGTTCGTCGTGGCCTGCGTCACGCTCGCACTGGCCGCCGGCTGGTACGGCATCCGCCGTCGCGGGGTCGCGCGCACCGTCGCGGTCGCTGCATCCGTCCTTCTCCTCGCGGTCGCGGTCGTGCTGCTGATCGGCCGGGATCCACTGCTCACGGTCTCGATCGTCGCAGCGTGCGGGCTGACCCTCACGGCCGCGCGGTCGGCCTTCCGGATACATGTCGATCTGCCCGAGGCGCCTCGGCCGAGCCGGCCGGTGCTGTTCTACAACCCCCGGTCCGGGGGTGGTAAGGCCGCAGCGTTCGATCTGCCCGAACAGGCCCGAAACCGCGGGATCGAGCCGATCGAACTCACCCCCGGCACCGACCTGGAGGTCCTGGTCAGGGACGCCGTCGCCAACGGCGCGGACGGGTTGGCGATGGCCGGTGGCGACGGGTCACAGGCGGTCGTCGCGGCGATCGCCGCCGAGCACGGGCTTCCGTACGCATGCGTGCCGGCCGGCACGCGCAACCACTTCGCGCTCGATCTCGGTGTCGACCGCGACGATGTCGTGGGCGCGCTCGACGCCTTCGTGGACGGCGGCGAGCGCGTGGTCGATCTGGCCGATGTCAACGGGCGCGTGTTCGTGAACAACGTGTCGCTCGGTCTGTACGCCGAAGCCGTCCAACGGCATGGCTACCGCGACGCGAAGCTGCGCACGATCATGGACACCGTGCCCGACGCCCTCGGCCCGGGCGGATCGGGGCTGGACCTCCAGTGGAGCGGCCAGGGCGGCCACGAGCACCGATCGGGCGCCGCGATCCTCGTGTCGAACAACCGTTACCGCCTCGGCCGGGCGGTCGGGTCGGGGACGCGACCGCGTATCGACGACGGCCTGCTCGGGATCACCGTCGTCGGCGCACCACGCGGTAGAGGCGAGAACGGCGGCCGAATGCAGCGCCCCTGGCGAGAGTGGACCGCTCCGAGTTTCGACGTCCGCAGCGATACCCCCATCGCCGCCGGCATCGACGGTGAAGCGGTGACGCTCGAGGCGCCCCTGCACTTCCACATCCGTCCGGCCGCGCTGCGTGTCCGGATCGCCCACGATCACCCCGGTGCTTCGCCCTCTGCGCTCGAGCCTGAGGGACTCTGGGACAGCGTCCGCATTCTTGGCCGCCTGGCGGCGGGCCACGATCCGCGGCCCCTGCCATCCGGCGGCGGGCGCGCTGTGCGGGTCGAGCTGGGTTGACACCAGCGGAAGAGCCCGAGGGTCGGGGGTCGACGGTGGCTGAGGAGGCGGGGAATCCTCGGCTGCCGCTGCTGTTGGCGATGGCGATGTTTGTGCTGGTTGTCGACACGTCGCTGATGAACGTGTCGATCTCTTCGGTGGTCGAGGATCTCGACACGACGGTGAGCGGTGTGCAATCGGCGATCGCGCTGGAGGCCCTGGTGTCCGCCGCGTTCATTCTGATCGGCAGCAAGGTCGGGGATCTGATCGGCCGCAAACGGGCGTATGTGATGGGCCTGGGCGCCTATGCGACCGGCGCCCTCGCGATGACCCTGGCTCACGACCTGACGGCGATCATCGTTTTTTGGGCGGTGATCGGTGGGCTCGGCGCGTCGCTCCTGTTGCCGGCGATGCAGTCGCTGATCCACGGCAATTTCGAGGGAGCAGCGCAGAAGAAGGCGTACGCCCTGGTCGGGGCGGCAGCTGCGATCGCGGCGGCGGTGGGGCCGCTCCTGGGAGGGTTCATCACCACCTATCTGTCGTGGCGTATCGCATTCTTGCTGGAGGACGTCATCATCCTGGTGGTGTTACTCAACATCAAGCTCGTGCGCGACGTGCCATACACCGGATCGCGGAGTGTCGACGTCGTCGGCGCCGCGCTCTCCGTCCTCGGCATGGGCGGCGTCGTCATGGGCATCCTGGTGTGGCAGGAGGGCGGCGAAGCCGTCGGTGCGCTGCTTGCCGTCGGGGCTGCTGCAATGGCCGGGCTGGGCTACTGGCTGGTGCGGCGCAAGCGGCAAGGCAGGGCGACGCTGATCGACCCGGAACTGTTCAGATCCAAGGTCTTTCGGCTTGGAATCTCCCAGCAGATGCTCCAGCAGATCGCCCTGGGCGGCTCCATGATCGTGCTTCCGATCTATCTGCAAATGGTGTTCGAATACGACGCGATGGAGGCTGGCCTCTCTCTCGCCCCGCTGTCGCTGACGATGTTCGCGGTGGCGCTGCTGGCCGAGAAGAAGGCCGGCGAGCGCCGTCCGGCCGGCGTCATCCGGCTCGGCTTTGCGCTCGTGAGCTCCGGTCTGATCCTGTTGATCCCGATCGTGCCGCGGGCGGATTCCGGCTGGTACCTGGTGATCCCGTTGGTGATCACCGGCGCCGGCCTGGGACTTCTCGTCTCCCAGCTCAACAACTACACGCTCGCCCCGATCCCCGAAGCGCGAGTCAGCGAGGCCGCCGGCGTAAACTCCGCGGCAGGGTCGTTCGGCCTCTCGTTCGGTCTCGCCTTCGCCGGCGCGATCATGCTGGCAACGCTGTCGCTCACGTTCACACAGATGGCAGAATCGAGCACAGTGCTCACCCCGGCTGAGCAGCAACGCGTCGGAGACGCACTCGAGGAGGACGCGGAGGTGATGAGCAACACGGGGCTCCAGGAGCAGATCGCCGGTGAACCCGAGCGGACCCAGCAGGAGATCATCCGCATCAACACCGACGCCCGGCACCTGGCCCTCCAGGTCGCCCTATTGATCCCGATCCTCGCCGGCCTCACCGGGCTGATCAACTCTTTCCGGATGATGCGCATCTCGGACCCCGTACCGTCGAACGCCGGCGAAGCGATGGTCCTGGGCTGAACCGCCTAGGCGCTGCGTCCGAGGGACGGCCCCGATCGGGCCTACGGGGAGGCGACCGCCACACGCCCGTCGGCTGCCGCCTGCCGGAACCGCTGGTAGTCGTCGTCGTTTCGGTCGGCATAGAGCTCCGCGAACGACGCGATGGCGCGATCGAACGACTCGCCGGTGCCCAGGTACCCACTGATGCCGGAGACGTCGGCCGACCGCGCGTGTGCCTCCGCAAGCGCCCAGCCGCACAGCTCGGCGTAGGCGGCGAGCGTGCGGCTGTCCATGGTCTCGACGCGCGCCGAGCCCTTCGCATCCCACAGCTGGCGCACGTAGAAGTCGCGCTTGACCCCGTCCGGGCCGGCGGTGCGAATCCAGCCCAGCATCACGTCGCTGGCCGCCTGCATCAGGCGCTGCCCTTCGACGACCCGTTGGCCGCAGTTCCCGAACTCGCTCTCCTCCACGAACGGCTGGAGCACCGACGCCTGCGCCTCCTTGAACTGCAGGAACAGCGGATCGTTACCGTCGCGGCCGGTCATGAGGACGATCCACGCCCGGGTGCCGACGCTGCCGACGCCGACCACCTTACGGGCGGCGTGAGCGTACGTGAACCGTTCGAGCAGCCGGCGGCGATCGTGCGGCAGACTTTCGCGGTAGGACGCGAAGATCTCTTGCCACATGCCGTCCAGCGCAGCAGCGTCGCTGCCGGGTGGTGCCAGCTCCTCGACAGGCACGATGATCGGTGGATCGCTGATGAAGCGGGGCCGTCCGTCCACGACCTCCGTGAGCCTGCTCAATGCCCGCAGGTGATCCTTCGCCTGCGCCTTGGCGACGTTCTTGTCGAACTGCTTACGGCGCTTCGCGCTCACCTGGCCGTCGAGCCTGTTGACGATCGCCTGCTCGTCGATCCGGGCGTACCAGAGGTCGAGGAACGGTCGGCCGGCGAGGTCGAGGACGGCGCGACGGTAGGTGCCCACACAGCGAGCGACGATGTCCATCCGATCGGTGACGGGGATATCCAGGTCGCGGCCGGCGACAGCCAGGCTGGCCGCCAGCCGCTTCACGTCCCATTCGAAGGGCCCCGGCAGCGTCTCGTCGAAGTCGTTGACGCTAAAGACGAGTCGCCGGTCGGGCGATGCAAAGACGCCGAAGTTCGAGAGGTGGGCATCGCCGCAGAGCTGGACGGTCATCCCCGAGTTCGGCTGGGCGGCGAGATCGGCCGCCATGATCGCAGCCCCGCCCCGATAGAAGGTGAACGGCGACACAAGCATGCGCTGATGCCGGACCGGCAGGAGGTCCTCGACGCGAGTCTTCCCCTGCTCCTCCAGGATGGCAACCGGGTCGCGCCTGTCGGCGGCCGGTTGCCATCGGCCATGCTCACTCCGTGGCAGATCGGCGCGCCGCGCCCTGCCCGCCTCCACGCCTTCGGTGATCATCTCGGTCTCAGATATGTGTCGCCTGGTGGCCGATCGCGACCAGGTCGGCCGGGTGGACCCACTCATCGGCCAGCACCGCTCCGCCGGCCTCTTCGATGGCATCCCGAAGCGGGATCGCCCACCGGTGTTCGAGCAGCGCCACGCCGGCGGTGCCTCCCATGGGAATCGCGTCTGCCAGATACCAGACCTCGTCCTGGTGGAACAGGTGACCGTCCCCGAGCGCCTCGGCGCCGCGAACTGCACCCACGTTCATGCCCTCCTCGCCGTCCGCACCGAGACCGATCAGGGCACCGACGACCGCGCCGAACTCTCTCGCTTCGTCCTTGTCGAGGTCACTCATCTGGAGAACGGTCAGCTCCCCGTCCTGCTCTTTCCTCACGACCAGCATGTCGACCATGCGGACGATGTCTTCGTCCGTCAGCCGCTTCAACTCCGCGAGGATGTCGCCCTTGAACTTGCCGTCGGTGAACTCGACGACCAGCATCTGCATCGGTCCGAAAGTCATCGTCTGTCCTCCCATCACCCGCCGGCCAGCACCTTCTGCTTCGCCGCGGTGAACTCGTCCTGTGTCAGCACACCCTGATCGAGCAGCCCTTTGAGCCGCTCCAGGCTTGCGACGGTGTCGTCCTGCGCGGCGGCGGGTGGAGGAGCGGCAGCGGGCGCCTGAGCTTGCTGAGCCTCGAGATCGCCGAGCCGTTGCTCCTGCTCGCTCTCCCGCTGCTGCCCCTGCGCCATGTGCCTGCCTCCCATGTAGGCCGCGCCGCCGACCATGGCGGTGCGGAGAAGCGGGCGTCTTCGTCGACCTCTCATCGCTCGTCCTCCCTTGATTTCCCGGTGTCCTGAGTCAGGGCACCGTCCGGCAGTTGGCCAGGATCCACCGTGTCACACAGCCCGAGGTACGGCGTCCTCCGGATGGGGTGAAAAGACCCGCGGGACGGGGATCAGCGCCTCGACCATCCCCGCCGGGCATCCGGTCGCCTGCACCGGGGCTGCGGCGTCAGTGAAGCTCGGGGGATCCCTGGCGCAGGTACAGCAGCGTGGCCTTTACGCGCCGGCTCACCTCGACGTCGTCGGGCATGTCCAGCTTCACAAAAATGGCGTGGACGTACTTCTCCACGGCCCGCTTCGTGAGGTACAGCTCCTCGGCGATGGTCGCGTTGCTCTTCCCCTCCGCGACCCGTGCCAGGACGTCCCACTCCCTCGGCGTCAACTCCGACAGCTTGGAGTGCTGAACGTCGTCGCGGGCGGTGACGAGCGCGTCGACGACCAGCGGGTCGACCATCGACCCGCCCTCGGCGACCTGCTCCACCGCCCGCCTGAGCTGATTCCGGTCGGCCACCCGGTCCTTCAGCAGGTAGGCCCTCCCGCCAGAGCCACGCTCGAACAGGCGAAGGACGTACGTCGAGTCCAGGTACTGGCTGACGATCACCACGCCGATCTCCGGATGCGACTCTCGAAGAGCCTCGGCCATCATGATTCCCTCGTCCACACCCGTGGGCGGCATGCGAATGTCGCTGACCACGACGTGAGGGGACAGCGTCTCGATCGACTGCATCAGATCGTCGAGGTTGTCGGACAGCGCGACGATCTCGAACTCCGCAGCGCCGTCGAAGACCTGGACGAGCGCCTCCCGGACCAGGAACGTGTCCTCCGCAATGATCACGCGGATACGCTCGGCGTTGTCCTCTTGGACACCGCCGCCGGTGTCATCCTCCTCGAGTGACATAAATCGACCGCTTCGACACTAGCGTGAGCGATGCCGCCGTCACAAGGGGTGCGTCCATCCATATCGCTTGACCGGCCGACTGGCTGGTCAAGCGTGGCCATCTGGTGAACAATGCGGAGCCCACGGGGCTCCTATCCCAAAGGCGGCGAGCACGGCTACGCATGGAACTGAGAATACGACGGTTGGCGCAACGCTGAGCCAACCGAACCCGTCTCCCTCGCACTCCGACCTGACGGCGCTGAGGCTGATGGTGGTGGATGACAGCGAGGTGTTCCGCGGCGCGGCGAGGAGCCTCGTCGAGCGATTGCCAGGCTTCGATCTCGTCGCCGAGGCCAGCTCGGGAGGCGAGGCTCTGGTCAGATTCGCGGATGCGGCTCCCGACCTGGTGCTGATGGACATCCGCATGGCGGGCATCGACGGGATCGAGGCGACCAGGCAAATGGTGCACCGCTGGCCGACGGCCCTGGTCGTGCTCGTCACCTCGGAGGACCCGCTGGACGTGCCGGCCTCGGCCGGGTGCTGCGGAGCGGTGCGGGTGATGCAGAAGGAGTCGCTGTGCGTGTCGTCCGCCGCCGAGTGGCGAGAGCTGGTGCTCGCACAGCGAACAACCGGCTGTCGCTGACCGAGACAACGCGCCCGCACCCGCCCGTCGGGGGTGCATGCACCTGTGCGGATCGGCCTGCCTGCCCGGTGGTGCCGGCGTCCGAGGGGTGACAGCGTTGCCTGACGCTGTCTAGCAGAAGGCAGGCACTCTGGTCATGACAGATCCCCTCCCCACAGTCGCGTCGCGGACCGTGCTCTCTGGACCGCACGCCGCAGAGCCGGTGCAGCGAGCCGACCTGGTGCGCCGCCTTCGCGCGGCCAGCGGGACGCAGCTCGTGACGATCACCGCACCGCCCGGATACGGGAAGACGGCCCTCCTCACCCAGTGGGATCTCGCGGACGACCGTCCCTTCGTCTGGGTCACCATCGATCAGTCGGACAACTCTGTCGACCTCCTCGTCGCACGCATCCGCGCCGCGCTCAGCCGCGGACGAAAGGTGCGCCGGACGCGCTCCGCAAACACCACTCCCGGTGCTGACGAGCACGTGAACACGATGCTGTCGGCAGCTTTGGCCGGCATGCCTGAGCCGTTCGTCCTCGTACTGGACGACGCACACGCTCTTGTGGATTCGGAGTGCTTCGAGGCCCTGAACCACCTGGTCAACTGCGTCCCCGATGGCTCGCAGGTTGTCCTGTCCGGCCGCGAACAGCTCCCCATCCCGGAGGGGAGGCTGCGGCTGGCGGGCAAGCTTCTCACCCTGGATGTCGACGACATCGCGCTGGATGACGGGGAGAGCGAGCGCCTGCTCCGCGACGCCGGGGTCGTGCTGCCGCAGGCACAGGTCGCCGACGTCGTCGTCCGCGCCGAGGGGTGGCCGGCCGCCCTGCGGCTCACCGCTGAAGCCCTTCACGGACGGCGGCGGCTGAGCGCGGTTACCGGGCCCGGCGAGCGCCGCGTAGGCGACTACATCCGGGACGAGCATCTGTCGGATCAATCCGAGGAGCGCTTGCGCTTCCTCACGCACACATCCATCCTCGACCGGCTGACGCCGGCGTTGTGTGACGCTGTGATGCAGACCACCGGGGCCGACCGGACGCTGCGGGCTGTGGCGGCGGAGAATCCGTTCCTGCTGTCGCTGGACGACCGCCGTGGCGGTTACCGGTACCACCGCATGTACCGTGAGCTGCTACGAGACGAGCTCGACCTGCGCGAGCCCGGTCTCGCCAACGTCCTCAATCTCCGAGCATCCGCTCAGTGCCGCCTGGACGGCGAATCCGAGGACGCCGTCGAATATGCACATCGCGCAGGAGACCTGACGTTCGCATCCAGCGTGGTGGCACGGGATGCCCTCAGCCACTTCGGCGCCGGCCGGGCTGACCTGGTCGACGCATGGCTCGAGCCGTTCGACGACGAAGACCTGCTGCGACGGCACCCTGCGATCGGTGTTCAGGGCGCATGGGTGCACGCGCAGCGCGGCCGAGCGGAGATCGCGGCTCGCTGGGCCTCCACCGTACGCACCGAGTGGGGTGAGACGGCCGCCCTCGAGCCGTCCCTCCAGATCGTGCGAGCTGCGCTGTGCGAGCAGGGCGTCGACCAGATGCTCTGGGACGCTCAGCGCGCATTGGATGAGCTCTCGCCGTTCAACGAATGGCGGCCGGCCGCACTTGTCATGACAGGTGTGGCAACGCTGCTCTCGGGCGACCGCGACGAGGCCGACGCGATCCTCGCCGCCGCCTCCGACTGTGCGGCGGCCGGCGGTGCGCTCGATCTTTATGTGTTGGCTCTGGCCGAGCGTGCCCTCGTGGCGCTTGACCGCCACGAGCATCGCCCGGTCCGAGCTCTGGTGCGCGAGGCGACCGAAGTGCTGTCCCACGGTGAGCTCGGCGTCTATCCCACGACGACGCTGTTGCTCGCGATCCGTGCACGCGTCGCGCTCCGCGACGGGATGCCGGGGGAGGCGCTGTCAGATCTCGAACGCGCAACCGAGCTGCGTCCCCGGCTGACGCACGCGCTCCCCTGGCTGGCAGTGCAGGCGCGTCTCCAGCTGGCCCTGGCCCACCTCGGCCTGGCGGACGCCACCGAGGCCCGCACGCTGCTTCTCGAGGTCGACGACATCCTGCACCGCCGGCCGCATCTGAGTCAGCTGCGGGCGGCGGCCGCCGAGCTTTCGGCACAGGTTTCTGCGCTCGCGGGAACGGCGGCGGGCGGCTGGGTGTCGACGTTGACGCCGGCGGAGCTCCGGCTGCTGCCGCTGCTTGCCACCCACCTCTCGTTCCGGGAGATCGGCGAACGGCTGTTCATTTCCCGCAACACCGTGAAGACCGAGGCGATCTCGATCTACCGCAAGCTCGGCGTGACATCTCGCACCGATGCTCTGGCGCGGGCCACGGATCTGGGGCTGATCGACGCGACGTTGCCGGCCTCCGCATCGCAAGCCGCGCTCGCCGAGCTCTGAGCGCTTCGACCCCTTCCGGCGGGCCCATATCGGCCATGCTCACGCACCCCGGAAGACGTCATCCGAACCGGATGATGCACCACACTCGTCGGTGGCTCAGTGTGTGCGGGTGGGCCGTTTTTGAAGGCTGCGGCCGGGTTGGGAAGCTCGATCAAAGGAGTGAGTATGGCAATCGGACCTGTTCAGCTGATCGTGCTGGGCTTCGAGCATCCGGAGTTCCATGGCGAGATCGTCGCGGAGCTGGAGCGGTTGAAGAAGAGCGACACCGTGCGCGTGATCGATGCGCTCGCGGTGCACAAGGACGCGGACGGCGGGATTGAGGTTGCACACCTCAGCAACCTCTCGAAGGAGGAGGCAGTCGAGCTTGGCAGCAAGGTGGGCGCGCTGATCGGGCTGGGCATCGAGGGCGAGGAGGGAATCGAGGCCGGTGCGATCGCGGGCGCCGAGGCAGCGGCCGACGGCATGCAGGTGTTCTCGGACGAGCAGGCGTGGGACGTCCTCGAGGACATCCCGAACGACTCCGCCGCAGCGCTCATCCTGCTCGAACATCACTGGGCGGTACCGCTTCGCAACGCGATCGCTCGCGCGGGCGGCTTCCGCATCAGCGACGGGTTCATCAGCCCACTCGATCTGATCGCGATCGGCCTGGTCTCGGCCGAGGAAGCAGAGCAGCTTCACAGGCTGGAGCAGCGAAAGGCCGCGGCCGTCTAGGAGACGGTACACCACGACCGTTGGAGGTCAACCATGATGGGTTCTCGAAGAGTCGCCCGCCGCACCGCTCGCCGCGTCGGCCGGCGACGCTGACGTCGCACGCGCGGACGAGGCCGGCCCGCCTCTGCTGCCCCCGGGTTCAGCGGGGCGGTCAGAGGCGGGGGGACACAAAGCCATGCAGTCAGCCGCAATCCCGCATCCGTCCGACGCCGAGCGGCTGCTCGGCCAGCTTGCAGCCGACAGCGCGGCGCTGCTGCGGTGCGAGATCGAGCTGAGCGCTGCCGAGCGCGTACCGGAGCTGCGCCGCCAGGCCCTCGACGGCGCCCAGGCCGCGCTGGCCGTTGTCTGCCTGCTGCTCGCTGCGGCAGCGCTCTCCTGGGCAGCCGTCGTCTCGATGAGCAACGTCATGCCGAACTGGGCCTCGCCACTGCTCGTATCCGCCGGCTGGCTCGGGGCCGGCGCGATCCTGATCCACCGCCTCATGGGCACGGATCCCGGCCGGGGCATGTTGTGGCGCGCCGGCCCAGAGGAGCTTGACGAGATGCTGGAACGATGCCAGCGCGCCCGCGATGCCGCCGAGGCGCGTGTCCGGGTCACGTCGGGCCGGTTGGCGTCCGAGCTCGTCCACGCAGGTCTTGACCATGGCATCGAGGACGCGATGCACCGGGCCGAGTCCGAGATCGTGGCGATCGAGAACGGGATGCCGATCCTGTCGGATGCTGCAGGCATCCTGATCGCCCCGGGGAGGCTCGGGATCACGCTGATCGCCCGAGCTCTCAGGTATCGATGAACGAGAGAGCCCCTTCGGCCTCACCATGCTGCGCTGCCGGGCGAGCGCCCACCGCCGCGTCCACCGCCACCCAGGCGACGGGACGAGGCGCCCTGGCGGTCGAGCGGGACATGACCGTACTCCCGGCCGCGACGTTCCTGATGGGCACGGTGGACGACGTCGGCTACCCGGACGACGGGGAGGGGCCGGTGCGGGCGATCAACCTCGACGCGTTCATGATCGATCGCACAGCGGTGACAAACCAGGCGTTCGCCGCGTTCGTCGAGGCCACGGGCCACGTGACCGAGGCGGAGCAGTTCGGGTGGTCGTTCGTCTTCGCCGGGCTGTTGCCCGACGGCTTTCCCCCCACCCGCGCCGTGGCCGCCGCTCAATGGTGGCGCCAGGTCGACGCAGCATCGTGGCGGCAGCCGGAAGGTGATGGGAGCGGCGTCGACGGGCGCTCCGACCATCCGGTCGTTCACGTGTCGTGGAACGACGCCCAGGCCTACTGTGCGTGGGCCGGCACCCGGCTTCCGACCGAAGCCGAGTGGGAGTACGCCGCTCGTGGCGGGCTGGAGGGGCGGCGGTTTCCCTGGGGCGACGCGCTGGAACCAGGCGGCGAGCACTGGATGAACGTCTGGCAGGGGACGTTCCCGCACCGAAACACACTCCTCGACGGCTTCCTCGGCACCTGTCCGGCCGACGCCTTTCCGGCAAACGGGTTCGGGCTGCACAACATGACAGGCAACGTCTGGGAGTGGTGCGGCGACTGGTTCCATCCAACGTTCCACACCCGTGACAGGCGCACGAACCCAACCGGGCCTCCACGAGGAGACGCGAAGTCGATGCGCGGTGGGTCGTACCTCTGTCACGGGTCGTACTGCCGCCGGTACCGGGTGGCCGCCCGCAGCGGCAACACTCCCGACTCCTCCAGCGGCAACATCGGGTTCCGATGCGTCCGGTCGGTATGACCGCCGCCTCTGACGTCATCCGGTCAGGGCGATGCCGACCGATCCGGCATGGGGTCTGCTGCCCTTGACGATGTTCTCTCTGGAAAGGAGACGGCCATGACAACCGCAGGCGTCGCGCCACCTGGGGATCCCAGGATCCGGCTGTCGGCTCGAGCGGGCTTTGCGGCCAGCGCCATGATCCTGGCCGGCGGCTTTCATCTCGTGAACGGCTACACCACGCTCGAGCACAAGAGCTATCTCGCCAGCACCAACGTCATCTACAACAACCTCACGTTCTGGGGTTGGGCCTTTCTGATCTGGGGCGCCGTGTCGATCATCGCCGGCGTCATGCTTCTGGCGGGCCGCGTCACCGGCGCCAGCCTTGCAGCGGCGATCGCCGGCATCGCGGCTTTCATGTGGTTCGTCATGATCTTCGCCGCCCCATTCGCTGCCGTCATCGGCTGTGCCATCAACATGCTGATCATCTGGGCGATCATGACCGGGGTGCAACAGGAAACACCCAGCTGATGATTTCGGCCGGCGTGCCCCCCACGGCACGCCGGCCGCGGGTGTGCCGTGGATGGTGGGTCTCAGGCGGCCCTGCGGTAGAGCATCCACGCTCGGAACAGCCATCCCAGGCTGACCAGCGCGAGAACGGCGAAGGCGAGCACCGCCCAGGACGAGATGCCTATGCCTTGCCCCACCACAACCCCGAGCACCCCCACTGCGGCGAGCAGCGAGGCGAGCGTGATGTCGAATGCCAGTGTCATGGCGGCCTTGATCTCATGTGAAGCGTTGCGCCTCATCGCCCCATGGGGATGAAACGGCGACGGAACCCCAAGCGCGCAGAAGTCGTCCGAACCGGATGATGTCGGTGCAGATGAGCGAGGCGAAGCTCATCTGCGGAGCTGGCACACCCTGAGGGAGGTCTTTCGATGAAGTATCCACGCGTTCCCCACGGCCGACGCCGTGGCGGCCCATTTCCTCACCGCCGAAACCAGGTCACGAACATCAGCAAGTCGCTCCGCGATGGCGTGTGGACCCTGTCCGTGCCGGTGCAGCGCGCCGTCTCCGATCCCAGGGTCCACGATCAGGCACGACGGGCCGCCTGGGATGCGGCGCTGGCGATGAGGCGGGCCCAGAGCGTAGGCGCGGCTCGGGCGCTTGATGACAGGCGCGTGGCCATCCACCTGGGCAGCGCGCGACGGCATCTGTCGAAGGCCGCAGACATCGCCGGAGAGCGCGGGCGCCGGCGCCCGGTGCGCCGGGCGACGCTGATCGCTCTCGGCGCGGGCGTGACCACCGGAGCCGCGTGGACCGGGTGGCGCGTGTATTCGACCTCGAGCGTCCGCCGCCCCGATGTCGATCCGGCGCCTGCCGACTACCCGTCCCCGGCTGTCTGAGGGCGGCATGCCGGCGACCACGGATCCAGCGGGGTACGGGGAGGCGGTTCGCTGGCAGCCCGAGCGACCGCGCTTCCGGCTGTCCACCCTCGCTGTCTCGTGGCTGCTGAGCGCCGCCGCGCTCTGGCTCGCGGCGATGATCCTTCCCGGGGTGGCGGTCGACCAGACAGGCGCAGCGCTGACCATGGCAGCGGCCGTCGGAGTCCTGAACGCCATCGTGCCACCGCTCCTCGCCGCCCTCCGGCTGCCGTTCATGGTCGGAACGAGCTTCGTGCTCCTGCTGGTCGCCGACGCGCTCCTGCTGCTGGGGGCCAGCGACATCCTCAGCCACAGCTACACCGTCGACAACTTCGGCTGGGCGCTTCTGACGGCCCTGGTCGCATCCGGGGCAACCGTGCTGCTCCAGATCGTGATCGGCGCAAACGACGATGACACCTACGCGCTTCGTGTGATCCAGCGGATCGCCAAGCGGCAGGGAGGCGGCGTCACCACCGACGTGCCCGGGATCATCTATCTGGAGATCGACGGCCTTGCGCTGCCGGTCCTGCGCAGGGCGATGCGTGACGGGAACGCTCCGGCAATGGCGCGATGGGTGAGCCAGGGCACGCACAGGCTCAAGGAGTGGGAGACCGACCTCTCGTCGCAGACCGGCGCCAGCCAGGCCGGGATCCTGCTCGGCTCCAACGACGACATCCCGGCGTTCAGGTGGGTCGAGAAGGAGACGGGTCGGCTGATGACCTGCTCGGCCCCGGCGGACTGCGAGGAGATCGAACGCCGCCACGCCGGCAACGGCCTGCTCAGGAACGGTGGTTCGAGCCGCGGAAACCTCCTGTCGGGAGAGGCCGATGAGGTGATTCTCACCGTCAGCCGGATCGACGCGGAGAAGCAGGCGAACCCCGGATATCGCGCCTTCTTCGCCAACGGGTTCAACGTCACCCGAGCGGTGGTGCTGTTCGGCTGGGAGGTGATCCTGGAATGGACTGCCGCCGCCCGCGAGAAGCGCCGCGACGTGCGGCCACGCGGACACCGCGGAGGCATCTATCCGCTGCTGCGCGGGGCGATGTGCGTGGTCGTCCGAGACCTGATCGTCTACGGCGTGCTCACCGACATGATGCGCGGCCGCCCTGCCGTGTATGCCACCTTCTCGAGCTACGACGAGGTTGCGCACCACTCCGGCCTGGAACGGGCGGACACGCTGGAGGCGCTGCGCAAGCTCGACCAGCAGTTCGACCGTATCGACCGCGCACGGCGTTACGCGGCTCGCCCCTACGCGATCGTGGTGCTTTCCGACCACGGCCAGACGCAGGGCGCCACGTTCAAACAGCGCAACGGCTACGGGCTCGATGATCTGGTGGAACGCGCGCTGGAGTCGACGCCCGTTTCGGAGGTCGCCGGCGGCGACGAGCAGGCGGCGATGGTCGGCAACGCCCTCGGCGAAGCGACCGGGAAGAAGAAGACGCCCAAACGGGCGAAGAACGACGTCTCCGGGCTGCCGGCGGTCGTCCTCGGCTCGGGCAACCTGGGGCTGGTCTACCTGATGGATGAGCCCCGCCGCCTGACGCTCGAGGAGATGGACGAGCGGCACCCTCGGCTGATCCCCGCGCTCCGGTCGCACCCACACGTCGGCTGGATCCTCGGCCGCTCTTCGACACACGGACCGCTCGTGATCGGCGCGCACGGTGTCCACTACCTGAAAGACGGGAAGATCGACGGACTCGATCCGCTGGCGTCGTTCGCGCCGGGGGCGCCCTGGCATCTGCTCCGGACGGACGGGTTCGCACACGTGGCCGATCTCATGGTCGGCAGCTTCTACGACCCCGATCTGGACGAGGGCTGCGCCTTCGAGGAGCTGATCTCGTTCCACGGGGGGATCGGAGGACCCCAGACGAGGGCCTTCATCCTCGCTCCCAGCGAGCTGCCGCTGCCGGATGCCGCCATCACCGGAGCCGCGCAGGTGCACGAACTGCTGGCCGACTGGCGCCGTTCGCTGCAGGGCGATCCCGTAGGTGCGTCCACCGGCTGAACGAGCAGGCACCCCTCCGGCGGAACTGCATCACCAGGCCATCCTCGGAGGCGGTGTATCGTCTGTGGGGCCAACGGAGGGGTGAGATGTCGGCTTCGGTCTTCAATTGGTCGCCCGGCCGCGGATCGCTGCTCGAACAAACAGAGCTGGGTTTCGCCGTTGTCGATCGTGATCGACGGCTGATCGACTGCAATGAGGCGTACTGCCGGATCCTGGGGCGCAGTCGCGCGAGCCTGCTGGGCCGATCCACCGGGGACTTCCGCGTTCCCGGTGACGAGGATCATGGCGCGTCGGCGACGGCGGCGCTGTCGTCGGGAACCGACTGTCTCAGCTATGAGAAACGGTATCTGCGCGGAGACGGGACGACGATATGGGCGCGTCTGATCGTCTCCGTGCTGAGCCGTGATGAGGGCCTCTACGCAGGCATCGTCGAGGACATCACGGAGCGCAAGCAGACCGAAGCCGAGTATGCGCGTACGCTGGCCATGCTGTCCGAGAAGACAGCGTTCCTCGAACGAGCACAGGAAGTGGCGAACATCGCCACCTATGTCGCCGATCTCCGCACGCGGAAGGTGACCCTGTCGGCTGAGCTGGCGGCCATCTACGGCGCCGGGCATGAACCTCTCGAGCTCGACTTCGACGAGTACCGCAGGCGCTTTGTCCATCCCGATGACCTCGACCACACCGTGGCGGTGGCGGAGTCGGGATACCGCAGCGGCGCACCTGTCTCATGGCAGCGGCGGATCATCCGTGCGGACGGCGAGGTGATCTGGGTGGCGACCAACTCCGCGGTGGAGTACGACGAGAGCGGCCAACCGGTGCGCAGCATCGGGGTCGTGCAGGACATCACCGAGCGCGCTCGGTCGCTCGAGGAGTTGCGGGCGTCGCGACTGCGCATCGCCGACGCGGCGCAGCGCGAGCGCAGCCGACTGGAGCGCGACCTGCACGATGGCGCCCAGCAGCAGCTGACAGCGGTGCGCGTCAAGCTTGGCGTCGCACTGGAGCGCCTGGCCACAGATCCTGCCGACGCTGCGCTATTGCTCGATCGCCTGTCCACGGAGCTGGGTGACGCCATTTCCCAGCTGCGGAACTTCGCGCGCGGAATCTATCCACCACTCCTGGAGAGCGATGGACTGGTCGCCGCGCTGTCGGCCGCCGCCACCCAGGCCGCGCTGCCCACGACCATCGAAGCAACAATTGACCGGCTGCCGCGCGCCATCGAGGCACCCATCTACTTCTGCTGCCTCGAGGCCATGCAGAACGCCGCCAAACATGCCGGGCCCGAGGCCCACATCCACATCGTGCTCTCACAGGACGCCGAGGGCGTCGACGTCAGCGTCCAGGACGATGGGCGCGGGTTCGATCCTGAAACGGTGCGGAACCCGAGCGGGCTGGTCCACATCCGCGACCGGGTGGAATCGATCGGCGGTACGGCGTGGATCGTTTCGCAGGCCGGCCTTGGCTGCAACGTCGCCTGCCGAGTCCCGCTGCGCCAGTAGCCGTGTGACCGGTGCGGGCGGTGCGCCCCGCGATCCGGTCCGGGAGAACGGGATGGTCACCGAGAGAGGCCTCGCCCCATGACGTCTTTTGGCGAGGCTTTGGCCGTTTGGTATACGATCGGTGCCGTGCCCGCCTCACCGGTCGTGATCGAACGGTCGTCGGGGTGGCGGCGGGTCAGCGTCCTGCGCTTCCGCTACTTCCTCGGCATCGTGGCAGTTGCCGTCGCCTACTACGGAGCGGCGCGCATCGGCTACCAGTTCGAGTTCGCTGGCCCGGTCGCCGCCATCGTGTGGTTGCCGGTCGGCGTCGGCATCTCCTGCCTGTACCTGGGCGGGCTCCGTCTGTGGCCGGGTGTGCTGGCAGGCGACATCCTCGCGAACGACTATTCCGCCCTCCCGCTCGGCTCCGCCCTCGGCCAGACGTGCGGAAACGTCCTCGAGACCGTTGTGGCGGCGCTTGTGTTGCGCCGGCTGCTGCAGGGACGCTCGCCGCTCGGCAGCGTTCGCAGCCTCGCGTGCATGGTGACGGCGATCGTCGTCGCCGCATCGGTCAGTGCCACGATCGGCTCGCTGTCGCTGTTTCTCGGGGATGTGATCACGGCTGACGCCTTCCCGACCGTCTGGCGCACCTGGCTGCTCGGCGATGCCTGCGGCGCGCTGGTCGTCGTTCCCCTGGCGGTCGCCTGGTGGGGAGCCCCACTGCGCGGCTGGGATCGGCGACGTGCGCTCGAGGCCGTGCTCCTCCTCCTCGTCGTCGTGGTTGGCCTGGGCGAGCTCGCGCTGCGAAGCAACAGCCCATTGACCTACCTGGCCTTCCCCGGCCTCGCCTGGGCGGCGCTGCGCTTCGGGCAGCGAGGGGCGACCTTGGCGATCGCGACGACCGCCGGTCTGACCGTGTGGAACACGATCCACTACGTCGGCCCCTTCGCCTTCGACTCGATCACACGCAGCGTGCTGAGCACGCAGCTGTTCATCACGGTGGCATCGCTTTCGACCCTCTGCCTGGCGGCCGTTGCCTCCGAGCGCGAGGCATATGCGAGGGGCCTCGTCGAATCTCGCGCCCGCATGGTGGAGCTCGCCGACAACGAGCGGCGCCGGCTCGAGCGCAACCTCCACGACGGCGCCCAGCAACGCCTGACGGCGCTGGCCGTTCGGCTGCAGCTGGCAGAGGACAGAGTCCACGAAGCGCCCGCCGAGGCAGCGGGGCTGTTCGAGGAAGCGGGAACGGAGCTGGCACGCGCGATCGCCGAGCTGCGTGAGCTCGCGCAGGGCATCCATCCGACGGTGCTCACGAACCACGGCCTCGCCGGCGCCATGAGGAGCGCCGCTCGCAGGTCGCCGGTTCCCATCACCCTGGTCGATGTTCCCGCGGGGAGGCTCGACGGAGCCGCCGAGGCAACGGCGTACTACGTGTTCGCCGAGGCGGTCGCAAACGCCCAGAAGCACGCTCATGCCTCGTCGATACGCGTGCGCGCTGCCGTGGAAGACCGCATCCTTCACATCGAGGTCGTCGACGACGGGATCGGCGGCGCCAACGAGGACGACGGCTTTGGGCTCCGTGGGCTCCGCGATCGCGTGGAAACCATGAGCGGCACGTTTCACGTGGATGGCGATGCCGACGGAGGAACGAGGCTCTACGCCACGATCCCCGCATCTCCGGCGGGGTCCGGCCGGTGATCGCGGCCCCGAGTCTCTGAGCCGGAGCGGTTCATCCCGTTCGGGCGACGTCCGGCAGCCTTCGCACCCGGATGCTGTGCGTGATCAGGAAAGGGGTACATGATGGCGCTCTTGAGCCTCGGCGAGTTCTTGTGGTCCCTGCTCACGATCTTCTTCATGGTCATCTACTTCACGATGATCTTCCACGTCATCGCAGACGTCTTCGCACGCCGCGACGCATCCGGGGTGAAGAAGGCCGCATGGCTGCTCTTCCTGCTGATGGTGCCGCTGGTCGGTCTCCTCAGCTATGTGGCGACCAACGGCGACGCGGTCGCTCATCGCAACCTCGAGCGGGCGGGGATCCGGCAGGAGGAGTTCGACGCTCACGTCCGCGAGGCGGCCGGCTCCGGAGACGGCGCGGCGGGAGAGATCGAGCGCGGCAAGGCGCTGCTGGATTCGGGCGCGATCGACCAGGTCGAGTACGAGCAGATCAAGACCAAGGCGCTTGCCGGGGCAATGTAGCCTCCGTCCGATCCATCCGGATGCCGCGCCTTCGGTGGTGGCCCGGCCAGACCGGGAGATCGCGACGACTCGTTCCAGCCGAACCCAGGTGGTGTGGTAGCCGTACCGCGATCCGGCGCTTCGGCGGGTACCGTCGGGGTCATGCCGCTGCCGGTCATCATCGCAGTCGACGGGAGCACCCATGTTCTCGATGCCGTGGAGACGGAGCTTGCCGAGCGCTACGACCGCCGTTACCGGATCGAGCGGGCGCAGAGCGTGGCCTGCGCGGTGAAACGGTTGCACGAGCTCGCCGAGCTCGGCACCGACCTCGCCCTCATACTGGTCGGACAGTCGCTGCTCGAGACGACGGGTGCGGATGCGCTCGATGAGGCGCGCCGGCTTCACCCACATGCGAAGCGGGCGCTGCTCGTATCGCCTGGTGCACTGACCCGTTCCGCGCGGGTCGATCTGATCCGGGGGGCGATGGCGGTCGGTCGCATCGACCACTTCGTGCGCCAGCCCGGCCAATCGCCGGATGAGGTATTCCACGAGGCGATCTCCGGCTTTTTGCTGGAATGGGCCCGCGAGCGGCGGCTCGTCCCGCACACGGTGCACATCGTCGGTCAGCACTGGTCGGGGAGGGCCTATGAGCTCCGCGCCGTGCTCGAGAGCTGCGCCGTTCCACACACGTTCTGCCTGGCCGATTCCGAACAGGGCCGCGAGCTGCTGGCACTGGCCGGTCAGGACGCGCGGCTCCCGCTGATGGTGCTGCCCGACGGTACGGCCCTGAGCGACCCCACGAACGCCCAGATCGCCGCCGCCGCCGGGGCACCGGAGGGTGTCGAGCATGAGGCATTCGATCTCCTCGTCGTCGGGGCCGGCCCGGCCGGCCTCTCGGCGGCGGTCTACGGCGCCGCGGAGGGACTGCGGGTGCTGGTCGTCGACGCGGCCGGCATCGGCGGACAGGTGCGCTCGAGCTCGCTGATCCGCAACTACCTGGGCTTCGCGAAGGGCGTGAGCGGAAGCCGGCTGGCCGAACAGGCGTATGAGCAGGCAGCGCTGTTCGGCGCCAGCTTCGTCTTGCTGCACCGGGCAACCAGCCTGATCGCCGCCGACGGCAGGTTCTGGCTGTCGCTCGACGACGAGCGATGGGTCAGCGCAGATTCCGTGATACTCGCTACGGGGGCCAGCTACCGCCGGCTCGGGGTTCCGGCGCTGGAGGAGCTCACGGGGGCAGGAGTGTTCTACGGCGGCTCGATGTCCGAGGCGCCGACGCTCGCGGGGAAGCACGTCTACGTCGTCGGCGGCGGCAACTCTGCGGGGCAGGCAGCCTTGCATCTGGCGCGCTACGCCCGCGAGGTGACGCTCGTGGTGCGGGCAGGCTCGCTCGAGGCCGGCATGTCGCACTATCTGGTCCGCGCCGTCTCGTCCGCGCCCAACGTGCGCGTGCTGACCGGGACCTCCATCTCCGGCGGCGGCGGGACGGGCCATCTCGAGCGGCTCGTGCTCCGCGACGCCGAGACCGGCCGGCAGACCACCGTGCCGGCCGATGCGCTGTTCGTACTGATCGGGGCGAGCCCGCTCACGGAGTGGCTGCCTGAAGACCTCTGCAGAGACGAGCACGGCTTCCTCCTGACCGGGAACGATCTGGGCGGCACCTGGCCGCTCGACCGCCGGCCCTTCTCACATGAGACCAGCATCCCGGGCATTTTCGCGGCCGGCGACGTGCGGCATGGATCGGTCAAGCGCGTCGCGGCAGCCGTCGGCGAGGGGGCGACCGCCGTGCAGTCGCTGCAACGCCTGATCGCCGACAGGCTCGAGCCCGCAGCCTGATCCACTTGGAGCGGCGTTCCGCCGGCGCGTCCGCGCCGGCGGCCGCACCGGTGGTGCTAGCACGACTGACGAGTAGAACCCGCTCTACGGCGCTTCGGGAAGCGCCGGGGCAGAATGGCGGCAGTGTAATCCGCCACCCGAAGGACACCATCATGTATCAGCATCACATTGCACACGAGACTCGGCAGCTCGAGTTCCAGCGGGAGCTGCGCCACCTTCGCCTCCAGGAGCTTGCGCTGCAGAAGCAGCCCGAGGAATCGATCAGCCCCCGGCATGCCGGCATGCCCAGGTTGGCGCGGCTGTTTCGGCGCCGTGTGCTCAATCCGGTGCGGTGATCGTTCGCCGGTGATTACGAGCGGGCTGGTGACCGATGAGCAGACTGAGCGCCCATCGCCATGAGCGCCTGTTGGAGCTCGCCGAGGTCGAGCGGCGGCTGAAGCCGTTTGGGCGCCGATACCTGGGCGTCCGCGAGATCCCGCTCGACGCGCTGATCGGCACAGATAGCCGCGCGAGCTCATTCACCCGCAGCTTCCGCCCGCTTCACGCCTTCAGCCGCGACCGGCTGCGCTCGCTCGAGCGGGCGTTCGCCGACGGAGCCTTCCCGCCGATCGTCACGGTCAAGCTGGGCGAGGCGTACTTCGTGATCGACGGCCACCACCGCGCGGCCCTGGCGCGACGCAGAGGCGCGGAGATGATCGACGCCGACGTGACCGAGCTGATCGCCCGCGTCCCTCTCCCGGCCGGGGCGGACATGCTCGAGGTCGTCCTCGGGGAGCTCGAACGGATCTTCCTCGATGACAGCGGGCTCGCCGAGGCGCACCCCGGGGTGCGTGTACCCGTGAGCCGGCCCGCGCACTACCTCGAGCTGCTGGAGAACATTCAGGTGCACGGCTACCACATGATGCGAGGGCGCGGAGAGGTGCTCGAGAACGCCGAGATCGCGGCGGACTGGTACGACGCGATCTACACGCCGACGCTCGCCGCGATCGAGCGCCTGCGCCTCGACCGCCTGCATCGGTCCGCGCCCTCCGGGGATCTGTTCCTCGTCCTCCACCGGCACCGGCGGGATGCCTTCCCCTCGATCGGCTGCCCGCACCTCGCGCAGACGGTGGTCTCGGTGATCGGCGACGGCGGCCGGCGACGGCTGCGGTTGCCGGGCCGCGGCCGGCTGTCCGCCTGAGGGTCGATCCGCTGCCTTGCCCGATCGCCGGCCGCGGGCAGGCTCCACCGTCCGCGGCAAGCCGCCAGACGTCACCCCGGTTTCGCGGCGTCCGAGGGACATGGCTTGCGGTGGTGCGTTGCGGTGATGGAAGATCAGCGCATCTGGCACCGAGGAGAGAGGGACGATGGAGATCCGCGCAGCAGTGTTCGAGCAGCCCGGACGACCGCTCGAGGTGCAGGACCTGAGCCTCGACGAGCCGCAGACGGGAGAGGTGCTCGTCCGCCTGGCGGCCAGCGGCGTCTGCCACAGCGACTACCACGTCGTGCTCGGCGAGTGGGCTTCGCCCTCCCCGATCGTCCTCGGACACGAGGGCGCCGGGATCGTGGAGGCAGTTGGCCAAGGGGTGACGAGCGTTGCCGAGGGCGATCACGTGATTCTCTCCTGGACGCCGTACTGCCGCTCGTGTCGGTACTGCCTGATGGGCCGGCCAAACCTCTGCGAGCTCGCCGCGCAGACCACGTACGGGAGCGTTCTCTTCGACGGCACCACGCGGCTGCGGAGGAACGGGACGACCGTCTACAGCTACCTCGCCGTCGGCTCGTTCGGCGAACACGCTGTTGTTCCCGAGACGGGAGCGATTCCGATCCGCCGGGACGCCCCGCTCGAGAAGGCCGCGATCGTCGGCTGTGCTGTGCCGACGGGTATCGGCGCGGTCGTCAACACCGCCCGCGTCGAGCCGGGCGCGAGCGTGCTCGTGATCGGCTGCGGCGGGGTCGGGCTGTCCGCGATCATGGGCGCTTCGCTCGTCTCTGCATGGCCGATCGTGGCCGTCGACCTCCTCCCCTCCAAGCTGGAACTCGCCCGCCGTGCGGGCGCAACGGAGACGCTCTCGCTCCAGGGCAGCGATCTCGTGGAAGCCGTCCGCGAGCTCACCGAGGGGCGCGGGGTCGACTACGCGTTCGAGGCGATCGGACTCGCCAAGACGATCGAGACCGCCTACGACGCGCTGGCTCCAGGCGGGACGGCGGTGGTCGTCGGCCAGGTGCCGGACGGCGTGCGCGCGAGCTTCGATCCGTTCGTCATGTCGGACCGCGAGAAGACGCTGATCGGTAGCAACTACGGGTCCTGCCGACCGCCGCTCGACTTTCGGCGGATCATCGACCTCGACATGGCGGGAAAGCTCGATCTCGACCTGCTGATCAGCGAGACGCTGCCGCTCGAATCGATCAACGACGCGTTCGATGCCATGAGCAAAGGGACGGTTGCCCGCAGCATCATCGTCTACGGCTGACCGTCACGGGCGACGAAAGGATGGGACATGGTCATCTGCCTGTTCGGGCAGCGGTATCGCAAGGGAGCTGACCTTGCGGAAGAGGCCAGGTTGGGAGGCGAGCTCCTGCAGGAGCTCCAGACGCTGCCCGGATTCGTTTCGTACCACGGCTACACCGCTGCGGACGGGGAGGTGCTGGGGGTGATCCGGTTCGAAACGCGTGAGGCGCTCGAGCAGTGGCGCAACAACCCGGTCCACCGGGCTGTCTGGAGCCGGGCGATCGATTTTTACGAGGAGTTCTGGATCCAGAACGGCGAGACGTACCGAGAATACGTCTGGGCCGACGGAGCGCGACACGATCGCGACCTGATCGAACGGTTCCGGGCTGACCGCGCTGCGGGGTCGTACGGGGCCACCGCGGCCGGCTAGCACGGATCAGGCGCCGCCGACGGTGATCACCACTCGCCGAGCGCTCAGTTGCGTCTCAGGATCAGCGGCGTTCCGCCGCTCTCACCCACCGACCACAGGGTGGAAGAACCGGGAACGGACGAGATGCCGTTCAGGGCGCTGTCCCCGGGCCGCGGATTGGGGCCGCCGAGGCTGGCCCAGGAGCTGCCGGTCCAGTGGACGATCCAGGTGCGCCGCTCGCCCGCGGCGGTCAGGCGGTCGCCCACCGCCCAGATGTTCGACGCCCCCAGGGCCTGGACGGAGTTCAACCTGCGCGACGTCGGATCGCTGAACGGCGTCGTGGGATTCCACGCGCCCGAGATGCGCCGCCAGATCGCGGCCTGCGCGATGTTGCCGGAGTTTGCGGCCGAGCCCACGGCGATCGGTGCGGTGCCGACAGCGTCGAGATCCATCACGGTGGAGTACTCGTTGGGCGGCATCGGGAACGGTTGGGAGAGGAACTCCACACTGCCGAAGCTCGAACCGTTCCAGTGGATCGACCATGGGCTCTGGGAGTTGCCGGGGCCGTCGGTCGTGAGGTTGCCGACGAACCAGACGTTCGACGGCCCGATCGCCCGCACCGCCTGAAGGTAGTTGAGGTTGTCTCGCGGCGGGCTCGGCGGCGTCACGAACTGCCATGACGATCCGGTGAAGTGCAGCGCGATCGGTCGCTGGGCGTCGTCGCGTCCGCCCACCGCCCAGAGGTTGCCGGCGCTGCCGCCGATGCCGAACAGCTGGGTCTGGCCCGCGTCGGCCGGGATCTGGTTCAGCGTGTACTTGACCCACCCGGCGGCCGTGCGATGGATCACAAGCGCACGCCGCTGACCCAGCGGGCCGATCTCCCCCACGGCCCAGACGTTCGTGGGACTGAAGGCCAGCACGTCGAACAGGATGCCGGAGCTGCTACCCCACGGCTGCGGCAGCTTCACACGAGACCACGCGGTTCCGTTCCAGTGCCCGACCGTCAGGCCGCTGCCGACGGCCCACGCATCGTTCGGCCCGGACGCGTCGACGCCGAACAGCGTTCCACTCGCGAGGGCGGGGGTCGGCACCGGCGAAAAGCCGCTCGGCGTGGCGGCCACGGCCGGCGACGCGAACGCCGTCGCGACCGCGGCGACCGCCACGAGCCTTCTCACCCAACGAACGACGATCATGCCTCCGATCGGTCTGACCAGGACCCGCAGAAACCATCGCACCACGATCCGTGTACGTCAAGACCCGGGTGGTCGGGGGCGCTGGCCCGGGTCATCACTGCACCGAGTGGCGGATCGTAGTCCGAGCTTGACGTTTGTGCCAATGACTTGTAACTTGTCAAGCTGCGGTAGATCATCACACGATCAGGAGGGCTCCACGAATGAAGCGAATCATGACGCTAGCGGTCTGTGCTGTCGCAGTCATGGGCATCTTCGCCGCCGGCGCTTCGGCGGGCGAGGTCACTGGCAACGGCAAGCCGCTTTGGACGAACACGACGGACTGGGACGCCAAGGTGCACACGCTGCACGGAAAGTCGGCATGCGCCTTCTCCGGGCAGGAGGACACACAGTTCCCGGAGAGCCCCGACTACGACCCGAACTCCGGTCACGCCCAGTCGTGGGGCCAGATCCCGAAGGCTGACCGAGACTTCCTGACGTCGATCGGGATGAACCCCGGACTCGCCTGCAATCCGACCTCCGGGACGACGGAGTAGGAAGCACGACATCGCACGCCGCTGCGGCACGATGCCCGGGGATGGGCCGCAGCGGCGCGCGGTTTGACATCGCGGCACGGAACGTCTACGGTCGTTGATTCAACGCACGTTGATTTAACGACCTGGGCGGTGGTCACATGAAATCACCAGTCGCTTCCCTGAGCGACGAGCGACGGCGGGCGGCGGTGCTGCGCGTCATGTGCCTGGCGCTGATGATGGTGGTCGCTGCCGTCGCCAGCCTCAACGTGGCCCTGCCCGAGATCGCTCGGGACACCGGCGCATCCCAGACGGAGTTGGAGTGGATCGTCGACGCCTACGCGATCGTCTTCGCGGCGCTCCTGCTACCGGCCGGCGCGATCGGCGACCGCTTCGGACGAAAGCCGCTGCTGGCAGCGGGGCTGGCGCTGTTCGGCGCCGTGTCCGTGGCGGCGCTGTTCGCGGACTCCGCCTCGACGCTGATCGCGATCCGCGCCGCCATGGGCGTGGCGGCGGCGCTGATCATGCCCGTGACCCTGTCCGTGATCACAACCATCTTCCCGCCCGAGGAGCGCGGCAAGGCGGTGGGAACCTGGGTGGGGGTTGCGGCCGGCGGCGGCGTCCTCGGGCTGCTCACGTCGGGCGTCCTGCTCCACTTCTTCTCGTGGCAGTCGATCTTCGCGCTCAACGTGCTGCTCGCCGCGGTCGCCCTGGCCGGGACGCTGCTGATCGTGCCCGCAACCCGCGAGTCGCGGCCGCCGCGGCTTGACCCGGTGGGCGCGCTCGTCTCCGTCGTCGCGCTTGCCGCACTCGTCTTCGGCACCATCGAAGGCCCCGAGCGAGGGTGGGGCGATCCCCTGACGCTGACAGCCCTGCTCGGCGGCATCGCCGGCCTCGGCCTGTTCGTGGTCTGGGAGCTGAACCGCCGCGACCCGATGCTCGATCCCCGAAACTTCCTTCGCCGCGGTTTCGGGGCCGGTTCGCTGTCCATCTCGGTGCAGTTCTTCGCCATGTTCGGGTTCCTGTTCCTGGCGCTGCCGTACCTTCAGCTGGTGCTCGGATACTCGCCCCTCGAGGCGGCGGCGGCGCTGCTCCCGATGGCGCTGGTCGTGATCCCGCTCTCCCGCTTCGCACCCAAGATCGCGGCCCACGTCGGCGTCAGAGTCACCGGCCCTGCGGGGCTGGGGCTGATGGCGGCCGGCTTCATCATCCTCTCCACGCTCGGCACCGACGCCTCGTACTGGCACTTCCTCGCTGGACTGCTGCCGTTCGGCGCCGGCATGGCGCTGTCGGGCGCCCCCGCGACCACCGCCATCGTCGCCTCGCTGCCACCCGACAAGCAGGGAGTCGCCTCCGCGGTGAACGACGTCTCGCGCGAGCTGGGTGGCGCCCTGGGCATTGCGGTGCTCGGAAGCGTCCTCAACACGGTGTACCGCTCCGGGGTCGAGCAGTACACCGCTGCGCTCCCCGCGGGTGCCGGCGACCAGGCACGCGGCTCGCTTGGCGCTGCCCAGGCGATCGGTGGTCGGATCGGCGCCCACGACCTCGTGGCGCACGCCAACAGCGCCTTCGCGGATGGCTTCAGCCTGGCGCTGCTGGCCGGGGCGGCTGCGTTGATCGCCGGTGCCCTCTTCGTCGCCTTCCGAGCCCCGGGGCGAGCGGAGTCTCAGGAGAACGCCGGTGTGTCCGCCGCACCCGGGCTCGCGACCGCCGAGGCCCGCTGACGGGAAGACCGGTGTCGTCTGCGACGTCATGTGGACACTCGACAAGGAGATCGCATGACTCGCACACGCAACCTATCCCTGATCAAGCGTTTCAGCCTGGTGTTCGCGATCGCAGCGCTGGCCGTGCCGGCGTCGGCATCGGCTCACCGCGACGGTGGCGGCTTCACGCAGCAGGCCTCCCCCGCGTTCGTCCCAGCCATACCAGCTCCTCACGGCAACGTCGGCCCAGGAACGACCGGCCTGGGGCCGGTGGCTCCGAAGGTCTCCGGGTCGGGCTCAGCCGTCTCCACGGACAGCTGGGCGAGCGGTTATGGCATCGCCGACCGCACCTCCGGGACGCCGGTTGACAGCGGGTTCGACTGGTCGGACGCATCGGTCGGCGCCGGCTTCGCCGCCGCGGCGATCATGCTGGCGATGGCCGGGGCAATGACCGTTCGCCGGCACCAGGGAGGTTTGGGCTACCGATAGCGAAGCACGAAGAGCTCCATCTGCGCGAGAGGGTCGCTTCGGCGGCCCTCTCGTCGTTCAGGCACCCGGTCAGGCCGTCGGCGACGGCCGACCCATGGCGAACGCCGGCAGCCGCCTGCGCACGCCCTTCTGCTGCTCCACCGGCATCAGCGAACGCCGGATGTCAGCGTTGCCGGCCGCGGTCGAGACCGTGCTCAGGCGGTTGAGCACCCTCAGGACGACCGCCTCGGTCGACGCGGGGAGAGCAAGGTAGTTGCACCCGACGTGGGTGTCCGCCTCGCGCTGCGTCTTTCGAACGATCCGGACGTCGCATTTCACCTCGCCCTCGAGGAACCGGCAGTACAGGTTCATCCGGTCGCCGACGCGGGGCCGGTGGTCGTGGACGATGGCTCCGATTCCGCTTGCCGACATGTCGCCGATGTTGACCTGCAGTGGTTCGCCGGGCACCAGTCGTTCGCAGGCCACGGCGGTCAGCGTCGCCCGGGCACTGAGCAGCACTCTCGCACTCTGCCGGTTGTACCCATCCACCGACGCCTCGACGACGCGGAGCCGGATGCCGGCCCGTGCCTGAGATCTGACGTACGCGGCTTCGACGTTCACCACCACACGATGCGGGAGGCCGTCGATGGCCAGCCGGCAGGAGAGGGTCATCCCCTCCGCGACCAGCAGGCGAGACGCGCTTGCGTCCACGACGTCGCCCTGGCTCGAGATCGTCCAGATCTCGACCAGCTCTCCGGTCGGGGAGACCATCTCCAGGGCCGAGGCGCCGACCAGCGACCGTGCCGCCTTCGAAAACACACTGACCCCCTTGCCATCCACCGTTGTTCGAGCACATCGGTCGTCACGGGGCAGGACTTTAGGACCGGAGAACGTTGGTCGGGATTTACACGTTCCCCGCCCGGAATCCGCACGGCATGAGAGAATCGCCGGGTGACCGACCGACGGTTCGATGGTGGACTCAACCGCGGCCCGACCGAGGGCAGGGTGATCAAGAACCCGGTGGGCGGAACGATCGTCTTCAAAGCATCGGCGGGGGAGACGGGCGGCTCCATGAGCGCATTCGAGACGATCGTTCCGGCGGGCGGGGGACCGCCGCTGCACGTGCATCGCGAGCAGGACGAGGGGCTTTACATCGTTCAGGGCACGTTCCGTGTGCGCCTTGGCGACGACGTTCAAACCGCCCCGGCAGGAGCGTTCGTCCACATCCCCTGCGGTCTCCCCCACACCTGGCAGAACACGGGCCCGGCGACCGGCCGCATGCTCGCCATCTTCGTCCCCGGCGCGCCGGGGATGGAACGCTTCTTCGAGCAGTTCGCAGCCGACGACGGCGAGGAGGGCGTGGACGTCAGATTTCGTCGGCTCGGTGAGTCGGCCGGCATGGACACCCTCGGACCGCCGCTGTCCCAAAGCCACCCACTCTAGGTGCGTCTTGGAAGGTTCAGCCGATATCGCTCGTGCCTGCGGCGATCGGGGCAACCCCCAGCCTGGAGTCGCAGTGCGGGCATCGAGACAGCTCGACCTCGTACTCCACCACGGAGCTGTCCACGAACACGGCGTGGGTCTCCGCCAGCGCCGCTGCCTTGCCCGCGAAGCTCATCGCCGCATCGACCCACCCGCAGCGACCGCAGGATCGCGTCCAACGTTCGTCGTCCATACCCGTGCACTGCCCTCGCACCGGCGGTCGAAACCTGGATTCTCACCGCGCCGGCATGCCCGCCGCGGGCGGGTCAGGCGGGGTCGTCACGGCGTAGGTCTCCACCGGGCGTCCGAACCCCTTGAGCTCGAGCGCGCCGATCGGCTCGGTATCGACATCGTCGTCGACGGCGGCGAACACTCGCGGCCCGATCAGCGTCTGGCCCGCGTCGGCGCGGGTGCTGAGGCGGGATGCGAGGTTCGCGACCGGGCCGATGACGCCGTAGTCGTAGCGGCCCGGGAAGCCGATCCTGCCGAGCGTCGCGTAGCCGGCCTCGATGCCGATGCCGAGACCAAGCTTGGTGCCGCGTTTGCTCCACCGGTCGGCCAGCTCCCGAAATGCCGCCTGGGCGTCCAGCGCCAGGCGGATCGCCTCCAGCTCGTGAGCCTCGACGGCGACGGGGTCGTTGAAGAAGATCATCACCCCGTCCCCCGCGAAATGCTCGAGCGTGCCCCGATGCTGCCCGATCAGCTCTCCGAGCAGCGCGTGGTACTCGCGCAGCACCTCGAACAGCTCCTCAGGCGCGGCGGTCTCGGCGAACGCCGTGAATCCCCGCAGGTCGCAAAACATGCATGAGATGTAGGCGCGATGCCCGGCCAGCATCCGCTCGCCGTCGTCGCTCGAGATCAGATCCGCCACCTGCGGAGAGACGAACCGAGCCAGTTCGGAGCGCTGCCGTTCGACGGCCTCGATCAGCCGGGCGTTGATGAGCGCTATGGCAGCCTGATCGGCGAAGGTGCGGACGATCTCGATGTGCCGGTCGGTGTACGGCACCGGATCGCGGCGCACCACGACGACCACCCCGATCAGCTCGTCCTCGACCATGATCGGCATGCCCAGCATGGCCCGGTAGTACCGTGGCCCGGCGTACTCGTAGTCGGCATCGTTGTTCGCATCCGGGATGTGGACGACGGCTCGGGTCAGGGCCGTGCGGCCCGCCGCTGTCGACCGGTCGACGCGGTGAGGGTGGTGACGGTCGAAGTCCGCACCACCCTCCGATTCGCCCTGGTGGGCGACGGACTGCAGCAGGCCGTCCTCGAGCAGCCAGAGCGCCCCATGGTCGGCCTCGCACAGCCTGCGGCACGACTCGACGATCTCGTCGAGCACCGGCTGCAGCCCGGATGCGCTCGCCACGGCGCGCAGCACAGCGCTGATCGCTCGCTGCTGCTCGCCCAGAGCCTGCACCCTGCGGGTGAGCTCGTCGGCGCCTGCCCCTGCGTTCACGAAGCGCGGAGATCGGCCGGCGGACATCCCACCGCAACAGCCGCGGCGAAGCACACGCTGAGCAGGTTTCGCGATCCCACCGGGGCCTCCCCTGGAGCCGAACGCCGGAACCCGACCGACTCTGTCACGCTCCTTTTGGGTGTGTCAAATGCGTCGAGTGGCCACCGGCGGCGATCCGCGTCTTGACGCCGCCGGCTTTCCACGGAAAATGGAAAGTGCTCCGCCATTGAGGCTCCGCCCCAGATCCGGGGGAGAGCGGAGCGTCGGATGCGGGACCGCGGGCAGCGGCTTGTCGTGGGCATTCTTCGGGGAACCTGTGACGCCGCTGCCCCGCCGCCCCTCCGCCGCGGAGCGTCACTCGTCGTCCGCCGACCGTTCCACCGCCACCACCCAGTCGGCATGATGCTCGAGCGCCCATTCGCGGCGCACGCTGCCCAGCGTCATGCCGCGCAGCGAATGCCGGGTCGAGGGGTTCAGCGTCGCCAGGTAGATGTGGCCCGCGACCACCGCCCCGATGGCGGCCGCGCCCGCTCCGTGAAGCGTGCCCAGCGGCCTGATCGCCTCGAGCGCGCCGACGTGGCGGCCGAGCTCTCCCAGACCGGTCAGGTACAGCGCCAGCAGCAGGCCTGCCAGAATCCGGCTGTTCAGCTTCTGGCCGGCGTTGAACCGTCCGGCGGGCGGCAGCCGCCGTCCGCTCAGGAGCCGCGTCGGCACCGCGTGCAGCCATCGCAGGTCGCCCGGTGTCAGGTGCCCCAGCTCCGCCGCGGTGACCGCAAGCTGCCGGCGCTGGCGGCGTCCGGCCGTCATCGCCGCCAGTCCGCACACCAGAACGACCGCCGAGCCGACGTGACCGATCAGCATCGCCCGGTGCCGGAGCGGGCCGATGCCGCCCATCAAAACGCCGCTTCCCAGCATCGAGGCGAAGGTCACGGCCAGCAGCCAGTGGGCCACCCGTTCGGTGGCTGAGAAGCGGCGCAAGTATGGCGCCGGAGCGGTCGGCGGGATGTCCGCTGTGCTCATTTTCGGATCACGCTAGCCGATGGCGAGCACGACCTTGCCGAACCGCTCAGGCTCGGCCAGTCGGCGGGCGGCGGTGGCGACCTCGGCCAGTGGATGGACGCTGTCGATCACCGGCCGCCAGGAAGCCGACGACATGTGGTCGACCATCTGCCTGAACTCGCGCGGACTGCCCATCGACGTGCCGATCACTCGCCGCCACTCCCAGTAGACCTGCCACGCGGCCACGGTCACGTCGTCGCCGCCCGTGTCGCCGTAGCTGACCAGCGTGCCACCACGGCGCAGCGCCTCCAGCGCCGGCTGCCACACCCCGCTGGCGTAACTGTCGACGACGGCATCCAGCCCGCCGCCGGTTGCCGCGCGTGCGGCGGCCGGCCAGTCCGGGTCGTCGTAGCGGAAGCCGCCCTCGGCACCGAGCTCCCGCGCTCGGTCGATCTTCTCGTCGCTGCCCGACGTGACCCACACCCGCGCGCCCAGAGCCACGGCGATCTGGACGGCAAAGGTGGCGACCCCGCCGCCGGCGCCGGTCACCAGCACCGCTGTGCCCGGACCGGCCCGGCCGCAGGTGACGACTGCTCGCCAGGCCGTCAGACCGGCCAGGTTCATGGCCGCGGATTCCTCCCACGACAGCCGTCCCGGCCGGGGCACCACGTTCGCAGCGGACACGAGCACCCGCTCTGCGAACGTGCCGTCGAGCGGAGCGCCGAGGATGTCGAAGGCGTCGGTCGGGCACTCCTCGGAGTCGCCCCATCCCAGGGTGGGGTCGATCACCGCCTCCTGGCCCGGCTCGAGGTCGCGCACGCCCTTGCCGACGGCCGACACCACGCCGGCCCCGTCGGAGCCCAGTGTGACGGGGAGCGGGCAGTAGCCAGCCTCCGACCAGATGCCGAGGTCACGACGGTTGAAGGCGGCGGCGACCAGGTCGACGACCACCTCTCCCGCTCCTGGAGCCGGATCGGGGATGTCGGCGATCTCGAAGGTGGGAGGATCGCCATAGGCGATCAGCCGCGCTGCACGCATGAGCGGTCTCCTGTCGGTGGCGCCGGATCATACGCTCGAGCGACCCGCGGAAACGCCGGACGAGGTCAGGCCCCGGTCAGCATGCACCACACGGTGGTGGTGGGGTTCGCCCGGATGCCCCAGCGGTCGGACAGCTGGTGGACGATCAGCAGCCCGCGGCCGCCGTCCGGCGACGCGCCTTCGATCTGCGGCTCGAAGCCGTGTCCCGGATCGCTGACCTCGATGCGCAGACCGCCGGCGCCGAGTGTGAGGCGAAGGGCGACCCTACCGTCCCGTGCCGCCGGAGCGTGGCGCAGGGCGTTGGTGATCAACTCGGTCACGAGCAGCCGAGCGTCCTGGAAGGTCCTGCGGCTGAGTGCCGGTTCGAAGGCCGAGAGTGCCGCCCTCGCCTTGCTAGCGGCTGCCCGGTCGTCAAGGTCGTATTCGCGAGTGACGGTGCTCACGGCCATTCCCGCCATCCCAACGAGAAGCACGGCCTCCAACCTGGACTCTCGGGGCGATGCCCCATCGCGACCCACCTTGCTGCTCAAGCGGCGCGGACAGATCGTTCAGACAGTACCCGCCGCAAGGCAGGCCTAACCGCGACTCACATCACCTTCGTCGGGAGCATGCAGATCCGTGCCCGCGCCGGACGAGCGTTCGAACACGATGTGCTGCGCGATCTCGCGGAGCTTGACGTTCTCATGCTGCGAGCGGCGGCGCAGCAACTCGAACGCGCCGTCGGCGTCGACCCTGGACTCCGCCATCAGCATGCCCTTCGCCTGCTCGATCACCGCGCGACTGCGCATCGCCTCGGCGAGGTCGTGGGCGAGCTTGGCGGCGGCGCGGTAGGCGTCCACCCCTTCGATCGTCGCCGCCAGCTGCTCGGCGTAGCCCTCCGCCGACCTGATCTGCTGTTCGGTCAGGCGCCTCGGCGCGCGGCCGTAGAAGTTGAGCGAAGTGGCGACATCGCGCTGCTCGCTGGGGACGTGCACCGACAGCGACGAAGCAACGCCCATCTGGGAGGCCACCTCGCGGAAGTGTCCCCAGCGCAGCTCGTCGGCCATGTCAGCGACGATCACCGGTTCGCGCTGGTCGAGCACGTCGAGGCATGGTCCCTCGCCCGACTCGTACTGGGCCTCATCCAGATCGATCAGCCGCTGGTCGGTGGCCGCGACGGTGCTCATCTCGCTGCCCTGCCGGGCAGTCACCGTGGCCGCGTCGAAGCCCACGATCTCCACCGCGGACTCCAGCAGCAGGTTCAACAGCCGGTTCAGCCGTGTTTCGGCGGCATCCGCACTTCGATCGTCCATCTCGCCCGTCGCTGACTCGTCTCCGGGGTGATCCATCGAGCCGGCAACCGGCTGCGCTCAAGCGGGAGACTGAGGCCTGGGCACGTCAGAAGCGCCTCCCCACAGTAGCACTCCCGGACCGGCGGGTCAGGTCACCGAGTCATGCGGCCAGAACCGCTCGGTGCTCAGGCGGACGGCGAGGGCGGCCACGGCTAGCCAGGCGGCGATGGTCGCCAGCGGCATCTCGTCGAGGACGTGCCCCCACTCGGCGGCCACGATCCGCACCAGCACGAACGCACAGACAAGAGCCACCGCGCGGGCCCGGAACCGGGGCTGGAGCACCGTGCGGCGGATTGGCGTCAGCACCGCCACTCGGGCCAGCGCTGCATCCGTGAACCGTCCGACGAACGCGATCATCGGCATCAGCAGCGGTCGCATCAGCACCCGGGCGGTCAGGTATCCGGCGGCCGCCGAGATCACCAGGCTGGCCAGCACGTCGGTCGGATAGTGCATGCCGACGAGCACGCGGGACATGGCGACGAGCGTGGCAAAGCCGAGGAACAGCCACCCGGCACGGCGCGAGACGAAGAACACGCCGAAGGCGATCGAGAAGGCGGCGGTGGCGTGGTCGCTGGGAAACGACGGGTCGACCGACGGCGTGACCAGGGGCACGATGCTGTGGTGAGCCTCATACGGCCGGGCGCGTTCCCAGAGATGGATGATCACCTGGTTCACGAGCAGGCCGAGCGCGGCAGCCGACAGGCCGGCAGCGCAGGCCCGCTTCCAGGTCGTGTGGCCGGGCGGCGAGAGCAGCCACAGGCCGACCGCCATCACGCCGAACAGGGCGACGCCCCACGACGAGAACTCGATGGCCACGCGCGCCAGAAGTGGGTGCGCATGCATGACCTGGTTCACCCAGTGCTCGAACGTGTACTCCACCCGCGGTGCCTCCTTCGCTGTTCCGTGCCCGGCCTCAAGCATAGGTGGGAAGCTCACGATCGTGAAGAGGTGGCGACCGGCGGCGCCGGCTGGTGCTCGGCCAGAACCCCCTTTTGGGGAAGGGCCGAAGCGACGTCCAGGGCCGATGATTCGATCTGGAGACCTCCACTCCACCGGCCCATGCACGCACCCCTGCCCTCCCCCACCGCGCGCCACGGCGAGCGCGGCCAGACCGTCATCATCGTCACCCTGTTCATGGTGGCTCTGCTCGGCGTGGCCGCAACCGCGATCGATGTCGGCTCGTGGTACTGGGCGAAGCACGAGGCCCAGGCGGCCGCCGACGCGGCCGCGCTGGCGGGCGCCGCAGAGCTGCCCACCGGGTGGCCGTCGGCCCAGCTGGCGGCGACGTCCAACTTTGCCCAGAACGGCCGGTCGGGCGACCACGTCACCTACGCGAACACCTCGACGGCTTCGGCGAACGACAGCGTCACCGTATCGGTCGACCGCGTCGCGCCCAGCTATTTCGCGAAGGTGTTCGGGATCGGCGAGGCCGACATCAGCGTCAGCGCCACGGCCACCGTCAAGTCCATCATCAAGCTCACCAACTCCCCACATGTGGTGCCGTGGGGGATCACGCAGGCGTCGTGGATCCCCGGCGCCCAGTACCAGATCTACACCGACAACTCGACGGCCAACAACGGCAGCCTGTCACTCCCGGTGAGCGACGGGTCGGGCGGCTGCTCCCCCACCCAGGGCGCGGGGGACTACCGGACATCGATCGCCGGTGAACAGACAGTCTGCGACGTCACCGTCGGCCAGATCGTGGACGTCAAGACGGGCCAGAACACCGGCCCCACCAAGCAGGGCATCGACACCCGCGTCCCGCCGGGCACATGGCAGCCGCTGGACGCCATCGTCCAGTACAGCGCGGGTGGCACGGCGACCATCCTCCAGCCCGACAGCCCGCAGCTGGTGGTGCTGCCCGTGGTCATCGACGTCGCGGGCAACGCCGGCTGGCCGACCGGTGGCGGCCAGGTGAGGATCGTCGGCTTCGCTGCGTTCGTGCTCACCGAGCCGGGCTACGCCGAGGGCGGCAGAACCGTGATCGGCACGTTTGTTCAGATGCAGATGGAGAACACCAGCGGATCGACCGGCCAGTACACGCCCGGCACGGGCGGCCTGTACACGGTCGAGCTCACCCGCTGAGAGCCCTCAGGGTCGCCCGCCGGGATGGCGGGCGACCCTGAGGCTGTGGTTCTACGGCCTGACCGCGGTGATGCGGGTCGCCCAGTTGGCGAGCGACGTCCGCGCGTTGCCGCAGGTGAACATCGGCGAGTTGGGAGCATCGGTCACGTAGCGCGTGAAGCTGCAGCGCTGCGCGATGTACTCCGACCCCAGCCAGATGGTGCCGTTGGAGACTGCGGCGGCCCCGTAGTCGCCCCAGCGCGGCCGCGGGGGATCCCCGAAGGCCTTGTAGCCGGAGAAACCGTCGTCCGGGCCGACGCCGTGACCGGCGATGCGCACCGAGCCCACGCTATGGACGTCGATCGGCGCCCATGCCGCGCTCGGATAGTCATCCCGGCCGACCAGCGTGAAGGCCATCGCCCCCTCGCCGTTCGGCAGCACGCCGATCGCCGGGTAGGTCAGGTTCGCCCCGGCCACGGCCACGTGGCCCTGCTTGACCAGCGAGCCCTGGACATGCCCGTCCGACAGCGTCGGGCGGACGATGTAGTAGGCGATGCCTGCTCGCCGCGAGCCGGGCTGGCCGACCGCGGTGTCGAGCGCTCCCCACAGCTTGCCGGCGGCGTAGGTGACCTGCTGCATCCGGGTGTCGTTCGAATCCAGCCGGTACATCGTCTCGTCGTGCGCCGGCTCGTCCACGAAGAACCACTGCCAGCAGCCCTTCCCGAACGGCGTCGGCAGCTGCGTGTTGTTGAGGCAGGTGCGGAGCGGCGTCGGCCCTGCCTTCTGCTGTGAGCTGGGCGGCATCGAGTACCTGTCCACGCCGACCACGTCGGTGCGAAGCACGAGGTGAGGCGCCGGCGAGTTGAGCGATGCTGTGTTGGACAGCCCCCACACCGCGATCTGGTTGGAGGCGCCGGTTCCGTTTGCCTCGGCGGCCGCATTCGAGCTCAGGAACCACTCGGTGCCGTTGCCGCGGGTGTCCTCATTGCCGGTGGAGATCGCCGGCCACACGGTGAAGCCGGGCCCTCCGGCCACGTGCGTGTTGTCGATGTGCACCATGCGCGGGTTCGCCGCGCCGGCTGCCAGCTGGGCCTTGGAGAACGCGTAGATCTGCGCCGACGTGTACTGGTCGGCGAAGAACGAGTACTCGTTGGTGGTGATGTAGAAGCCGTTGGCGTCCGCCCCGATGTGCGGGTAGTCGCCGAAGCATGGCCCGTCCTGGCAGTGGTGGTTGGGCTGGCCGTGCCGGCCGTCGTTGGTGGTCCAGATCCGGTACCGCGTCCACGACCCGAGCGGGTTGCCGGTCTTCGACACCGCCAGGTCGATCCAGCCCTGGCCGGTGAAGTCACCCGAGGTGCGATCCTGCTCCAGGGTGGCCGCGACGTGGAACCAGCGGTTCGTGGCCCGGTCGTAGTGACAGCTGGGGTCGAACACGTCCGGCCCGAACACGCCCGTCGTCCGGTTGATCGCCGGCGGGTACTTGTAGAACTCGTTCAGCGACGTCGGGTTGGACAGCGGCTTGCCCGCGGTGTTGTACACCTGGAGCACCGAGTTGACCGTCTCCAGGACGTAGCCGTTGCCTGCGCAGAGGCCCTGGTCGGGCGGCTCGCCCGAGAACTGGTTGCCGTTGTTGGCGGTCCGCGTGTCGTAGTGGTTCAGCCCGCGGAAGCTCAGCACCTGGCCTGCCGTGGTGGCGGTGCGAGCGGTGTTGCGAACCGCAGCGCCCTGCCCGACCCCGGTGGACAGGCGCCGGTTGATCGTAAAGCTCGTTTGAGCCGGCTTGGCCGCCAGCCGGCCGCTGGTGGCCTCCTCGCCGCCCTTGGGGCCCGGCAGCTCCGGGCTGGCGAACGTCGGTGACCCCGGCGCACCGCCGCGGATCGCGGTGGTGCCGCCGCTCGAGATGTTGCGGACATACGTGGACGCTGATGCCGTCGCGGTGACGACCAGCACTGCCCCCAACAACGCCGCGCCGACCAGCCTGGTCCGGCCGCGTGTCCTTCGCATGGATAAGCCCCCTGTTCGACGTGTCCGAGCGTCGGGCGCTCGTCTTCCCCGTCCGACACATTATTGCGACGCAGGACGCAGCGCAAAAAATTGCTTGCAGACGCCTCGGAGGGACCCAGGACGGGGCGGAGGGAACGAGCCCTCCGCCCCGTGGCGGTGCGAACACCGTCCGGAACGGCCGGCGTTGCGCCGCCGGGGAGGAGGTGGAGCCTACCTCCCCCACCTCAGGTGTACGATCATGCGCGACATAAGACAAGTGGTGGTATGCAAGAGGCAGAAGGTGACGCGGGGCGGCGACGAGCCCACCCCGCCGTGCTTCGCGACGGCTCGCGAGCGAAAGGCTCATCACATGCTTACCGCGCGTTCACGATCCTGATCTACCCTGCAAAATGCGCGTTCCCGGGGGAATGGAGCCACGCCGGGAACGCGCCCTACTCCCCCACCGGCCGGGCGTTTGTCAGCCGCACCGCCCGGGTAGGGCCGCAGCATGGAACAGCACCCAGACATCGTTCGCGCACGCCGGACGGAGGACCCCGGCTACGAGGAGCGGCGCGCCCGGCGGACGCGCCATCTGCTGTTCGCCGGCCTGGGAGCACTGACCGGAATCGTGGTCGGCCTGATCGCGGTGCTCCTGCTGTCCCGGCCGCGGTTCAGCGGATCGCCGGCGGACAGCGCGGTGTTCCTGTTCGGCCTGCCGCCACTGCTGCTGGTCGGCGGCGCCGTGGTCGGCTTCCTGCTCGGCGCGGCACCCGAGGCCGAGGATGTGGACGCGCCGGTCCGCGACACCGCTCTGATCGACCGGGGCACGGCCGCGGTCAGCACCCAGGGCCAGCTGCCCGGATCTGCCGTGGAGCCGGTGGTCGCGCCGCCCGGGCCATCGTCAGATCCCGCCCGGCTGCCGTCGCAGCGCGGCGTCGACGATCCCGAGGCCGGCCGCCAACCTCGCAAGACCAGCCGCCCGGTCTGACCTGCTCCGACGCGCCTGCTGCTCGCCCCACCGCCATGGTGAACACAGGTGTCAGACACTTTTGTTCACGCCGCGACCGGTGTGACGCGCCAAACGTCGGCGCCGCCGCCCCCGGCCCGCCTGTCACGCCAGCTCTGAGCCCAGCTTCTCCAGCCGCTGGCGGACCCTGGACAGGGCGGCGGTTGCCTCCCCCGCCTCGCCGAGCTCGCTCTCGGCGTCGGCGATCGATTGCGCCGCGCCGCGCAGCAGCTCGGCCGCCCGGTCCCTGGCGGACGCGACCTGCTCGCGACGCTGCTCTTCGCGGCGCTTCTGATCCTCGCGCTCCGACCGCCGGCGCTGCTTGGCGTCCGCTCGCCGGTCGGTCGTGCCGGCGCCCTTGATCGCCTCGACCGGCTTCCAGCGGGCCGCCGTCCGCACCAGCACCGCGCGCAGCGGGCCGCTCTCCACCGTCAGCGGCCGGCGCTCCCCCAGACCGAGTGTCACGCGCTCTCCCGCGCCCGCGACCGCCAGCCGCAGCTCGTCGAAGTCGACCGCGGCGGAGATCTCCTTGCGGCGGCGCGGCCGGTTGGCCAGCGGCAGCCGCTTGTCCTGGCGGCCGGCGATGCAGGCCAGCTGCTTGTCGGCGGCCACGTACCGCAGCTCGCCCTCCCCCTTCGGCAGCGCCTCGAGCAGTGCGTCCCTGCGCACCACCGCCTCCAGCTCGGGAGCCGCTGACGGCCACATCCAGGCCGGGTCGATGGGATCGCCGCCCAGCTCCTCCATGCTCACGGTGCCGGCCGGCAGCTTCAGCACAAGCCCGCCCTTCCTGCGGTCGATGGCAAAGTCCCCAAGCTCGCCAGCGGGCGGCGGCGCCGGCCGGTAGTTGCCCGACAGCTTCCCCGCCTCACGGGGACCGACATCGAGCGAGGCGAACGTCAAGGACGCCGCGCCCGGCGAGGCGGCCGTCAGCCCGAACTCACCCGGCGCCAGCGCCACCACGCGCTCCTCCGCGGGCTGGCCGAGGGCGTGGGCCAGCACGCCGAGCAGGGCGCGACCGTCGGGTTCGAGCGGCAGCTTCGCCATCGCCCACAGCGTACCCCCGGCCGGCGGCGCGCATGTTTCCGGATCGCCGCCCCCGGGCAGTCCGGCGCCATGAGGGTGGCGGTAACGGGGGCTACGGGCAACGTCGGCACCAGCCTGCTTCACGAGCTGGCCGGCGAGCCGGAGGTAGAGGAGATCGTCGGCATCGCCCGCCGCGTTCCCGACAGGGCGTGGCCGAAGGTTCGCTGGCAGGCGGCGGACGTCCGCAGCGACGATCTGGTGGAGCTGTTCCGGGGATGCTCCGCCGTCGTGCACCTGGCGTGGGCGATCCAGCCCTCGCATCGCCAGGCGGAGCTGGCCGCCACCAATCTGGGCGGCACGGCCCGCGTGCTGGAGGCGATGCTGGCGGCGGGCATCCCGTCGCTCATCCACGCCTCGTCCGTCGGCGCCTACGCTCCCGGCCCCAAGCACCGGCGGATCGACGAGTCGTGGCCGGTGACCGGCGTACGATCGTCGTTCTACTCCCGACACAAGGCGAGGGTCGAGGACATGCTCGACGTGTTCTCGACCGAGCATCCGGGCGTGCGGGTCGTCCGCATGCGACCGGGGCTGATCTTCAAGCGGGGCGCCGGCAGCGAGGTGGCCGGGCTGTTCCTGGGACCGGCCTTCGGACGGCTGGTCACGCAGCGCGGGCTGATCAGGGTGGTGCCCAGCCACCCGCGGCTGCGAGTGCAGGCGGTGCACTCCCGCGACGTCGCGGACGCCTACCGGCGGGCCGTCCTGGCCGATATCTCGGGCCCGATCAATCTCGCCGCCGAGCCGGTCGTGGATTCGCACGTGCTGGGCCGCGTGTTCGGGGCGGTCCGGGTGCCGGTGCCCGCCATGGCGATGCGTCTGGCCGCGTCGGCACTCTGGCACGCGCGGGTGCAGCCGACCCCACCCGGCTGGGTCGACCTCGGGCTGGCCGCGCCGCTGATGACCGCCAACCGCGCGGCCCGCGAGCTGGAGTGGACGCCGGCCGTCGATGCCGCCGCCGCGCTGGCCGAGATCGTCGAGGGCATGGCGGCCCGGGCCAGCGAGCCGACCCCCGCCATGGCCGCCGACTGAGCGCTGTCTACTCTGCCCCGGCTGAGTGGGCGATCTCGCCGCCCAGCACGGTCAGCCAGACCGGCAGCTCGGCGATCGAGCGGCCTGGCGCGGACAGAAGATCGCCGTCGATCACTGTCACGTCCGCCAGCTTGCCCGGCTCCAGCGAGCCGATCAACCGCTCCATCCGCAGCGAGGCGGCGGCGTCGATGGTGTGCGCCCGGACGGCCTCCTCGACCGTCATCCGCTGGTCGGCGCCGATCTGGCGGCCCTCACGGGTCTCCCGCCGCACGGCGTTCGCGATCGTCTCCAGCGGCCGCAGGCTGGCCACGAACGAGTCACTTGAGAGCACCGGCCGGACGCCGGCCTCCAGCTCCTCGCGGATCGGCTGCAACCGCTGGGCGCGCTCACCCAGCCGGTCGAGGAACTCGTCCCCCGAGTCGAACAGGAAGGACGGCTGGTTGACCGGGATGATGCCGAGCTCGGCGATCTGCTCGACCTGCGGCGGCGTCGGATAGCCGCAGTGCTCAATCCGGTGCCGCGTGTCCTGCCGCGGATGCTCGCGCATCGCACCGCCGATCGCGTCCAGCGTCATCTGCATCGCCGCGTCCCCCTGCGTGTGGATCCCCACCTGCCATCCGGCGGCGTGTGCCCGCGAGACCAGCGCCGCCAGCTCCCGCGGCTGCCAGTAGGTGGTGCCCGCGAACTCCCGATGCCGGCCGTAGGGCTCCGTGAACCAGGCGGTGCCGCCGATCAGCGTGCCGTCCGCGTACAGCTTCATCGCACCGATCCGCAGCCACTCGTCGCCGAACGGCCCGGCCAGGCCGATCGCCTCCAGCTCGTCGATCTGACTGGACAGCGGCATGCACACGGTGCGCAGGCCCAGTACCCCCTGCGACCTGGCCTCCCGATAGACGGTCAGCTCCCGCCGGGTCACCTGGGGGTCGCAGACGGTGGTCAGGCCCGCCCGGAGATACTCCCGGCAGGCCGGCCCCAGCAGCGCGACCAGGTCGTCGAGCGGCGCCTCGGTGTGGAAGTTGGGGCCGTGGCAGCCGATGTCGACGCTGACGGGCAGGATCAGGTCCATCGCGGTGTCGCGGCACAGCCCGGTCAGCCGCCCCGCCTGGTCGCGCTCGAACGAGCCGCCCGGAGGGTCGCTGACGTCGTCGGTGATACCGCGCGCCGCCAGCGCTGCGGAGTTGACGAGCGCCCAGTGGCCGGACACGTGATAAACCACGACCGGGTGCACGGTGGTGGCGTGGTCGAGCTCGGCCCGGGTGGGCAGCCGCTCGCCCGGATACTTGGCGTGATCCATGCCGAAGCCCCGGATCCAGCGTCCATCCGGCGTTCGCTCCGCGGCCTGGGCCACGGCGTCCACCAGGCCGGCAGGGTTGGCGACCAAAGGGAAACGGGCGTTGACGGAGGCCAGCGACTCGGCGGTGGCCAGCAGGTGGTTGTGGGCGTCGATCAGCCCGGGAAGCACGGTGCGGTGGCCGGCGTCGATCAGTTGGGCGTCGCGGCCGACGGCCGAGCGGACGTGATCCTCGTCGCCGACAGCACGGATCCTGCCGCTCTCCAGGCCCACGGCGGCCGCCCGCGGCATCCGCGGATCGCAGGTGAAGACGTCGCCCAGGATCACCTTCTCAGTCATCAGCGGGCGATGCTACCTGCCGGCGCCCCGGCGATCGACTCCAGCCGGAATCCATCGAGCAGCTGGGCAGGCGTCGCCTGCTCGCCCTCCGGCAGCAGGCCCAGACCGGCCAGCAGCGATCCCACCACCGCTTCCGGCGACCGCCCGGCCGCTCTCAACCCGGCAACCGACGGCGCGCCCTCGCGCTTGGCCAGCCGGGCGCCGTCGGCGCCAAGCATCAGCGGCACGTGGGCATACCGCGGTGTGGGCAGCGCGAGCAGTCGCTGCAGCGCCACCTGACGGGGGGTCGAGGAGCGCAGGTCGGCGCCGCGGACGACGTCGGTCACGCCGTCAGCCGCATCGTCGACCACGACCGCCAGCTGGTAGGCGTAGAGCCCATCCGAACGGCGGATGACCATGTCGCCGACGGCCCGGCCGGGGTTCTCGGCCAACCGCCCCGTCAGCCGGTCGTCGACGGTCACATCCGCATCGGGCAGCTCCACGCGAAGCGCCGCTGGGCGCCCCGGCTGCGGTTCGCCGCGGCAGCCCGCCACACACCGCCGGCCGGCCTCCGCCGGATCGTGCGGGGCCGACGCCAGCGCCAGCTCGCGCCGTGTGCACGAGCAGGCGAACACGGCTCCCTGCTCGGCCAGCCGATCCACCGCCTCGGCATACGCGTCGTCGCGGGCCGACTGCGGCGCCGTCTCCTCGTCCCAGTCAAGCCCCAGCCAGGCCAGATCGCGCCGCACGCCCTCCGCAAACTGCGGCTTGCAGCGCACGCGGTCGAGATCCTCGACGCGCAGCAGCATCCGTCCACCCCGCGACCGGGCGTCCATCCACGCCAGCAGCGCGGTGCGCGCGTTGCCCAGGTGCATGTCCCCGCTGGGGCTGGGAGCGAAGCGGCCGGCGACGGCAGGAGGCACAGCCGCAGGAGTCTAGCGATGTCTCGAAGCGGTAAAGATCCGAGAAAGTGGTCGCGGACAGCGGAATCGCTGGCTACACTCCGCAGTGTTCATTGAACGGCAGCTCGGTTGCGCACTCCTGCACTTCCCAGACGCGTTCGTACAACGGAGGGAGGTGATCACCAGATGGCAACCGGAACAGTGAAGTGGTTCAACGACGCCAAGGGCTACGGCTTCATCACGCCTGACGAAGGCTCGAAGGACCTGTTCGTCCACCACAGCGGCATCGCCGGCAGCGGCTTCAAGAGCCTCGCCGAGGGCGCTCGCGTGGAGTACGAGGCCCGCGACGGGCAGAAGGGCCCCGAGGCGGTCAACGTCAGCCCGATCAGCGCGTAGCGATCTCGCTTCCGCGCGATCTTCGCAGAGGGGGCGGCCGGCCGGCCGCCCCCTCTCCGTGCTCAACGGGGGATCATCTACGCTGGCGATCGTGTTCGAGAGCCTGTTCACCTCCCCGCCGACACTGACCGGGCGTGTCGTCCGTCTGGAGCCGCTGGCGCCGGCCCACGAAGAGGGCCTGTGGGAGGCGGCGCAGGATCCGCGCGTGTGGCGATGGCTCCCCATGTACGGCATCGAGACCCGAGAACGCTTCCGCGAGCTGTTCGCGGACGGGCTGGCCCGCACCCGCGCCGGCACCGAGTTCGCGTTCGCCACGCTCGACGCGGCCAGCGGACGGCCGATCGGCAGCTCCCGGTACCTCACCCTGCGGCCGGAGCATCGCGGGCTGGAGATCGGCTGGACGTGGCTCGAGCCCTCGGCCTGGGGCACGGGCGCCAACGTGGAGGCGAAGCTGCTGATGCTCGAGCACGCCTTCGAGAGCCTCGGCTGCATGCGGGTCGAGTTCAAGACCGACGCCCGCAACGAACGGTCGCGAGGCGCGCTGGCGGCGCTGCCGGCGCAGTTCGAGGGAATCTTCCGCAGGCACATGATCGTCCGCGACGGCGACGTGCGCGATTCCGCCTACTACAGCATCACCGACCACGAATGGCCGGGCGTGCGGGCGGCGCTGGTTGCCCGGCTGCCCGCCGGCTGACGTTTCCATCCGTCAGGCGAGGGTAGGTTCAAGGCAGTCACCGAGCCGGAGAGGAGGCCGCCCAGTGACGCAACTCTGGAGCTACAAGGATCCGCAGTGGGAGCGGATCGCCATGGACGGGTTCGAGGTGGCGGCCCGCGACGGCGCCGCCGGCCGCGTCGGCGAGCGCGGCTGCGAATATCTCGTCCTGCGTACGGGTCCGTGGATCTTCCGCCGCACCGCGGTCGTTCCCGCCGGCCTGGTCGAGCATGTCGACCGCGACGAGGAGATCGTCTATGTCCGGGTGACGAGGGAGGAGATCCGCTCCGCCCCCGAACCGGAGGCCGCCATCGACGACGCCGGCCTCAAGCACCTCCTCTCGGACCACTACCGCAACGCCATTCCGGCCGGCTGACCGCCGGCTTGCGCGGCCGCGGGCAGCACCGGCCTTGCTAGAATCCCCGCTCGCCCGCGGGCGGTCGCGCCGCATTCGTCTAGGGGCCTAGGACGCCGCCCTCTCACGGCGGTAACACGGGTTCGAATCCCGTATGCGGTACTTCACGGGAGGGCGGTAACGAGGGATCATGTGTGAACTCGTTGCCGTCCCGCCCGGCGGACGCGCCGCATCCGACTGAGACCGGCTGCCGCCGATCCTGTCCGGAAATCACCGTCGCCTCCGCGACGACCACGCCGATGCGGCTGGTCGTCCCGATCAAGTAGCGGATGCTGCCGCCGGCCCGTCGTTGTCGACGCCGATCAGGAGACGAGGCACAGCCATTTCCAGGAATCAAGCTGGAGCTCGCCGGCGGAGACCTCGTTCTCCATCAGCTCCAGGAACTCCTCGAGCATCGGCAGGTCCCACATCGCAAACGGAGATTCGAACGCGTTGCCCAGCGCCACCGCGAAGGTCTCCGACAGCATCGTGCACGCGTCCAGCTCCACCCTCGGGGAGAGCCTGCCCGAGCACTGGCGCGTCAGCTCCGCGCCCCGGAAGGTGACCGCGAGCCCTCGCGCGATGATTGCGTGAGCGCGGACGACTCCCAGCAACCGGAGCCGTTCGCACGGTTGTACGTGGCCGGCAACAAACACGCTGACCGCAGCTTCGATCCGTCGATGATCGGATCGATCACGTTCCTCGAACGCCAACAGCATCTCCAGCGTGGCGGAATCCCGCGACGCGGACGCGCCGGCCAGCCAGCGCAACGCTCTGACAGCAAAGCGGCCCCTATCCCTGATCGCCGCCTCGAGCGCCTCGAGCTCTTGAAGATCCAGGTGTTTTTGCATGCACCCAGTCTGGCCGGGATCCGGGCGGGCCGGGGTCGCAAGCCGGTATCGGCCGGGTGAAGGGGTGGAGAAGTCCGCCTCCGGCTCTCCGCGCCCGGGTCTGGATGCGGAGAGCCGTGTGGGGTCGGTCAGCGGCGAATCAGCTCGTACGTGACGTTGTCGCCGTGCTGTGCGGTGAGGAACACCCGCCAGCGCATCCCACGGAACGGATGCGGCACGCGCACGCCCAGCAGCCCCGCCACGGACGCGTCTCCGTCAGAGACGTGGATGCCCGTGATCTCGTTGTCCGCCTCGTTCTGGAACCCGTCGAACTCGCTGAGCGCAGAGTCGATGGTGGCCGAGGCATCCCGGCCCACGTAGACCACGCGGATCGGCCGGGGTGTGTCGGAATCGCCGTAATCGGCCGTCGTGCGCACGGCCCACAGGGAATCAAACGTGCCACGCTGCGTGTGCAGCGTGTCGCCGGCATCCTCTGCCACCAGCGCGGTCGTGCGGTCGGCGAAGGCGATGTTGTCGAACCCGGTGTGCTGCTTGTCGCCGCGAAGCACGAGCCGGAGCCGACCGCGGCTCGAATCGGGGTGCTGTTGCGTCAGCTTGAAGACCGCTCCGTAGCCACCCAGGGCTGCGCCCGCCTCGCTGTCGGCGTTGGTGTCCCCGGTCTCCGTGAAGACGAACGTCCGGAACCCGCCGCCAGGAGCGAACACGCCGTTCTCGGGACGCTTGAACGGGGTGGCCCTGGCCGCCTTGGCGAGCGCGTTGGCGTCGAACGGGGCCGTCCCGTCCTCTGCGGTGTCGTGCACCGTCACCCAACGTGTCCTGAACACCTTCCCGTAGCTGTGCAGATCTCGGACGTCCGGTGAGGTGATGTCGGCGTCGGCCTGGCCATCGTGGAACACCATCGGGTCGCCGGAGCGCAGGGAGATCACCTGGAGCGCCTGCAACAACCCGCCGGCCGTCAGGTCTGCCGGGTCACTCGGGATGAACCGGTACAGGAAGCTGTTCGGCTGCTTCGCATTCGTGTTGACGCTGCCGGTGTCACCGCCTTGATCCTCCACCAGCCACAGCCGGCCGAGGGGATCGACCTGGACGCCCTCGTACCCACCGCGCCCGAGCACTCCGTCCAGGTCGCGCACCGCCGACGGGTAGCCCACGGTCGCCTGGAACACCCCCGGCACGTCGGGATCCTCGGTGGTCAGCAGCAGCCGGTGCGCAAACGGATCCCAGGTGGAGCCGTCGAATGGGGGCAGCGGGGCGCCGTGCACGTCCCGGGACGCCATCAGCGTCACCCGGTGCACCGGATCGGCGTCGAGATTGATCCGGGTGAGGATCCCCGGCGAACCGGCCTCATGTCCCTGAAACAGGAAGTGCGAGCCGTAGTCGTATCCCTGCGCCGGGCCGGTCTGCCCGTGCAGGACGAGATACGTGTTCTTGTCCGGTTCGGTCTTGGTGGCCTCGACCAGATGGCCATCGCTCGGCACGTCGCCGGGCGCCGGCACCATCGTTCCATCGCCGTCGTAGCCGTAGTGCGGATTCGCAGAGGTCGCCCCACCCAGGCGTGTCGATCCCTGGGCGACCGCAACCGCCTTGAGGCCGCCGCCTGGCATCAGCGGTACCGCCGTGCCCAGCGCCTTGCCGGGCACCGGCTTCACACCATGAAAGCCGGTTGCCTGAGCGGCCGCGACCACCGTGATCGAGCATCCCGCTGCGACGAGCGCGAGCATCCTTCTGGACAAGCGCATGGTTCCCCCTTGCAGAGTGAGCGTCTTGATCGGACAACGCCAGGCTAGAAACAGGCGGTGCCCAGCGGTGTGTCCGTCGGGCTGAAAGCCGGTGTAGATCTGGAGACGTCGCCCAACGGCGATGAGTGGCCGGCCGGCCCTCCCGGCGGGAAGATCGGCGAAACTACGGCTGTGACGGTTGGCCTGATCCATCCTGGAGAGATGGGAGCGGCGGTCGGGGCGACGCTGCGCGCCGCGGGCGAGACGGTTGTGTGGGCGTCCACCGGGCGCAGTGCGGCCACGAGGCAGCGCGCCGAACGAGCCGGTCTCGAGGACGTGGGCAGTGTGCGGGCCCTCTGCCGGCGCTGCGACGTGCTGATCTGCGTTTGTCCGCCGCACGCTGCGGTCGAGGTCGCCGCTGCATTGCCGGCCTTTTCGGGGATCTATCTGGATGCGAACGCCGTGTCGCCGGGAACCGCGCGGACGATCGCCGGACAGGTCGGGCGCTACGTCGACGGAGGCATCGTCGGACCTCCGCCGCACGGCCAGGGGACAACCCGCCTCTACCTGTCCGGGCCGGAGGCCGGCGCTGTCGCCACGTTGCTCGCCGGCACACTGCTCGAGGCGACGGTCGTCTCCGACCAGCCCGGAGCGGCATCTGCGCTCAAGATGACCTATGCCGCATGGACGAAGGGCACCGCCGCACTGCTGCTCGCAATCCGCTCCGTTGCACGGGTGGACGGTGTCGAAGATGCGCTGCTTCGGGAGTGGCGGATCTCGCTGCCAGACCTGGAGGAGCAGTCAGCTGCTGCCGCCCGGGCGGCGCTGAGAAAGGGTTGGCGGTGGAGCGGCGAGATGGAGGAGATCGCGCAAACCTTCGCTGCGGCCGGTCTGCCTGACGGGTTTCACCTTGCAGCGGCTGAGATCTACCGGCGCGCGGGCCACGAGCCTGTCGGCGAGGGCGACCTGGGTCACCTGCTCGCCGCTCTCGCGGCCCGCACGTCGTAGACGAGCCAAACCGGCGCAGCGGCCCAACCCACCGCTGCTTCAGCCGACGATGATCCTCGCCTCGTCGAGCCGGCCCTTGTGCCAGTCGCTGCCCGGCCGGGCACCGATGAACAGCGTGGCCGTGTTGGCGATCGACCCGACCGACCTCCAGACCCGCCGTCGCACGCGGCCGTCGACGATCAGGCTGGCGCTGCGCGCCCCGCGGATGCAGGAGATCCGGTGCCACGTGCCGTCGTTCAGCGCAGGCCCGCCGATCACGATGGCCGTTGCCTTGGATCCGCCGAACAGGCACAGCGCCTGCCCTGATCGGGCGATTTCGACCTTGTAGTCACCGCCCGGCGTGCGAGAGCGGCCCTTTCGGATCAGGTCGTAGTCCTGCGGCGGGATGGAGGAGAACCTGACCGAGATCTTGATCGTCAGCTTCGCCCATCCCGGATTCAGCGCGCGGCGATGCGGCACCGAGACATACGAGTTCCAGCCGTTGAAGCCATACGCCATGCTGCCCCAGACTCCGGCACGTTTCTTGGCGACGTTGTGGTTCGTGCCGTCCGCGGATCCGACCGCGTCGTGCATCGTGCTGCCGGACGTCTCGTTCATGTGCCACCAGGCCCGGGTGGCTGCGGAAGCCCCGGGGGCTGTCAACAGAAAAGCGGTGACGATCACCGCAATGACGCCGGTTGTGCGCATGCTGACTCGCATAGCTCTCCTTCTGCGTCGTCGTGGATCAAACGGACCACGGAGGGGACATCGAACGCCGCCGCGGACGCGTTACACCGGCAGGTGTGCCTTGCCGGCCGGGAAGGGCCCGTCAGCCGGGATCAGGAGCCGAATTCCGCCGGCTACGGCGCCGCGGGCGTGTGGTCTGCGGCCGCCGGCTTCTCCCAGACCGAGACGTGGCTGGTGCTGTCGCTCGTGAACGGGTCGCGCATCCAGCTGCCCCAGCGTTCGCGGAGTCGCATTCCGGCGATTCGCGCCATCAGGTCGAGCTCAGCCGGCCAGGCGTAGCGGAACGGCACCGAGTGCACCTCGAGCCCACCGTCGACGACCCTGTAGTGGTGGGAGATCAGACCCTGGGATGCGATGTCGTACTCGTCGAAGCCCAGCCTGGTCGGGCTGACCGTGAACGGTCGCACGGTCTCGCCGGGCGGCAGCCGCTGCAGCTCGGGGACGCCGACCTCGATCACGAAGCATCCGCCCGGCTCGAGATGTGCGGCGACGTTCTGGAAGCAGGCGACCTGCTCGTCCTGGGTGGTCAGGTTGAGGATGGTGTTGAAGACGAGGTAGGCGATGGAGAACGCGCCATCGACGCGGGTTGTCGCAAAGTTGCCGATGGCAACCCCGATCTCGTCGCCACCGGGCTTCGCCCGCAGCCGGGCGACCATCGCCTCCGAAAGGTCGATGCCCCGCACCGGGACGCCGCGCCGCGCCAGTGGGAGCGCGATTCGCCCCGTGCCGACGCCGAGCTCGAGCGCAGCCCCGCGGCCGGCCAGGTCGGCCAGGAACTCGACCGCCGGATCCACGATCGCAGGGTCGAACATGTCCGCGGCCGACTCGTCGTACCGCTCCGCTACCGACTCGCCGAAATGATCTTCGGGCATCGGCGGATTGTCGCAAATGGGGTGAGCCTGCAGGTCACGTGGCGCGAATTCCCTCCGCGGGGGGACGCCGAACCCACAACCGTTCCCAACCATTCGAGAATGGAGTCTTTCTCGTGCGATCGCGAACGCGGTCAGGTGCTGGCCCTGTGCAGCGTCTTTCTCGTCGTGCTGCTTGGATTTGCCGCCATGGCGGTCGACGTCGGCAGCTGGTATGTCGAGAAGCACAAGCTGCAGAGCGCCGCGGACGCGGCCGCACTGGCCGGCGCCGGCCACCTGCCGGCCGGGTTCGCCGTCGCCCAGGCAACGGCCACCGCCCAGTTCACCAAGAACAAGACGTCCGGCGATGCGGCGGCGATCACGAACGTGACCACCAACACGGCGAACGACACCGTCCAGGTGATCGCCACCGGCACCGCTCCCAGCTTCTTCGCCAAGGTGTTCGGCCTCGACCAGACAAACCTCAGGGTGACCGCGAAGGCCGTCATCCGCACGGTCACCTCCTTCAGCAGCACCGGCAACGTGATGCCGTTCGGCGTCATGAAGAACAGCTATACGCCGGGCACCTCGTACACGATCTACGGGGACGGCAGCTCGTCGAACAACGGCGCCCTCTCGCTGGACATCATCTCCGGCAGTAACTGCGCAACGGTGAACGGCTCGAACGAGGTCAAGGACACGATCACCGGGGCCGACATCGCCTGCCCGATCACCGTCGCCGACACCGCCTCGGTCAAGACCGGTAACAACACCGGGCCGATCGCCCAGGGGCTCAACGACCGCATGTCGGGCGGCTGGCAGACGTTCGACCAGATCGTCACCTCGGTCGGTAACGGGCTGTACGAGATCAAGGACTCGACATCGAAGCAGTTGGTGGTGATCCCGATCGTGACCAACCTGCAGAACGGCACCACCTGGCCCCAGGGCTCGAACGACCAGATCCGG
>Ga0068857_100000067_pt1 | contig 58903 bp, 52 predicted proteins | sample KBSCornC72_FD_66591 | JGI IMG/M metagenome (GOLD analysis project Ga0068857, IMG submission 66591) | Corn rhizosphere microbial communities from Kellogg Biological Station, Michigan, USA - KBS Corn C7-2 | ecosystem: Host-associated > Plants > Roots > Rhizosphere > Soil ...
TGATGGTCGCCAGCGTCTTTATCCTCAAGGAAAAGATGCGCGGTACGCAGATTATCGGGGCGAGCATGCTGCTGTGCGGTCTGGTGATGTTCTTCAACACCAGTCTGATTGAGATTTTCACCCGCCTGACGGATTACACATGGGGTGTAATTTTCGGCGTGGGGGCGGCAACGGTCTGGGTGAGCTATGGCGTCGCGCAAAAGGTGTTATTGCGTCGTCTTGCCTCACAGCAGATCCTCTTTTTGCTGTACACTTTGTGTACAATAGCATTGCTGCCATTAGCAAAGCCGGGTGTGATTTCCCAGCTTAGCGACTGGCAACTGGCGTGCCTCATTTTTTGTGGGCTGAACACGCTGGTCGGTTATGGCGCGCTGGCCGAAGCGATGGCGCGCTGGCAGGCGGCACAGGTGAGCGCGTTAATTACGCTTACTCCGCTGTTTACGCTGTTATTTTCAGATTTGTTATCAATGGCCTGGCCCGATGTCTTCGTCAGACCGATGCTCAACCTGTTGGGTTATCTCGGTGCGTTTGTCGTGGTTGCGGGCGCGATGTATTCCGCCATTGGTCATCGTCTTTGGGGGCGTTGGCGCAAAAATGAAGCGGTTGTAGTAGTCCCCCGCTCAGGCGAATGAGTTACGGAGAGTAAAATGAAGTTTGTTGATGAAGCGACGATCCTGGTCGTGGCTGGTGATGGCGGCAATGGTTGCGTGAGCTTCCGCCGTGAAAAGTATATCCCACGTGGCGGTCCTGACGGCGGCGACGGTGGGGATGGTGGTGACGTGTGGCTGGAGGCGGATGAGAACCTCAACACGCTGATCGACTACCGTTTCGAAAAATCCTTCCGCGCTGAACGTGGCCAGAACGGCCAGAGCCGTGACTGTACCGGGAAACGCGGTAAAGACGTCACCATTAAGGTTCCGGTCGGTACGCGTGTGATTGACCAGGGAACCGGTGAAACCATGGGTGACATGACCAAACACGGTCAGCGCCTGATGGTGGCTAAAGGCGGCTGGCACGGTCTGGGTAACAGCCGTTTCAAATCCTCCGTTAACCGTACTCCGCGTCAGAAAACGATGGGTACGCCGGGCGATAAGCGCGATCTGCAGCTGGAGCTGATGCTTCTGGCAGACGTGGGCATGCTGGGTATGCCAAACGCCGGTAAATCGACGTTCATTCGCGCCGTTTCTGCGGCGAAACCAAAAGTGGCGGACTATCCGTTTACCACGCTGGTACCAAGCTTGGGCGTTGTCCGTATGGATAACGAGAAGAGCTTTGTGGTTGCCGATATTCCGGGTCTGATTGAAGGCGCTGCGGAAGGCGCGGGTCTGGGTATTCGCTTCCTGAAACACCTTGAGCGTTGCCGCGTGCTGCTGCACCTTATCGATATCGATCCTATCGACGGTTCCGATCCGGTAGAAAACGCCCGCATCATCATCGGTGAGCTGGAAAAATACAGCGAAAAACTGGCGAATAAACCACGCTGGCTGGTCTTCAACAAGATCGACCTGATGGACAAAGCTGAAGCGGAAGCGAAAGCTAAAGCGATTGCTGAAGCGATGGGCTGGGAAGATAAATACTACCTGATCTCTGCGGCAAGCCAGGTTGGCGTGAAAGATCTGTGCTGGGATGTGATGACCTTCATCATTGAGAACCCAGTTGTTCAGGCAGAAGAAGCGAAACAGCCTGAAAAAGTCGAATTCATGTGGGATGACTACCACCGCCAGCAGCTCGAAGAGCTGGAAGCGGAAGAGGATGATGAAGACTGGGACGATGACTGGGATGAAGACGACGAAGAAGGCGTCGAGTTCATCTACAAGCACTAATATCTGTCGAGAGCCCCCATTATGGGGGCTTTTTTTATTCCAGCGTTGCGGGCAGCCAGCAGCTGGCGATCAAACCACCTTCAGCGCCGTTCTCAAGCGTCAGCCTGCCGTGGTGGAGCTGTACAATGCGCTGCACGATACTCAGCCCCAGACCGCTGCCACCGTAACGCTGGTCAAGACGGCGGAATGGCTCGGTAATTGACTGTCGGTGCGCGTCATCAATACCGGGCCCCTGATCGATCACGCCGATCTGCGTCCCCCCGTCGACCCCGGTTAATGTCACTGTAATCGTTGTCCCTGCCGGGCTGTAGCGTCCGGCATTCTCCAGCAGGTTGCGCAGCATCAGACGCAGGAGCACGGCGTCTCCCTGAACCGTGAGCGCGCTTTTAGCGGGCCAAATCACCGTATGCTCTTTGGCTTCATGGCCCAGGCCGAGAGGTTCAATGATATTTTCCGTCCAGCTCACGGTTTCGTAGTGGCCGCTGGCCATTGCCTGTCCGGCACGGGCCAGCATCAGCAGCTGCTCAACGGTATGCATGAGCTGATCGATACGGCTAATTAACGTCGCGGCCTGTGGTGCGCCTGACTGCGCCATGAGCTCCAGATGGAGCCGGATACCGGCAAGGGGCGTTCGAAGCTCGTGCGCGGCGTCAGCGGTGAAGAGACGCTCCTGCTGAATGGTATTGTCCAGCCGGGCGAGCAGCTGGTTCAGGGAGGTTGTCACCGCGCCGATTTCTTCCATGTCGGAATACATAGGAAGCGGAGTTAAGTTATCTGCCGAACGGTTAGCCAGGCTGTCACGCAGTTTATTCAGCGGTCGGGTTATCCAGGTGACTGCCCAGAAAGAGAAAAACAGCGTAAAGCCTACCATCACCAGAGAAGGGACGAGAAGGGAAGCAATCGCTTCGCGGATCTCTTTTTCGACATGGTTATTACGGGCTTTTGCCGACAGCGTTTCATTCACCAGAAAACCGATCTGCTCGCGGCTTTCATGCCACAGCCAGATGACGCTTATCAGCTGGAAAAATAAGAGAATGACCGCCAGCAGCACCATTAAACGCCGACGCATGCTGTTCATTTCTGGCTCTCAAGGCGATAGCCAACGCCACGGACGGTTTTGATTCTGTCCTTGCCGAGCTTGCGACGCAGGTTGTGAATGTGAACTTCAAGGGTATTTGACCCCGGATCGTCCTGCCAGGAGTAGATATCCTGCTGGAGCGTCTCTCTGTGCACCGTTTGCCCGCTGCGCATGATCAGACGCGTAAGCAGGGCGAACTCTTTTGGCGTCACCTCTACCGCCTGGTCCCGGCGCAGTACCTGCTGGGTTTGCAGATTCAGCGTAATATCGCCGTCGGTGAGTAAGTTATCGCTATGGCCCTGATAGCGGCGAATCAACGCCCGCACTCGCGCCTGCAGCTCCGCAAGCGCAAAAGGCTTCACCAGGTAATCATCTGCGCCTGCATCGAGGCCGGTGATGCGATCTTCAATGGCATCGCGCGCCGTCAGGATCAACACCGGGTTGGCGATACCGCGGCGTCGCCACTGGCTGAGCAGCGTGGCCCCATCTTTATCAGGCAAGCCCAAATCGAGGATCACCAGACTGTATTCGCCGCTCTGGATCAGGGCGTCCGCCTCCGCTGCGGTGCCAGCACAGTCGAGGGCATACCCTTCATTGGCCAGCCCCAGCGCCAGCCCTTCCTGCAATAACAGATCGTCTTCAACTATGAGTAGTTTCATCGCTAGTTATTCTGGTAGATGTCCTTATAAAGCCTGCTTTCGAAGCGAACAAGCGGAATACGGCGATTGCGCTGGTCGGTCGGTTCGACGGCATAGCCGGAAAGATACTGCACGAATGCCATGCGTTGTCCGCTGGCGGTAGTGATGAAGCCTGCAAGGTTGTAAACCCCCTGCAGCGAGCCTGTCTTAGCGGATACTTTGCCATCCACGCCGGCAGCGTGAAGCCCGGCACGGTACTGCAGCGAACCGTCATGCCCGGCCAGCGGCAGCATTGAAATAAAGTTTAGCTCAGTGTCATGCTGTGCAATGTACTGAAGCACCTGCATCATCGTGGCCGGAGAGATCAAATTATGACGCGATAATCCTGAGCCATCGACGGCGATGGTATTACCCAGCTCGATCCCGGCCTGCTGGCGCAGGATCTGACGAACGGCGTCTGAACCCGCGCGCCAGGTTCCCGGCACGCCGAAACGCGCGTGGCCAATCATGCGGAACACGGTGTCGGCAATCATGTTGTCCGACTTTTTCAGCATGATTCGCAGTAAATCGTGCAGCGGAGGAGACTGTTTGCTGGCGATGACCGTGCCGGGCTGATTGACCTGCGTCTGGCGAAGCAGCGTGCCGGTGTAGGTTATGCCCGCTTGTTTCAGCTCATCTTTCAGAATGGCACCCGCGTAGCTTGCTCCATCCTGTATCGCAAAGGCCAGCGGCAGCGGATCGGCGCGCTGCGTCAGGCAGCCGGTAAGCGTGAAGCGGTTAAGATCGCCCGGCACGACGTCCAGCTCACAATATTGCGCATCCGGGGAGCCTTTCGCCAGCGTGCGGACCTGGCTAAACATTGTGACCGGGTAGTAGGACGCTATGCGGATAAACGCTAAATCATCTGGCTTTGGCGCGCTGTAAAGCGAAACCGAGAAGCAGTTACGGTCAACGATTGCGGCGGCGGGCGGGGCGCTAAAACATTGGGTCATGTCGTTCCACGGCCAGCCTGGGGCTTTATCGTGGCTGGCAAAGATGGACGTGTCGATCAGTACATTGCCATCAATTTTCTGCACGCCAGATTTTTTCAGTACCGCAACCATATTGCGGATATCCTGGCGCTTAAAGGTCGGATCGCCGCCAAAACGGGCGATAAGATCGCCTCTCAGTGCGCCACCCTCGACGTTACCTTTGGTCTCGAGTGTGGTCGTAAAACGGAAGTCAGGCCCGAGCTGGAGCAGGGCAGCGAGGGCAGTGATCACCTTTTGGGTACTGGCAGGCAGGGCCATCTGTTGACTGTGATAGTCAATCTCGGGAGCCTGTGCGCCAACCTTCTGCACCATCAGGGCAAGGTTCGCGCCTGCGGGGAGCTGATTAATGTACTCATCAACATTCGCGGCCTGGGCGGTGAACGTTATACTGGTAGTCAATCCGATGATAAATCTGGAAAATCGCATAATCTCGCGCTAACAACCCGAAAACAAACCGTCATACTACGGTGCATGGCACTGCAAAGTAAACGATGACCCATAGTGAACTTCGCGGTAAAATGCATATCAAATTGAAAAATTGCTGCTGACCTGGGGCATTGCTCCCGGGTCGGTTTTCTTTTTGCTTCTTGCCCGCTTAGGGGGGCAGGAGCAGGGAACACTGCTCCCAACAGGAATGTTTAAGAGGTATAACAAATGCAAGCTATTCCGATGACCTTACGTGGTGCCGAAAAACTGCGCGAAGAGCTGGATTTCCTGAAATCCGTGCGTCGTCCTGAAATCATCGCCGCTATCGCGGATGCGCGCGAGCATGGCGACCTGAAAGAGAATGCTGAATACCACGCCGCGCGTGAGCAGCAGGGCTTCTGTGAAGGGCGTATTAAAGATATCGAAGCAAAACTGTCCAATGCACAGGTTATCGATATCACCAAAATGCCTAACAACGGGCGTGTGATCTTTGGTTCTACCGTGACCGTGTTGAACCTGGACAACGACGAAGAGCAGACCTATCGCATCGTGGGTGATGATGAAGCAGACTTCAAACAGAACCTGATTTCAGTGAACTCCCCGATTGCTCGCGGCCTGATTGGCAAAGAGCAGGACGATGTTGTCACCATTCGCACCCCTGGCGGTGAAGTGGAATACGAAATTATTAAGGTTGAATACCTGTAATTCGCTTCTCTACTAAGATGTTGATACATTGTAAAGAAAAGAAAAAGGCCGCATAGCGGCCTTTTATCAACTCAAGGAGCATGGCATTTTGCTCGCCTGCTGACAGAAATCCCTCGTTTCACACAGAAAATGTGTTTGATTCAGGATATCCTTAGCGTGGCAGCGAGATTTTACGCTCTTTAGATGGGCGGTAGAGCACCAGCGTTTTACCGATGACCTGTACATTACAGGCGCCGGTTTCGCGCACGATGGCTTCCACGATCAGGTTTTTAGTGTCTCTGTCTTCAGAGGCGATTTTCACCTTGATCAGCTCGTGGTGTTCCAGCGCTTGTTCAATCTCGGCAAGCACCCCTTCGGTCAAACCATTGTTGCCAAGCATCACTACAGGCTTGAGCGGATGTGCCAGACCTTTAAGGTGCTGTTTTTGTTTAGTACTCAGATTCATCGTATATTTTTGCTTACGTTGGGATTGAAAACGGTTCATTCTACCGCCATCTCCCTTATATCGCCAAATAGCTGCGTAGAAATTTACGTCACAGGCAGGTAACGATGAACCAGGACGGAAATGTTAAATGACAGGTAAAAAGCGTTCTGCCAGCTCCAGCCGCTGGCTTCAGGAACACTTTAGCGATAAATATGTTCAACAGGCACAGAAAAAGGGGTTACGTTCCCGTGCCTGGTTTAAACTTGATGAAATACAGCAAAGTGACAAACTTTTTAAGCCGGGGATGACGGTTGTTGACCTCGGTGCTGCACCTGGCGGATGGTCCCAGTATGCGGTAACGCAGATCGGCGGAACGGGCCGAATCATCGCGTGCGATCTTTTACCAATGGATCCCATCGTCGGTGTCGACTTCCTTCAGGGCGACTTTCGTGATGAATTAGTGCTGAAAGCGTTACTTGATCGTGTAGGTGATAGTAAGGTCCAGGTTGTCATGTCAGATATGGCACCAAATATGTGCGGAACACCGGCGGTGGATATCCCCCGCGCCATGTATCTGGTGGAGCTAGCGTTAGAAATGTGTCGTGATGTACTAGCGCCTGGTGGTAGTTTTGTTGTGAAGGTGTTTCAGGGCGAAGGTTTCGAGGAGTATCTTAAGGAAATTCGCTCCCTGTTTGCGAAGGTTAAAGTTCGTAAGCCGGACTCTTCCCGGGCCCGTTCCCGAGAAGTGTATATTGTAGCGACCGGGCGAAAATGATAACCGGTAGATTTCAGGCGAAAGTTTGAATGAAACTGGATATAGAGTATCCTGACGCTGTTTTTAACACAGTTGTAATATGAGGTTAATCCCTTGAGTGACATGGCGAAAAACCTAATACTCTGGCTGGTCATTGCCGTTGTGCTGATGTCAGTATTCCAGAGCTTTGGGCCCAGCGAGTCGAATGGCCGCAAGGTGGATTATTCTACCTTCCTGCAGGAGGTCAATCAGGACCAGGTTCGCGAAGCGCGTATCAACGGACGTGAGATCAACGTTACCAAGAAAGATAGTAACCGTTACACGACTTACATCCCGGTGAACGATCCTAAGCTGCTTGATAACCTTCTGACCAAAAACGTCAAGGTGGTAGGTGAGCCGCCAGAAGAACCAAGCCTGCTGGCTTCTATCTTCATTTCCTGGTTCCCGATGCTGCTTCTTATCGGCGTCTGGATCTTCTTTATGCGCCAGATGCAGGGCGGCGGTGGCAAAGGTGCCATGTCGTTCGGTAAGAGCAAGGCGCGTATGCTGACGGAAGACCAGATCAAGACCACGTTTGCTGATGTCGCCGGTTGTGACGAAGCGAAAGAAGAGGTGGGTGAACTGGTTGAGTACCTGCGTGAACCGAGCCGTTTCCAGAAGCTGGGCGGTAAGATCCCGAAAGGCGTGCTGATGGTTGGCCCTCCGGGTACCGGTAAAACCCTGCTGGCGAAAGCCATCGCAGGTGAAGCGAAGGTGCCGTTCTTTACTATTTCAGGTTCTGACTTCGTCGAAATGTTCGTGGGTGTCGGCGCATCTCGTGTGCGTGACATGTTCGAGCAGGCCAAGAAGGCAGCACCGTGCATTATCTTCATCGATGAAATCGACGCCGTAGGCCGCCAGCGTGGCGCGGGCCTGGGCGGTGGTCATGATGAACGTGAACAGACGCTGAACCAGATGCTGGTTGAGATGGACGGCTTCGAAGGTAACGAAGGTATCATCGTTATCGCGGCGACTAACCGTCCGGACGTACTTGACCCTGCGCTGCTGCGTCCAGGCCGTTTCGACCGTCAGGTTGTTGTGGGTCTGCCGGACGTTCGCGGTCGTGAACAGATTCTGAAAGTTCACATGCGTCGCGTACCGCTGGCACCAGATATCGACGCGGCAATCATTGCGCGCGGTACCCCGGGCTTCTCCGGTGCGGACCTGGCGAACCTGGTCAACGAAGCAGCTCTGTTTGCCGCTCGCGGTAACAAGCGCGTCGTATCGATGGTGGAGTTTGAGAAAGCGAAAGACAAAATCATGATGGGTGCGGAACGTCGCTCCATGGTGATGACGGAAGCGCAGAAAGAGTCCACGGCATACCACGAAGCGGGTCACGCGATTATTGGTCGCCTCGTGCCGGAACACGATCCGGTGCATAAAGTGACGATTATTCCGCGCGGTCGTGCGCTGGGTGTGACCTTCTTCCTGCCTGAAGGCGACGCGATCAGCGCCAGCCGTCAGAAGCTGGAAAGCCAGATTTCGACCCTGTACGGCGGTCGTCTGGCAGAAGAGATTATCTACGGTGTGGAACATGTTTCTACCGGTGCGTCCAACGACATTAAAGTTGCGACAAACCTGGCGCGTAACATGGTGACGCAGTGGGGCTTCTCCGACAAACTCGGTCCGCTGCTGTATGCAGAGGAAGAGGGTGAAGTATTCCTGGGCCGTTCTGTGGCTAAAGCGAAACATATGTCCGATGAGACGGCTCGTATCATCGACCAGGAAGTAAAATCTCTGGTAGAGCGTAACTACGCACGTGCACGCCAGATCCTGACCGACAATATGGACATCCTGCATTCGATGAAAGATGCGCTCATGAAATATGAGACCATCGATGCACCGCAGATTGACGACCTGATGGCGCGCCGTGAAGTGCGTCCGCCAGCGGGCTGGGAAGACCCAGGCGCTTCCAATAATTCTGACAACAATGGCACCCCGCGTGCGCCGCGTCCGGTTGATGAACCGCGTACGCCAAACCCGGGCAACACCATGTCAGAACAGTTAGGCGATAAGTAAGTCACTGCTGTTGAAGCGTTTGTCCGTACCTCAAACCCTGGAGCTTGCTCCGGGGTTTTTCATTTCTGTTTAACGATATAGATACCAGGGATTTCGCCATGAAATTATTCGCTCAGGACTCGCATCTCGATCTTTCACATCCCCATGTGATGGGGATCCTGAATGTTACCCCTGACTCCTTCTCTGACGGCGGCACGCATAACACGCTTATCGAGGCGGTTAAACACGCGAATCTAATGATTAATGCGGGTGCCACCATTATTGACGTGGGCGGCGAATCGACGCGTCCTGGTGCGGCTGACGTGTCTGTGGAAGAAGAGCTGGCGCGCGTGGTGCCGGTGGTTGAAGCTATCGCGCAGCGGTTTGAAGTATGGATCTCCGTTGATACCTCTAAACCCGAAGTGATTCGTGAAGTGGCGAGAGTGGGCGCTCACATTATCAATGATATTCGCTCGCTCACTGAGCCCGGCGCACTTGAAGCTGCGGCAGAGACCGGGTTACCGGTATGCCTGATGCACATGCAGGGCCAACCGAAAACCATGCAGGAAGCACCGAAGTATGATGATGTCTTTGCCGACGTGAATCGCTTCTTTATTGAACATATTGCGCGCTGCGAACGTGCAGGTATCCCAAAAGAGAAATTGTTGCTCGACCCGGGGTTCGGTTTCGGTAAAAATCTCTCCCACAATTATGCGTTGCTCGCGCGCTTATCGGAATTCCATCACTTTGACCTGCCGCTGCTGGTGGGGATGTCGAGAAAGTCGATGATTGGGCAGTTGCTGAACGTGGGGCCGAGCGAACGCCTGAGCGGCAGCCTGTCCTGCGCGGTGATTGCGGCGATGCAGGGCGCGCACATTATTCGTGTCCATGACGTCAAAGAAACAGTAGAAGCCATGCGTGTGGTGGAAGCCACACTGGCAGCGAAGGAAAACAAACGCTATGAGTAATCGTAAGTATTTTGGCACCGATGGTATCCGTGGGCGTGTAGGCGATGCTCCCATCACCCCTGATTTTGTCCTGAAGCTCGGCTGGGCTGCTGGCAAAGTGCTGGCGCGTCATGGTTCCCGTAAGATCATTATCGGTAAAGACACCCGTATTTCCGGCTATATGCTGGAGTCAGCGCTGGAAGCGGGTCTGGCGGCGGCTGGACTGTCCGCGTCCTTTACGGGCCCAATGCCAACGCCTGCTGTCGCGTATCTGACGCGCACTTTCCGTGCGGAAGCGGGGATTGTTATCTCAGCTTCTCACAACCCGTTCTACGACAACGGCATTAAATTCTTCTCCATTGACGGCACCAAGCTCCCGGATGACGTGGAAGAAGCCATTGAAGCCGAAATGGAAAAAGAGATCACCTGTGTAGATTCCGCAGAGCTGGGTAAAGCGAACCGTATCGTTGATGCGGCGGGCCGTTATATCGAATTCTGTAAAGGTACCTTCCCGAATGAGCTGAGCCTGGCTCACCTCAAAATTGTGGTGGACTGTGCAAACGGCGCGACCTATCACATCGCCCCGAATGTCTTCCGCGAACTGGGTGCGAAAGTCATCACCATTGGCTGCGAGCCGGATGGTCTGAACATTAACGAGCAGGTGGGTGCAACTGATGTTCGTGCCCTGCAGGCGCGTGTTCTGGCAGAGAAAGCCGACCTGGGCATTGCGCTGGACGGCGACGGTGACCGCGTGATCATGGTCGACCACGAAGGTAACAAGGTCGACGGCGATCAGATCCTCTACATCATTGCCCGTGAGGGCCTGCGTCAGGGCCAGCTGCGCGGCGGTGCGGTGGGCACGCTGATGAGTAACATGGGCCTGGAACTGGCGCTGAAACAGCTCGGTATTCCGTTTGTCCGCGCGAAAGTGGGTGACCGCTATGTGCTGGAAAAACTGCAGGAGAAGGGCTGGCGCATCGGTGCAGAAAACTCGGGTCACGTGATCCTGCTCGACAAAACTACTACCGGTGACGGTATCGTGGCCGCGCTGCAGGTGGTTGCCGCGATGGCGCGCAACCATATGAGCCTGCACGATCTGTGCAGCGGGATGAAAATGTTCCCACAGATCCTGGTAAACGTACGCTTCACTGCCGGTAAAGGCGATCCGCTGGAAAACGAGAACGTCAAAGCGGTGATGGCTGACGTTGAAGCGGCCCTGGGCAATCGTGGACGCGTGCTGTTGCGTAAGTCCGGTACTGAACCGCTGATCCGCGTGATGGTGGAAGGTGAAGACGAAGCGCAGGTAACCGAATTTGCACACCGTATTGCGGACGCTGTGAAAGCTGCATAATCGTGCACGCTAAATGTATAAAAAGGCGGCTTTTGTCGCCTTTGTTTTAAGCAATTAATGGCTTTTTGCTGTTTTTTTCCGCAGTTGATACAATGCGTCAAAAATGCCCTTGCGAAGGTCATTCGCTTTGGTTAGTATTCACACCCGCTTCAGTGGGAAACAAAAATCCTGCTAATTGGTCGAAGCATTGGTATGCGGCAAATCCGCAAGGAACAGGTTGATTATGTACGAAGCTCTTTTAGTTATTTTCCTTATTGTAGCCATCGCTCTCGTAGCGCTGATCATGCTGCAGCAAGGTAAAGGCGCTGATATGGGAGCCTCCTTCGGAGCAGGCGCTTCCGGTACGCTGTTCGGTTCAAGTGGTTCTGCGAACTTCATGACCCGCACAACGGCGATTCTGGCTACGCTGTTCTTCATCATCAGCCTTGTGCTTGGCAATATCAACAGCAACAAGACCAGCAAAGGAAGCGAGTGGGAAAATCTGAGCGCGCCAGCGAAAACTGAGCAAACTCAGCCAGCTGCACCGGCTAAGCCAACCAGCGATATCCCGCACTAAGTATTCTGTACCGAGGTGGTGGAATTGGTAGACACGCTACCTTGAGGTGGTAGTGCCCTAACGGGCTTGTGGGTTCGAGTCCCATCCTCGGTACCAATATTCCAGAAGAAAGACGTCGAAAGACGTCTTTTTTTCGTCTGTAGACTGCGAGATCTCCGATCTTTTGTAGGGCGGGTAAGCGCATGCGTCAACCGCCATGTTGCCCGGTGGCGCTGCGCTTACCGGGCCTACGAAAATCAAAATAAAAAAGGCGCCCTGTGGGCGCCTTTTGCACGTTACGTCAGCGATTACTTCTTATCGCTGTGCTCCAGGTTTTCAACCTGCGGCAGACCGTTACCTGAACTGGCGGAGAGCAGGCCATTCTCAACATAGTTGAACAGCTTCTCGCGGGTATCGGTGATGTCCAGGTTACGCATGGTCAGCTGACCAATACGATCGTCCGGTGAGAACACGGATTCACCTTTCTCCATGGTCAGACGCTCTGCTTTATAGGTCAGGTTGTCAGACACGGTGTTCAGGATGGAGTAGTCGTTGCCGCGACGCAGCTCCAGCGTCACTTCACCAGTGATCGCGCTTGCCACCCAACGCTGCAGCGCATCACGCAGCATCAGCGCCTGTGGATCGAACCAGCGGCCCTGATACAGCAGTTTACCCAGTTGACGGCCATGAGAGTGATACTGCTCGATGGTGTCTTCGTTGTGAATGCCGGTCAGCAGACGCTCGTAAGCGATGTGTAGCAGTGCCATTCCCGGGGCTTCATAGATGCCACGGCTTTTCGCTTCGATGATACGGTTTTCAATCTGATCGCTCATGCCCAGACCGTGACGACCGCCAATACGGTTAGCTTCCAGCATCAGCTCAACATCATCAGAGAAGGTTTTACCGTTCAGCGCAACCGGATGGCCGCGTTCGAAACGCACGGTCACTTCTTCAGCCTGGATTTTGACGTTCTCGTCCCAGAACTTCACGCCCATGATCGGGTTAACGATCTTCACGCTGGAGTTCAGGAATTCCAGGTCTTTTGCTTCGTGCGTCGCACCCAGCATGTTGGAGTCGGTGGAGTAGGCCTTCTCGACTGACATCTTATAGTCGAAGCCGCAGGCGATCATAAACTCGGACATTTCATGACGGCCACCCAGTTCGTCGATGAAGTCGGTATCCAGCCACGGCTTGTAGATCTGCAGTTCGGCGTTGGTCAGCAGGCCATAACGATAGAAACGTTCAATATCGTTACCTTTATAGGTGCTACCATCACCCCAGATGTTGACGCCGTCTTCTTTCATCGCCGCAACCAGCATAGTGCCGGTGACCGCACGGCCCAGAGGGGTGGTGTTGAAATAGGTCAGGCCGCCGGTGGTGTTATGGAACGCACCGCACTGAATAGCCGCGATACCTTCAGCGACCAGTTGCTTACGGCAGTCAATCAGGCGCGCGTTCTCTGCACCATACTCTTTAGCGCGACGAGGAATGGCATCGTAGTCGTCCTCATCCGGCTGACCCAGGTTCGCAGTATAGGCGTACGGAACCGCTCCCTTCTGGCGCATCCACAGCAGTGCAGCGCTGGTATCCAGGCCGCCTGAGAAAGCGATGCCAATACGTTGTCCTACCGGAAGATGCTTGAGAATCGTCGTCATAGAATAAAACCCTGCTTGATTAACTGATTAGAGACCGCTTTCGCTCTCTTGTGCATTTTTATGCAAAATAAGTGAGTATTCATTTAATCATCTTTTGGCGAAGACCGGAAGAGAGTCGTGCGTTTTTTGTAAAAATTTTGGTCTAATCGATCTGGCGGAAGTTGGGTTGACAGGTGGGGTCAACTATCAATATACTAAACGCCGATTTTACGTCCCGTCTTCGGTACCAAATCCCAGCATTATTTGCAAATTCTGTCCAAAACGCGTAGAATTTGCCACGTTTCAGGCGCGGGGTGGAGCAGCCTGGTAGCTCGTCGGGCTCATAACCCGAAGGTCGTCGGTTCAAATCCGGCCCCCGCAACCACTTTCCCATAAAGTTCTTTTTCAAATATACTGTGAAGACTTAGAGCCTTCGTAGCTGGATTTGAAAAAATTCTTTCGGAAAGTGCTCCAGGCCACAGTTGTGGCTATAGGGTTCAGTTATCTAAAGCCCCGATTTATCGGGGTTTTTTGTTATCTGACTACAGAATAACTGGGCTTTACGCCCTTTTTTTATGTCTTGGGGGTGGGCTTGTCCACATTAGAGCAAAAATTAACAGAGATGATTACTGCACCGGTCGAAGCACTGGGCTACGAACTGGTCGGCATCGAATTCGTTCGCGGCCGTACATCGACGCTGCGCATCTATATTGATAGTGAAGATGGCATCAATGTTGATGATTGTGCTGATGTCAGCCACCAGGTGAGTGCGGTTCTTGATGTTGAAGACCCGATTACCGTTGCGTACAACCTGGAAGTTTCCTCACCTGGCCTCGATCGCCCGATGTTCACGGCCGAGCACTATGTGCGTTTTACCGGTGAAGAAGTGGCTCTCGTTCTGCGTATGGCCGTACAGAACCGCCGTAAATGGCAGGGAATTATCAAAGCCGTTGATGGTGAAATGATCACGGTGACAGTCGAAGGCAAAGATGAAGTGTTCGCGCTGAGTAATATCCAGAAGGCGAACCTGGTTCCCCACTTTTAACAGTCTGGATTGAGGTGAAAAGCCCGCGATGAACAAAGAAATTTTGGCTGTTGTTGAAGCCGTCTCCAACGAGAAATCACTGCCGCGTGAGAAGATTTTCGAAGCGCTGGAAAGTGCACTGGCTACAGCAACCAAGAAAAAATACGAACAAGAGATCGATGTTCGCGTAGAAATCGATCGTAAAAGCGGTGACTTCGATACATTCCGTCGTTGGGTAATCGTTGAAGAAGTGACCCAGCCGACCAAAGAGATCACGCTGGAAGCTGCCCGTTTTGAAGACGAAAGTCTGAACGTGGGTGAGTACGTTGAAGATCAGATTGAATCTGTGACCTTCGACCGTATCACGACTCAGACCGCTAAACAGGTTATCGTGCAGAAAGTGCGCGAAGCCGAGCGCGCGCTGGTTGTCGATCAGTTCCGCGATCAGGAAGGCGAGATCATCACCGGCGTGGTGAAGAAAGTGAACCGCGACAACATCTCCCTGGAGATCAAATCCGAAGGGTTGCCGGGTAACGCTGAAGCCGTGATCCTGCGTGAAGATATGCTGCCGCGTGAAAACTTCCGCCCAGGCGACCGTATTCGCGGTGTTCTGTACGCCGTTCGCCCTGAAGCGCGTGGTGCACAGCTGTTCGTGACTCGTTCTAAACCAGAAATGCTGGTAGAACTGTTCCGTATCGAAGTGCCGGAAATCGGTGAAGAAGTTATCGAGATTAAAGCGGCGGCTCGCGATCCGGGCTCCCGTGCGAAAATTGCGGTGAAAACCAATGACAAGCGTATCGACCCGGTCGGTGCTTGCGTCGGTATGCGCGGTGCGCGCGTTCAGGCAGTTTCGACTGAGCTGGGCGGCGAACGTATTGATATCGTTCTGTGGGATGACAACCCGGCGCAGTTCGTGATCAACGCAATGGCTCCAGCTGATGTGGCGTCTATCGTTGTTGACGAAGACAAACACACCATGGATATCGCTGTTGAAGCGGGCAACCTGGCGCAGGCAATCGGCCGTAACGGTCAGAACGTACGCCTGGCGTCACAGCTGAGCGGCTGGGAACTCAACGTAATGACCGTTGATGACCTGCAGGCTAAGCATCAGGCTGAAGCCCATGCGGCGATCGATACCTTCACTAAATACCTGGATATTGACGAAGACTTCGCCACTGTTCTGGTTGAAGAAGGTTTCTCTACGCTGGAAGAACTGGCCTATGTGCCAATGAAAGAGCTGCTGGAAATTGACGGTCTGGATGAACCAACCGTTGAAGCCCTGCGTGAACGCGCTAAAAACGCACTGACCACCCTGGCACTGGCTCAGGAAGAAAGCCTTGGCGATAAGAAGCCGGCTGATGACCTGCTGAATCTGGAAGGTCTTGATCGTGCGATTGCGTTCAAGCTGGCTGCCCGTGGTGTTTGTACGCTGGAAGATCTCGCTGAGCAAGGCGTTGATGACCTGGCTGATATCGAAGGTTTAACCGACGAGAAAGCCGGCGAGCTCATCATGGCCGCACGTAATATTTGCTGGTTCGGCGACGAAGCGTAATAAACTGTAGCAGGAAGGAACAGCATGACTGATGTAACTGTAAAATCGCTGGCTGCTGAGATTCAGACCTCCGTGGACCGCCTGGTACAGCAATTTGCTGATGCAGGGATCCCGAAGTCCGCTGATGACTCGGTGACCGCGCAAGAAAAACAAACCTTGTTAACGCACCTGAACCGTGAACACGGTTCTACGCCTGACAAGTTAACGCTGCAGCGCAAAACGCGTAGCACGTTAAACATCCCTGGTACCGGTGGCAAAAGCAAATCGGTCCAAATTGAAGTCCGCAAGACGCGCACCTTTGTAAAACGTGATCCGCAAGAGGCAGAACGCCTTGCCGCGGAAGAGCAGGCACAGCGTGAAGCGGAAGAACAAGCTCAGCGTGAGGCGGAAGCAACCGCCAAACGTGAAGCAGAATTAAAAGCTGAACGTGAGGCCGCAGAAAAAGCGAAACGCGACGCAAGTGATAAAGTGAAGCGTGACGCTGCGGAAAAAGACAAAGTGAGCAATCAACAGACAGACGAAATGACCAAAACCGCCCAGGCTGAAAAAGCCCGCCGTGAAAATGAAGCTGCCGAGCTGAAGCGTAAAGCGGAAGAAGAAGCCCGCCGTAAGCTGGAAGAAGAAGCTCGCCGCGTCGCCGAAGAAGCACGCCGTATGGCAGAAGAAAACGAGAAGAATGGTGTGAATACCGTTGAGCCGACTGAAGACACCAGCGACTATCACGTGACCACTTCTCAGCATGCGCGTCAGGCTGAAGATGATAACGACCGTGAAGTTGAAGGCGGTCGTGGCCGTGGCCGTAATGCAAAAGCAGCGCGTCCGGCGAAAAAAGGCAACAAACACGCTGAATCCAAAGCTGACCGTGAAGAAGCACGCGCTGCTGTTCGCGGCGGTAAAGGCGGTAAGCGTAAAGGTTCCGCTCTGCAGCAGAGCTTCCAGAAGCCTGCTCAGGCCGTTAACCGTGACGTCGTGATTGGCGAAACCATCACCGTTGGCGATCTGGCGAACAAGATGGCGGTTAAAGGCTCTCAGGTCATCAAAGCGATGATGAAACTGGGCGCCATGGCGACCATCAACCAGGTCATCGATCAGGAAACCGCACAGCTGGTTGCTGAAGAGATGGGCCACAAAGTTATCCTGCGTCGTGAAAACGAGCTGGAAGAAGCAGTAATGAGCGACCGTGATACTGGCGCTGCGGCTGAACCGCGTGCACCGGTTGTGACCATCATGGGTCACGTTGACCACGGTAAAACCTCTCTGCTTGACTACATTCGTTCTACTAAGGTTGCCTCTGGTGAAGCGGGTGGTATTACCCAGCACATCGGTGCTTACCACGTAGAAACCGAAAACGGCATGATCACCTTCCTGGATACCCCAGGCCACGCAGCGTTTACCTCAATGCGTGCTCGTGGTGCTCAGGCAACGGATATCGTTGTACTGGTTGTTGCCGCAGACGACGGCGTGATGCCACAGACCATCGAAGCTATCCAGCACGCGAAAGCGGCGCAGGTGCCTCTGGTTGTTGCAGTCAACAAAATCGATAAGCCAGAAGCCGATCTGGACCGCGTGAAGAACGAACTGTCTCAGTACGGCGTTATGCCGGAAGAGTGGGGCGGTGAAGCGCAGTTCATCCCAGTATCTGCGAAAGCGGGTACCGGTATCGACGACCTGCTGAACGCGATCCTGCTGCAGGCTGAAGTACTGGAGCTGAAAGCGATCCGTAATGGTATGGCGAGCGGCGCGGTAATCGAATCCTTCCTGGATAAAGGTCGTGGTCCGGTTGCAACCGTTCTGGTTCGTGAAGGTACCCTGAACAAGGGCGACATCGTTCTGTGTGGCTTCGAATACGGCCGCGTTCGTGCGATGCGTAACGAACTGGGTCAGGAAGTTCTGGAAGCAGGTCCGTCCATTCCAGTGGAAATCCTGGGTCTGTCCGGTGTTCCGGCTGCCGGTGACGAAGTGACCGTTGTGCGTGACGAGAAGAAAGCGCGTGAAGTTGCGCTGTATCGTCAGGGCAAATTCCGTGAAGTTAAACTGGCTCGTCAGCAGAAATCTAAACTCGAGAACATGTTTGCCAACATGACCGAGGGCGAAGTTCACGAAGTGAACATCGTTCTGAAAGCTGACGTTCAGGGCTCTGTGGAAGCGATCTCCGACTCCTTGCTGAAACTGTCTACCGACGAAGTGAAAGTGAAGATCATCGGTTCTGGCGTAGGTGGTATCACCGAAACCGACGCAACCCTGGCTGCGGCCTCCAACGCTATCCTGGTTGGCTTCAACGTTCGTGCGGATGCATCTGCGCGTAAAGTAATTGAAGCCGAAAGCCTGGATCTGCGTTACTACTCCGTCATCTATAACCTGATCGACGAAGTGAAAGCAGCGATGAGCGGCATGCTGTCTCCTGAGCTGAAACAGCAGATCATCGGTCTGGCTGAAGTACGTGACGTGTTCAAATCACCGAAATTCGGTGCGATCGCGGGCTGTATGGTTACCGAAGGTAACATCAAGCGTCACAACCCAATCCGCGTACTGCGTGACAACGTGGTTATCTACGAAGGCGAGCTGGAATCCCTGCGCCGCTTCAAAGATGACGTTAACGAAGTCCGTAACGGCATGGAATGTGGTATCGGCGTGAAGAACTACAACGACGTTCGCGTTGGCGATATGATCGAAGTGTTCGAGATCATCGAAATTCAGCGTACCATCGCTTAATTACCGATTGTAAGCCGGGATCGCCTCGCGCCACCCGGCAATAATTTTAAAAGGGGCTTTTAGCCCCTTTTTTGTCTGGAGAATTTATTATGGCGAAAGAATTTGGTCGCCCTCAGCGCGTAGCGCAGGAAATGCAGAAAGAGATCGCACTCATTCTGCAACGTGAAATTAAAGACCCGCGCGTCGGCATGATGACCACCGTTTCCGGTGTCGAAATGTCCCGCGATTTGGCCTATGCAAAAGTGTTCGTCACCTTCCTGAACGATCAGGACGAAGCGGCAGTGAAAAACGGCATTAAAGCGCTGCAGGAAGCTTCTGGTTTCATCCGCTCCCTGCTCGGCAAAGCGATGCGCCTGCGCATCGTGCCTGAGCTGACCTTCTTCTACGACAACTCGCTGGTTGAAGGTATGCGTATGTCCAACCTGGTGACCAGCGTGGTTAAACATGACGACGAGCGTCGTGTTAACCCGGCGGACGACAGCAAGGAGGACTAATGAGTCGTCCTCGTCGTCGTGGTCGCGACGTGCATGGTGTGCTGCTGCTGGATAAACCCCAGGGCGCTTCCAGCAACGACGTGCTGCAGAAAGTTAAGCGTATTTATAACGCCAACCGTGCGGGCCACACCGGCGCGCTCGATCCGCTGGCAACCGGCATGCTGCCGGTCTGCCTGGGAGAGGCGACAAAGTTTTCCCAGTACCTGCTCGACTCCGATAAGCGCTACCGCGTTATCGCTAAACTGGGCCAGCGCACGGATACCTCCGACGCGGATGGCCAGGTGGTGGAAGAGCGTCCGGTGACGTTCAGCGCGGAACAGCTTGATGCTGCGCTGGAGAGCTTCCGTGGAGACACGATGCAGGTGCCGTCGATGTATTCGGCGCTGAAATATCAGGGCAAGAAGCTCTACGAATATGCGCGCCAGGGCATTGACGTTCCGCGTGAAGCCCGTCCGATAACCGTGTACGAGCTGCTGTTTATTCGCCACGAAGGTGATGAACTGGAGCTGGAAGTACACTGTTCGAAAGGGACCTATATTCGCACTATCATCGACGACCTCGGTGAAAAGCTGGGCTGCGGCGCGCATGTGATTTACCTGCGCCGCCTGGCGGTGAGCAAGTACCCGGTGGAGCGGATGGTGACCCTGGAATATCTGCGCGAGCTGGTAGAACAGGCGGAAGCGCAGGGGATTGCGCCGGCAGATTTGCTGGATCCTTTGCTGATGCCGATGGACAGTCCGGCAGCGGACTTCCCGGTTGTTAATCTTCCTTTAACATCGTCCGTTTACTTTAAGAACGGCAACCCGGTTCGTACGGCGGAAGCGCCGCTGGAAGGACTGGTACGCGTGACCGAAGGTGACGAAGGGAAATTCATCGGTATGGGCGAAATGGATGGCGAAGGGCGCGTTGCGCCGCGTCGTCTGGTCGTCGAATATCCGGTCGACGCGTGACGGTGGTAACGGCTCACCTTGCGATAAGCAGGGGAGACGAGTAGAATATCGCCGCTTAACGCCTGGTAAATTGTTTAACAATCTGCGGGGCGTACATGGGATTGCTGAATTAGAGATCGGCATCCTTACATTCTTTATACTTTGGAGTTTGAAAATGTCTCTAAGCGTTGAAGCTAAAGCTAAAATCGTTTCTGAGTTTGGTCGTGGTACTAACGACAGCGGTTCTACCGAAGTTCAGGTTGCACTGCTGACTGCACAGATTAACCACCTGCAGGGTCACTTTGCAGAGCACAAAAAAGATCACCACAGCCGTCGTGGTCTGCTGCGTATGGTTTCTCAGCGTCGTAAACTGCTCGACTACCTGAAACGTAAAGATGTTGCACGCTACACCGCGCTGATCGAGCGTCTGGGTCTGCGTCGCTAATTCTTGCGAGTTTCAGAAAAGGGGGCCTGATGGCCCCTTTTTTCAACCAGACGGCAGCAATTCACTGGAAACTATTGTATTGTTGCTATAAATGATCTTCATTGCAGAGGTTCGCGCGGCTAATGAGAGGCTTCACCCATGGGGGTGTTGGTTGTCATTAGTCGCGAGGATGCGAAGAAGGTCGGGTTAAATCGACAGCACACCGGTGGTGTGCTGTCAAACATTTAAGAAAGGACAGAACTTTGCTGAATCCGATCGTTCGTAAATTCCAGTATGGTCAACATACCGTCACGCTGGAAACCGGCATGATGGCACGTCAGGCTACTGCTGCCGTTATGGTAAGCATGGATGACACTGCGGTATTCGTTACCGTTGTTGGCCAGAAAAAAGCTAAACCAGGTCAGGACTTCTTCCCGCTGACCGTTAACTACCAGGAGCGTACCTACGCTGCCGGTAAAATCCCGGGTGGTTTCTTCCGTCGTGAAGGCCGTCCAAGCGAAGGCGAAACCCTGATTGCGCGTCTGATTGACCGCCCGGTTCGTCCGCTGTTCCCGGAAGGCTTCGTTAACGAAGTACAGGTTATCGCGACCGTTGTTTCCGTTAACCCACAGGTTAACCCGGACATCGTTGCCATGATCGGCGCATCCGCTGCCCTGTCACTGTCTGGTATTCCATTTAATGGCCCAATCGGTGCCGCGCGCGTTGGCTACATCAACGACCAGTACGTACTGAACCCAACCCAGGAAGAGCTGAAAGAAAGTAAGCTGGACCTGGTTGTTGCGGGTACTGAAGCGGCTGTGCTGATGGTTGAATCCGAAGCTGAACTGCTGAGCGAAGACCAGATGCTGGGTGCTGTGGTATTTGGCCACGACCAGCAGCAGATCGTTATCCAGAACATCAACGACCTGGTGAAAGAAGCCGGTAAACCACGTTGGGACTGGCAGCCAGAAGCAGCAAACGACGCGCTGAACGCACGCGTTGCAGCTCTGGCAGAATCTCGTCTGAGCGATGCATACCGCATCACTGACAAACAGGAGCGTTACGCTCAGGTTGACGTGATCAAGTCTGAAACTATCGCGACGCTGGTTGCTGAAGACGAAACGCTGGACGCTAACGAACTGAGCGACATCCTGCACGCAATCGAGAAAAACGTTGTTCGTAGCCGTGTGCTGGCAGGCGAGCCGCGTATCGATGGCCGCGAAAAAGACATGATCCGTGGTCTGGATGTGCGTACTGGCGTTCTGCCACGTACTCACGGTTCCGCGCTGTTCACCCGTGGCGAAACGCAGGCGCTGGTTACCGCGACCCTGGGTACTGCACGTGATGCACAGATCATCGACGAACTGATGGGCGAGCGTACTGACAGCTTCCTGTTCCACTACAACTTCCCTCCGTACTCCGTAGGCGAAACCGGTATGGTTGGCTCGCCGAAGCGTCGTGAAATTGGTCACGGTCGTCTGGCGAAGCGCGGCGTGCTGGCAGTGATGCCAGAAGCTGACAAGTTCCCGTACACCGTTCGTGTGGTTTCTGAAATCACTGAATCCAACGGTTCTTCTTCCATGGCTTCCGTGTGTGGTGCTTCTCTGGCGCTGATGGATGCAGGCGTGCCAATCAAAGCCGCCGTTGCGGGTATCGCAATGGGCCTGGTGAAAGAAGGCGACAACTTCGTTGTTCTGTCTGACATTCTGGGTGACGAAGACCACTTGGGCGATATGGACTTCAAAGTAGCGGGTTCCCGCGAAGGTATCTCTGCGCTGCAGATGGATATCAAAATTGAAGGTATCACCAAAGAGATCATGCAGGTTGCTCTGAACCAGGCTAAAGGTGCGCGTCTGCACATCCTGGGCGTGATGGAACAGGCGATTAACGCGCCGCGTGGCGACATTTCTCAGTTCGCTCCACGTATCCACACCATCAAGATCAATCCAGACAAGATCAAAGATGTTATCGGTAAGGGCGGTTCCGTAATCCGTGCGCTGACCGAAGAGACTGGCACCACGATCGAAATCGAAGATGACGGTACTGTGAAGATCGCAGCAACCGACGGCGAGAAAGCGAAATTCGCGATCCGTCGCATCGAAGAAATCACGGCAGAGATCGAAGTGGGCCGCGTCTACGCAGGTAAAGTGACCCGTATCGTTGACTTTGGTGCCTTCGTTGCCATCGGTGGCGGTAAAGAAGGTCTGGTTCACATCTCTCAGATCGCTGACAAGCGCGTTGAGAAAGTGACCGATTACCTGCAGATGGGTCAGGAAGTACCGGTGAAAGTTCTGGAAGTTGATCGCCAGGGCCGTATCCGTCTGAGCATTAAAGAAGCAACCGAGCAGTCTCAGCCAGCTGCTGCGCCAGAAGCACAGGCAGCAGAACAGCAAGGCGAGTAAGTTGCCATTTGCCCTCCGCTTTGCGGAGGGCCTATTATCAGGCAGGACGCCTTGTTAAGCCGCCGGGGGACAGGACGTTCATCCAATAGTTGTCTTCGGGAGTGGGAAATGAAGCCTTTTTTGCGCTGGTGTTTCGTTGCGACAGCTTTAACGCTGGCAGGATGCAGCAACTCTGCCTGGCGTAAGAGCGAAGTCCTCGCAGTGCCATTGCAACCGACTTTGCAGCAGGAAGTGATTCTGGCACGCATGGAACAAATACTTGCCAGTCGGGCTTTAACCGATGAAGAACGCGCACAGCTTTTATATGAGCGCGGAGTGTTGTATGATAGTCTCGGTCTGAGGGCATTGGCGCGAAATGATTTTTCACAAGCGCTGGCTATCCGACCTGATATGCCTGAAGTATTCAATTACTTAGGCATTTATTTAACGCAGGCAGGCAATTTTGATGCTGCCTATGAAGCGTTTGATTCTGTACTTGAGCTTGATCCAACTTACAACTACGCGCACTTGAATCGCGGTATCGCATTGTATTACGGCGGTCGTGATAAGTTAGCGCAAGATGATCTGCTGGCGTTTTATCAAGACGATCCTAATGATCCTTTCCGTAGCCTGTGGCTTTACATCGTTGAGCGGAAGCTCGATGAGAAGCAGGCAAAAGAGGCACTGAAACAGCGCTTCGATAAATCGGACAAGGAACAGTGGGGATGGAACATTGTCGAGTTCTACCTGGGCAACATTAGCGAAGCAACGCTGATGGAACGCCTCAAGGCGGACGCAACGGATAACACCTCGCTCGCTGAGCATCTCAGTGAAACCAACTTCTATTTAGGTAAGTACTACCTAAGTCTGGGGGATATGGACAGCGCTACGGCACTGTTCAAATTAGCGGTTGCTAACAACGTACACAACTTCGTTGAGCACCGTTATGCATTGTTGGAATTATCGCTCTTGGGCCAGGAGCATGACGACCTGGCAGAATCGGACCAGCAATAGCTGACGACATAAACATCAGCCCGTAATCTTTTGATTGCCATCACCTTAACTGGTGAGGGCGTTGTTGTTCGTCAATACACCTACTTTGAGCCGGTTCACACTTTTCAATGAAAATTGCTAATCATTTTCACGATGAGCTAAGTAGACTGGCCGCCATTAATATCGAGGCACTTGTACTACATGGCTGAATTCGAAACCACTTTTGCAGATCTGGGCCTGAAGGCTCCTATCCTTGAAGCCCTTAACGATCTGGGTTACGAAAAACCATCTCCGATCCAGGCTGAGTGTATCCCACACCTGCTTTCTGGTCGTGACGTGCTGGGCATGGCCCAGACTGGTAGCGGTAAAACTGCAGCATTCTCGCTGCCGCTGCTGAACAACATTGATCCGGACCTGCGTGCACCGCAGATCCTCGTCCTGGCTCCAACCCGTGAACTGGCTGTTCAGGTTGCAGAAGCAATGACGGAATTCTCAAAACATATGCGCGGCGTAAACGTGGTAGCCCTGTACGGCGGCCAGCGTTATGACGTGCAGTTACGCGCCCTGCGCCAGGGCCCACAGATTGTTGTCGGTACGCCGGGCCGTCTGCTGGATCACCTGAAGCGCGGTACTCTGGACCTCTCTAAACTGAGCGGCCTGGTACTGGATGAAGCAGATGAAATGCTGCGTATGGGCTTCATCGAAGACGTCGAAACCATCATGGCGCAGATCCCGGACGGTCATCAGACCGCGCTGTTCTCTGCCACCATGCCAGAAGCGATTCGTCGTATCACTAAGCGCTTCATGAAAGATCCTCAGGAAGTGCGTATTCAGTCCAGCGTAACCACTCGCCCGGACATCAGCCAGAGCTACTGGTCTGTGTACGGCATGCGCAAAAACGAAGCGCTGGTACGTTTCCTGGAAGCGGAAGATTTTGATGCGGCGATTATCTTCGTGCGTACCAAAAACGCGACTCTGGAAGTGGCTGAAGCCCTGGAGCGTAGCGGCTACAACAGCGCAGCGCTGAACGGCGACATGAACCAGGCCCTGCGTGAGCAGACTCTGGAGCGTTTGAAAGACGGTCGTCTGGATATCCTGATTGCAACCGACGTGGCAGCACGTGGTCTGGACGTTGAGCGTATCAGCCTGGTTGTGAACTACGACATCCCGATGGATTCCGAGTCTTACGTTCACCGTATCGGCCGTACCGGTCGTGCGGGTCGTGCGGGTCGTGCGCTGCTGTTCGTTGAGAACCGCGAGCGTCGTCTGCTGCGTAACATTGAACGCACCATGAAGCTGACCATTCCAGAAGCTGACCTGCCAAACGCAGATCTGCTGGGCAAACGCCGCCTGGAAAAATTCGCCGCGAAAGTACAGCAGCAGCTGGAAAGCAGCGATCTGGACCAGTACCGTGCGCTGCTGTCGCAGATTCAGCCTGTTGCTGAAGGCGAAGAGCTGGACATGGAAACCCTGGCTGCAGCACTGCTGAAAATGGCTCAGGGCGAACGTAGCCTGATCGTGCCACCAGATGCGCCGATGCGTCCTAAGCGTGAATTCCGTGACCGTGACGATCGCTTCGAACGTCGTGGCGACCGTAATGACCGCAATGACCGTGGCCCACGTGGTGACCGTCCAGAGCGTGGTGGTGAAGACCGTCCACGTCGTGAACGTCGTGACGCGGGTGATATGGAACTGTACCGCATTGAAGTGGGCCGTGATGACGGCGTTGAAGTTCGTCACATCGTTGGCGCGATCGCTAACGAAGGCGACATCAGCAGCCGTTACATCGGTAACATCAAGCTGTTCGCATCCCACTCTACCATCGAGCTGCCAAAAGGCATGCCGGGCGAAGTGCTGCAGCACTTTACGCGTACCCGCATCCTGAACAAACCGATGAACATGCAGCTGATGGGCGATGCACAGCCACGTCCAGACCGCGGTGGTGAACGTCGTGGCGGTGGTCGCAGCTTCGGTGGCGAGCGTCGTGAAGGCGGCCGCAGCGAAGGTCGCGGTGGTGAAGGTCGTCGTTTCTCCGGCGAGCGTCGCGAAAACCGCGGCCCACGTCGTGAAGAAGGCACCAGCCGTCGCCGTTTCGGTGACGCGTAAGCCTCACTCTTCTGACGTAAAGTAAAATATACAGCCCCGATACACGCTATCGGGGCTTTTTTTATTCCTTTTGTACTCTTGTACTGGTACAGTGCGTCACATTAAAATGCAGAACCGCATGATTGACTGGAGAAAAGGCTGTATGGCGACACTAACCACCACCCAAACGTCACCTTCGCTGCTTGGCGGCGTGGTGATCATCGGCGGAACCATTATAGGTGCCGGGATGTTCTCCCTGCCCGTGGTCATGTCCGGTGCGTGGTTCTTCTGGTCGCTGGCGGCGCTGGTCTTTACCTGGTTCTGTATGCTCCATTCCGGGCTGATGATCCTTGAGGCGAACCTGAACTACCGCATTGGCTCCAGCTTCGACACCATCACCAAAGATCTGCTGGGTAAAGGCTGGAACCTGGTGAACGGGCTGTCCATCGCCTTTGTGCTCTATATCCTGACCTACGCGTATATTTCGGCGAGCGGCTCGATTCTGCATCACACCTTCTCGGAGATGTCGCTGAACGTTCCGGCGCGTCTGGCGGGGCTGTGTTTTGCGCTGGCTGTGGCGTTTATCGTCTGGATGAGTACCAAAGCGGTGAGCCGCATGACGGCGATTGTATTAGGCGCTAAGGTCATCACCTTCTTCCTGACCTTCGGCAGCCTGCTGGGACACGTGACGCCCGCCACGCTGTTTAACGTTGCCGAAGTGAACACCTCCTACACGCCGTACCTGCTGATGACGCTGCCGTTCTGTCTGGCGTCGTTCGGTTACCACGGTAACGTGCCGAGCCTGATGAAGTACTACGGCAAAGATCCCCGCACCATTGTGAAGTGTCTGGTCTACGGCACGCTGCTGGCGCTGGGTCTGTATGTGATTTGGCTGCTGGGGACGATGGGCAACATCCCACGTCCGGAATTTATCGGCATTGCCCAGAAGGGCGGAAACATCGACGTGCTGGTGCAGGCGCTGAGCGGCGTGCTGAACAGCCGCAGTCTGGACCTACTGCTGGTTATCTTCTCTAACTTTGCGGTGGCGAGCTCTTTCCTGGGCGTGACGCTGGGCCTGTTTGACTATCTGGCGGATCTGTTCGGCTTTGATGATTCTGCGATGGGGCGTTTAAAAACCGCGCTGCTGACCTTCCTGCCGCCGATTGTGGGTGGCCTGCTGTGGCCGAACGGCTTCCTGTACGCCATCGGCTATGCAGGGCTGGCGGCTACTATCTGGGCGGCAATTGTGCCGGCGCTGCTGGCGCGCAAATCACGTAAACGCTTCGGTAGCCCGAAATTCCGCGTCTGGGGCGGCAAGCCGATGATTGTGCTGATTCTGGTATTCGGCGTTGGTAACGCTCTGGTACACGTGCTGTCGAGTTTTAATCTGTTGCCTGTCTACCAGTAAATACATTGCCCGGTGGCGTTAAGCTTACCGGGCCTACAGGGATCGCGTAGGCCGGATAAGGCGAAGCCGCCATCCGGCAAAAAGGCTACCCCACCAACTCTTCTTTCACCTGCATGGCCAAATCAAACGAATGCAAACGCGCCTGGTGATCGAAAATCTGGCCGTTAACCATAATCTCATCCGCCTGCGTTTCGCGCAGCACTGCGTCCAGCCCGTGGCGCACTTTCGATTTATCGCCTACCAGCGACATGCTCAGCGCCTGCTGCACGCCATACTGCTCGGAGGCGGACCACAGCTGATGCATATTCTCCACCGGCGGTGGAAGCTGGCCCGTCTCACCGCGGCGCAGCTTCACAAACGCCTGCTGCATTGAGGTAAACAGGAATTCCGCGTCGCGATTGCTGTCGGCGGCAATGATGTTAATGCACACCATCGCGTACGGCTTCTCCAGACGCTCGGACGGTTTAAAGTTCGTGCGGTAAAGATGCAGCGCCTGATGCAGCATATCCGGCGCGAAGTGCGAGGCAAACGCAAACGGCAGCCCAAGCTGCGCGGCGAGCTGTGCGCTGTAGAGGCTTGAGCCTAACAGCCACACCGGGATCTTCTCACCGTAGCCCGGTACCGGGCGCACGTGCGGGTTCGGATCGCGCGCGTCGAACCAGTCCACCAGCTCGGCCACGTCGCGCGGGAAGTTGTCGATATCGCCGCTCATATGGCGGCGCAGGGCGCGCATCGTTGGCTGGTCGCTGCCCGGCGCACGACCAAGCCCTAAATCTATACGCCCAGGATAGAGGGTATTCAGGGTGCCAAACTGCTCGGCAATCACCAGCGGGGCGTGGTTTGGCAGCATTACGCCACCGGAGCCCAGGTGCAGGGTGGTGGTATTTGCTGCCAGATAGCCAATCAGTACCGAGGTCGCGGCGCTGGCGATGCCCACCATGTTGTGGTGTTCGGCCAGCCAGTAGCGGTGATAGCCACGCTTTTCGGCCAGCTGAGCGAGATCGAGAGAGTGCGAAAAGGCTTCTCTTGCCGAGGAGCCTTGTGGGATCGGCGCCAGATCCAGCACCGAAAACGGAATGGTTTTGTCAGTCATAACAGCTCACTTTGTCGACGGTCAATCTTTAATACTGCATTAAATAATGATAACCGTTGTTAACAAAGTGAGCCTTTTTTACGCCTGCAGCTCCAGCCCGGCGAGCCGTCTCCAGTAGCCGTTGCAGTCGCTGTTTGCCGTCAGCGGCAGCGGCGCGGCGCCGTCTTCATTGGCGCGGAAGGCGTCCAGCATCGCGAACACGCCGGTATCCAGCGGCGACAGACGAACCATATCCACCAGCCCGTCCATCGACGCCAGCTCGTTGCCGAGGTTATAGACATAGCCGCTCATGGTCTGAATACCGTTCAGGACAAACACCTGCTGACTCTCCTGCGACAGCATGCTGCGTCCGTTCGGGTACTTGATGCAGCAGGTTTCGCATTCGTCTTTCGGGCGGTCTTCCGAGCGCGCGGTAAAGCAGCGGGCGGAGTAGGCCAGCGGCAGATGGCCGTAGCTCAGCACTTCCACTTCAAACTGATTGCGAATGCCCAGCTCGTCGCACTGGTTAAGCAGGTTAGCCAGCCAGTCGCGGGAGAGTTCCACCGGCATGCACCAGCGGGTCATCCCCTGTTTGAGCAGCAGGCGCAGGGTGACGGCGTTGTAGCAGTTGAGGGCATGACCCGCGACGAACGGCAGCCTGCGTTCAGCGCACATGTTCACTACGCCCAGATCGCTCGCTTCCAGCAGGAACTCGCCGTTTTCGACGTAGCGCTTCAGCTCGCCCAGTTCGGACGACGCCTGGACCAGCGCGAGCGTGGAGAGCACCACCTGCTTGCCGCTGCCGGCCAGGCCTTTCGCCATATCCAGCCAGTCGCCCACTTTGGTGGCGCGGCGCTTGCTGCACACCGCTTCGCCGAGGTAAATCACGTCGGCGCTGCTGGTGGCGGCCTGTTGGTAAAAATCTTCCAGCGTCTCTTTTGGCCAGTAGTAGAGCACCGGTCCTAATGAATATTTCATGATTTTCTCACTGCCATTTACGGTGATACGCGCCCAGCGTGGTTTGCGTGCCTTCGGACATCGAACCGAGCGTTTCCATCCAGGCCTGCTGTGGAGCGTAGTTCTGCGGGTCCGCCATGCAGCGGTCGATGGCCTGACGCCACACTTTCGCCACCTGGCTCACGTAGGCCGGGCTGCGCTGACGACCTTCGATTTTCACCGAGGCAATATTGGCCGCCAGCAGTTCCGGCAGCAGCTCCAGCGTGTTGAGGCTGGTCGGCTCCTCCAGCGCGTGATAGCGCTCGCCGTCGACCAGATAGCGGCCTTTACACAGGGTGGGATAACCGGCGTTTTCACCGTCCTGGTAGCGGTCAATCAGCACCTCATTCAGGCGAGATTCCAGCCCCTGAGGGGTCTGCTGCCAGCGAACAAAGCGGGCAGGAGAGCAGGCCCCGACGGTATTCGGCGATTCACCGGTTAAATAAGAGGAAAGATAGCAGCGGCCTTCGGCCATGATGCACAGGCTGCCAAAGGCAAAAACTTCCAGCGGTACTGGCGTGACGCGCGCGAGTTGCTTAACCTGATGAATAGAGAGCACGCGCGGCAGCACCACGCGGGCCACGTCAAAGTGTTGATGATAAAAACGCACCGCCTCTTCGTTGGTGGCAGATGCCTGAACAGAGACGTGGCGCTCAATATGGGGATAGCGTTCTGCCGCATACTCAAGCATGGCGAGGTCGGCCAGGATCAGCGCATCGGCACCCAGCTGTGCCGCCATGTCCACCGCGCGCTGCCAGCGGGCGTAGCCGTCAGGATGAGCAAAGGTATTGATGGCGATATGCAGCTTGCGGCGGTGCTGGTGAACGAAGTTAACGGCTTCCTGAAGCTTCTTCTCCGTAAAGTTGAGGCCAGCAAAATGGCGGGCGTTGGTGTCATCTTTCAGCCCGATATAGACCGCATCGGCCCCATTTTCGATGGCCGCCTTAAGCGCCGGAAGGTTTCCGGCAGGGCAGAGCAGCTCCATAATTTATCCTGATGTAGTCGATCGCAAAATTGTTAACGAGCTGGGATTTTAATTAACCCATACGCGACAATTTTTGATTTAAGGCAGCTAATGGCGTATTGATGGCACCAATAATGAGGTACGACGGACGACGGTTTGTTGATTTACGCCGCTATGTTGTGCTTCGGATATGGCAAAATAGCAGGACTATAGATATCAGGGAGTAAAGCTCGTGCTGGATAAACTGCGTTCACGTCTCGTACAATTTGGACCATCAATGCTGAGCGTGCCGGTCAAGCTGGCGCCGTTCGCGCTAAAACGCCAGGTGCTGGAGCAGGTCCTGAGCTGGCAGTTCCGCCAGGCGCTGCAGGACGGCGAGCTGGAGTTCCTGGAAGGCCGCTGGTTAAGCATTGAGGTGCGTGACATCGGGCTGCGCTGGTTTACCTCCGTTGAGAATGACCAGCTGATCGTACGCGAATCCGCCGACGCGGATGTGAGCTTTAGCGCCAACGCCAGCGATCTGCTGATGATCGCCGCGCGCAAGCAGGATCCGGATACGCTCTTCTTCCAGCGCCGTCTGGTAATTGAAGGCGACACGGAGCTGGGCCTGTACGTGAAGAATTTAATGGATGCCATTGAGCTGGAGCAGATGCCGAAAGCGCTGCGCGTGATGTTAATGCAAATGGCAGATTTCGTTGAGGCCGGGCTGAAAACCCCGCCGGACGGTAAACACACTTCAGTAGGTGAGCCATGCTGATTCGAGTCGAAATTGGGATTGATGCGCCGGGGATCGATGCGTTGTTACGCCGCGCCTTTGCGAGCGATGCCGAAGCCCAACTGGTCCACGACCTTCGCGAAGACGGCCTGATTACGCTGGGGCTGGTTGCCACCGATGACGAAGGTCAGGTGGTGGGCTATGTTGCCTTCAGTCCGGTCATCGTTCAGGGCGAAGAGCTGCAGTGGGTAGGCATGGCGCCGCTGGCGGTAGATGAAAGCTATCGCGGGCAAGGTCTGGCGCGCCAGCTGGTCTATGAAGGGCTGGACTCGCTCAACGAGTTTGGCTATGCCGCCGTGGTCACGCTGGGCGATCCGGCGTTCTATGGCCGTTTAGGCTTTGAGCAGGCCGCGCATTACGATCTGCGCTGCCGCTGGCCGGGTACGGAATCCGCTTTCCAGGTCCATCGACTGGCGGACGACGCGCTCAACGGCGTCAATGGCCTGGTCGAGTATCACGACCATTTCAATCGCTTTTAATCAGGCTCTCGCGCAGCGCCTCAAAGGAGCCGTCTCCGGTCACGAGGCGCTCTTTCTGGCGCTTCGTCAGCTGCTTGATGCGGTATTCCAGCCTGAGCGCCAGCGATCGGTCGCCGACCGCCGCTGAAAAGGCGAGCTGTAATTCCCCTTTCCCCCGCAGCGCCTTTGCCCCTTTCCCCGTTTGATGCTGTAAAAAACGCCGCGCCACATCGGTGGTGATCCCGGTGTAGAGGGCGTTATCAGCGGTTCGGACAAGATAGAGAAACCAGCACACGGTAAACGGATTCAGTATGTTAAGGTGAACGCACCATAGCATGAGAGAGAACGAAAATGGAAACACTGGCCGCCATTAACCGCTGGCTGGCGAAGCAGCATGTTGTCACCTGGTGCGTCTGTGACGAGGGTGAGATGTGGTGCGCAAATGCGTTTTACTACTATGACCCTGAGCGCGTGGCTTTTTATGTCATGAGTGAAGACAAAACGCGTCATGCGCAGATGACCGGCCAGCAGGCAAAGGTGGCAGGCACGGTAAACGGCCAGCCGAAAACGGTCGCGCTGATCCGCGGCGTGCAGTTTAAAGGGGAGATCCGTCGTCTGGATGGTGAAGAGAGCGACGCGCGCCGTAAGCTCTACACGCGCCGCTTTCCCGTTGCCGCTGCGCTAAAAGCCCCGGTGTGGGAAATCCGCCTCGATGAGCTGAAATTTACCGACAACACCCTGGGCTTTGGCAAGAAGCTGCACTGGTTACGCGCCGAGGAGGCGTAGCGCTTCGCGGTTAAACGCCGGGAGATCGTCCGGGGTACGACTGGTGATCAGCTGGTCTTTGTCGTTGACCACCTCCTGATCGTAAAACTCGGCCCCCGCGTTTTTCAGATCGATAACGATCGGTTTCACGGCGGTAAGCTTTCGCCCGCGGACCACTTCTGCGCTGATGAGCAGCTGCGGGCCGTGACAGATGGCAAAGACCGGTTTGCCGGTCGAGACAAAGTCTCGGGTGAAGGTCACGAAGCGCTCGTCCCCGCGCAGGGAATCCGGGGAATGGCCGCCGGGTAACAGCAGAGCGTCGAAATCTGAGGGGCTAACGTTATCAATGCTCTCATCGATGGTCACGGTCGCCTCGCCCTTATGGCCTGTCACCGTTTTACCCGCCTCTTTCTCAATGGTGATGACCTCATGTCCCGCCTTGCGGAACGCCTCTGCTGGAGAGGTGAATTCTGAATCTTCAAACTCGTCGGTAATCAAGACTGCGATTTTCTTGCCCATGCTTCCTCCGTTGTTTTGGCTTCAGACTGATTTTTCTCCGTTTGTGGTAAATACTTACCTGTAACAGACTTCTAAGTGTGGTCGACGACGCTGAGTTCGCAAACGGACAATTCTGTAAAGGGGAAAAGATGAGTCAGGTATTGATTACGGGTGCTACCGGGTTAGTGGGCGATCATCTGCTGCGGCTGCTGATTCAGGATCGCCGCGTGAACTATATCGCCGCCCCGACGCGTCGACCGCTGGCGGACTTATCCGGCGTCTTTAATCCGCACGATCCTCAGCTGACCGACGCGCTGGCGCAGGTGCAGGATCCCATTGATATCGCCTTTTGCTGTCTGGGCACCACGCGGCGGGAGGCGGGCAGCAAAGAGGCCTTTATCCACGCCGACTATACGCTGGTGGTGGATACCGCACTCACGGCGAAAAAGCTGGGCGCCAAACATTTTCTGGTGGTCAGCGCGCTGGGCGCCAGTGCCGGATCGCCTTTCTTCTACAACAAGGTGAAGGGCAAGATGGAGGATGCGCTGATAGCGCAGAAATGGGAACAGCTGACGATTGTGCGCCCTTCGATGCTGATCGGCCACCGGGACGAACGCCGGTTTAACGAGTCGATATTTGCCCCGCTGTTTCGCATTCTTCCCGGCAACTGGAAATCCATCGAGGCGCGGGACGTCGCGCGCGCGATGCTAAAAGAGGGGCTGGCCCCGTCGAAAGCGGGTGTTAACATTATCCCTTCGGCAAAACTGCGTGAAATCGCGCAAGGCGAGGCGTAAACTCCCCCGGCTAATAACCTAATACTCTCCGGGGAATGCTATGACTGGTCAGTCTTCATCTCAGGCGGCAACACCTGTCCAATGGTGGAAGCCCGCACTCTTCTTTCTCGTGGTCATTGTTGGCCTCTGGTACGTGAAATGGCAGCCGTACTACGGCAAAGCCTTCACCGCCGCCGAAACGCACAGCATCGGTAAATCTATTCTCGCTCAGGCTGATTCCAGCCCGCTGCAGGCGGCGTGGGACTATGCCATGGTCTACTTCCTTGCCGTCTGGAAGGCCGCCGTTTTAGGCGTCATTCTGGGCTCGCTGATTCAGGTGCTTATCCCCCGTAACTGGCTGGTGAAAACCCTCGGGCAGCCGCGCTTTCAGGGCACGCTGCTGGGAACGATTTTCTCCCTGCCGGGCATGATGTGCTCCTGCTGCGCCGCGCCTGTGGCCGCAGGGATGCGCCGTCAGCGCGTATCGATGGGCGGCGCGCTGGCGTTCTGGATGGGGAACCCGCTGCTCAACCCGGCGACGCTGGTGTTTATGGGCTTTGTGCTGGGCTGGCATTTCGCGTTCATCCGCCTGGTTGCCGGGCTGCTGACCGTGCTGGTGGTGGCGACGCTGGTGCAAAAACTGGTGAAGGATACTGCCGCAGAACCCGCAGCCGTTGAGCTGGACGTCAGCGAGCCGCAGGGGGGCTTCTTTGCGCGCTGGGGCAGGGCGCTATGGCAGCTTTTCTGGAGCACCATCCCGGTCTATATCCTGGCGGTACTGGTTCTGGGGGCGGCGCGCGTCTGGCTCTTCCCGCATGCGGATTGCGCTATCGACAACACGCTGATGTGGGTCATTGCGATGGCCGTTGCGGGCTGCCTGTTTGTGATCCCAACGGCGGCGGAGATCCCGATTGTTCAGACCATGATGCTGGCCGGTATGGGTACCGCGCCGGCGCTGGCGCTGCTGATTACGCTGCCGGCGATCAGCCTGCCGTCGCTTATCATGCTGCGTAAGTCGTTCCCGGCGAAAGCGCTGTGGCTGACCGCAGGGCTGGTGGCGTTGAGCGGGGTGATTGTGGGCAGTATTGCGTTGATGTAAAAAAAGCCCGGTGGTGCTGGCGCTTACCGGGCCTACAAAAAAATCCCCTCAAGCGAGGGGATTTTTTTTATTTGATGTAAGTAAACGCGGTGGTGACGTGCTTCACGCCGCTCACCCGGCTGGCGATATCCGCCGCCGCTTTCCCTTCACGGTCGGTCACCAGACCCAGCAGGAACACTTCGCCGTTTTCAGTCGTCACTTTCACGTTGGAGGATTTCACCTGGTCCGAGCCCAGCAGCTGGGAACGCACTTTGGTGGTGATCCAGGTATCGGAAGAGGCGTCACCCAGGCCAATTGGCTTGCCCTGGCGCACTTCGTTAAACACCTCTGTGGTCCCTTCGACGCCCATCGCAATCTGTTTCGCACGCGAGGCGAGCTCCAGATTTGGCGCCTGGCCTGCCAGCAGCACTTTGCCCTGATAAGCCGTCACGTTGATACGCGCTTCTTTCTTGATTTGTTCGTCTTTCGACAGCGCACTGTTGACGCGCAGCTCCAGCGTACCGTCATCCACCTGTGTCCCCACGGTGCGTGGATCGGTTGCCGCTTTGGTGCCTACCGCGGCGGTACCCACAACGGCCGCAGCGATACATCCCTGAAGCAGTAATGCAGACATAAGGACTGCGAGGGTCGATAAAGCCTTCATAAGAACTCCTTAATCATCCTGGTGAGGGAAAAGCGTGTTATCGATCAAATCACATAAACAGTTCACCGTGAGCATATGCATCTCCTGAATACGCGCGCTTCGGTGAGAAGGAATGCGGATTTCCACATCCTGCGGCCCAAGCAGACCCGCCAGCTCACCACCGTCATAGCCGGTTAAGGCCACGATGGTCATGTCGCGGGTGACGGCGGCTTCAACGGCTTTGACAATGTCCCGGCTGTTGCCGCGCGTGGAGATGGCCAGCAGCACATCTCCCGCATGACCCAGGGCTCGCACCTGCTTTGCGTAAATTTCGTCATGCAGACGATCGTTAGCAATCGCCGTTAAGACCACATTATCGGTATTAAGTGCAATGGCGGGTAAACTCGGGCGTTCTGTTTCAAAGCGATTGATCATGCTGGCAGCAAAATGCTGTGCGTTGGCGGCTGACGTGCCGTTGCCACAACAGAGGATTTTGTTGCCATTAAGCAGGGATTGCACCAGCGTCATTGCGGCACGCGAGATAGCATCCGGAAGGGCTTCCGCCGCGGCAATCTGAGTCTGGATGCTTTCTGTGAAGCACACTTTAATTCTTTCGAGCACGTTATCCCTTTTAAATCTTAATTATGCGTCTTCGCCAAAAGCGTTTTTAAGCCATTCGATCTCATTTCCGGTGAAGGCTATCACATCGAACCGGCAATCCACAGTATCAAAGCTCCCATTATGGCGGGCAAGCCACAAGTGGGCAGTCTGTAATAATTTATGTTGTTTGGCGAGCGTCACGCTGGCGGCAGCACCGCCAAAACGGGAGGACTGTCGAAAACGGACTTCTACAAACACGATGACCTGACCCTCTTTCATGATCAGATCAATTTCGCCGCCGCGCCCGCGGACGTTAGCGGCGATAAAGCGCAGTCCTTTGCCTTCGAGCCAGCGACGCGCCTTTAACTCCCACGCATCGCCGGTCTCTTTACGGCTTAACTGGCCGGGACGATTTGCCCCTGCTGGTATTTGAGCCATGATAACTTCCTGTTGATCACGCAATCCTGAGTCGCGGTCAGATCGCCGGTGTTGCCGTTAAGCTCAAAGCCCGGCACCTGACGCATCTGGGTAAAGTGGTTCGCCAGCGCCCATGCATCGACACCCATCGCATACAGACGCGCCAGCGAATAATCGTTATGTACGGTACTCAGCGCCTGCTGCATCAGCGCCGGGTTGCTGCCTGCCAGCATCGGGATTTCGCTGTACTGCAGACCGTCCATTTCCAGACGGAAATCCGGGCCTGCGGTGCCCTGCGCGCTGCGCGAGCTGGCGTAGAGCGTTGCGCCGCTCTGGCTGCCGTTACGCATCGCGATCATCGGTTTGATAAAGGCGATCTCCTGAGGCGTGGCAACGATATAGGCCGCATCCACTTTGCCGCCACCGCTAATCTGCGCGTCGGTAGGCGGGGCAGGGATCGTCAGGCCGCCAATCGTCACGCCCTGTTGCTGCGGCAGGCTCGCGGTGACAGGGCTGCCGTTGAGCGCGATACCCGCTCCACCGTTTACGCCCGCGCGCAGTTCAGAGACGGAACCGAATTTCTGCTGCAGCACCACGCCACCGCCGAGCTTCTGCCACTCATCGGCAAAGGCGTTGGCCACGCGATCGCCCAGCGCGCTGCGAGGAATGAGCAGCAGCGGAGCCTGCTTACCCTGCTCGTGAATGTGACGCGCCGCATCGCGGGCTTCATCTTCAGGGGAAAGCGCGAAGTAGCAAATATTGGCCCGGTTCTGAACCTGCTCAGGCTGGTTGAGCGCCAGCACGTTCAGCGTGGTATTGCTCTTCATCAGCTCTTCCACGTTGTTTTTCAGCAGCGGACCGACAACGATGCTCGCCCCGTCCTGCTGAACCTGCGCCAGAACCTGGTCAAGCGGCTGCGAGCTGGTGTCGTAAATTTTCACCTCAGCGCCCGGGTTGGCGCTGGTGGTTGCCACGGCCTGCGGCTGAACGGCAGGCTGGGCTGCGGGTTGTGCAGGCTGCGGTTGAGGCTGTTCTGCTGTCGCTTCAGGTGCTGGTGCCACTTGCGTCTCGGCCGGAGCCTGAGTCGCTGGTGCTGTAGTAGCCGGGGCTGCCGCAGCAGGTGCTGCTGTAGCCGGAGGCGACGTCGGGGCCGTCACCGGGTTTTGCATCGTACCCTGTGCCGGCGCTTGCGCCGTGGTCAGATCGCTGGTCTCCGCTGCGGACGGGCTGACCACATCATTCACGTTAGCCGCCTGGGCCGCCTGCGCGGGAACCGCGCTGCCGGTTACCGAAGTGGTACCGTTTTTCGCGGCTTCAAAGCCCTGCTGAATGGTACGGCCAAACACCGCCGCCTGGCCGTTGAGCGGCAGAAGTAGGGCGATTTTGCTGGTGGACGCTGGCTTAAAGTTCTGCACGTTTACCAGCTGGGTTGGCAGCATTTTCGCCCCCGGGTTTTGCGGGTAGCGCGTCTGCCAGTCCGTAATACCGGCTTTCAGCATCTTTGGATCGCTGCGGTTGTTAAACCACATCTGCTGCAGATCCAGCCAGCCCTGCAGGACGTTTTCATCGGCGTTGATGACCAGCGCCTGCGCCTGTTCCTGGGTCATCGAGGCAAGCGCTTGCCAGGTGGCATCAATATTTTTCTGCTTATCGGCACCGCCGAGCAGCGGCTCTTGCGCGACGAGGGCGCGGAGCAGCGTGAGAGAAGGACGCCCCTGCTCAGCGGTAATGCCCGCCTGCCAGAAGCGAGCCTGCTGATTTTTATCCAGCGCGCTCACGTCAATGTCACCGAGGATCTTCTTCGCGGCGGCGTAATCTTTCAGCGCGACCTTCAGCTCGGCAGAGAGCAGGCTCTGCTCACGACGCTGGGCGTCGTTAAGATCTTTTGGCAACTGGTTAAACAGTTCGGCTGCCTGCTGGGTTTTACCCTCTTTCAGCAGTGCACGAATGGCGAGTAATTGCCAGTTGGTCTTGGTATCATTTGAACTCTGCGACATTTGTTGCAGATAAAAGCCAGAATCAGCCTGAGCAGACCCCTGAAGATGGGCGGTGCTCTGGTCAGGTGCCTGGGTGCCACAGCCTGCAAAGATCAGGGCTGCCAGCAGAAGCGGCACGCTGCGCGTGGCTTTTTTTCGAAGAAACGTTAACGGTACCATACTGTATCCAGTGATTTTTTTTACGCAATGCTCAATATTAAATCGGCAATACGGACGAAACAATGAAACAACACGAAACGGCAGATAATTCTCAAGGCCAGCTTTATATTGTACCTACTCCTATCGGGAATTTGTCTGATATTACCCAACGTGCGCTCACTGTACTGCAAGCTGTTGATTTAATTGCTGCTGAAGATACCCGCCACACCGGTCTGCTGCTGCAACATTTCGCGATTAACGCCCGTCTGTTTGCTCTGCACGATCACAATGAGCAACAAAAAGCCGAAACGCTGGTGGCGAAGCTGAAAGAGGGGCAGAACATTGCCCTGGTCTCCGACGCCGGTACGCCGCTGATCAACGATCCCGGCTATCACCTGGTGCGTACCTGTCGTGAAGCCGGTATTCGCGTTGTGCCGCTGCCGGGGCCGTGCGCTGCCATTGCTGCGCTGAGCGCCGCGGGTCTGCCGTCTGACCGTTTCTGCTATGAAGGCTTCCTGCCTGCCAAATCCAAAGGCCGCCGTGACGTGTTAAAAGATCTGGAAGCGGAACCGCGCACCCTGATTTTCTACGAATCCACGCACCGCCTGCTGGAGAGCCTGGAAGATATGGTGACCGTCTGGGGAGAAGCCCGCTACGTGGTGCTGGCGCGCGAGCTGACCAAAACCTGGGAAACCATTCACGGTGCGCCAGTGGGTGAACTGCTGGCGTGGGTGAAAGAAGACGAAAACCGCCGCAAGGGTGAAATGGTGCTGATCGTCGAAGGGCATAAGGCGCAGGAAGACGCGCTCCCTGCCGACGCGCTGCGCACGCTGGCATTGCTGCAAGCGGAACTGCCGCTGAAGAAGGCCGCTGCGCTGGCGGCGGAAATTCACGGCGTGAAGAAAAATGCGCTGTATAAGCATGCGCTGGAGCAGCAGGGGGAGTAAGCCCCTGCCGCCTGTTTTGCCGGGTGGCGGCTGCGCCTAACCCGGCCTGCAGATCGTTATGCGTCTTTCAGTTAACAGGTATCGCCTCAACCTGTAAGGTTTGCGGCGTGTCCGGCGGGTTACCTAAATGCGGGATAGATGTGGTGCGAAAAATCACGTCACTGGTGCCGGGTTGAACACCGCCAGCTGATTATGTAATCCCCATTGATCCGAGAAGGTTTTCTTCCGCCCGCTGGCGACATCCAGAATGAAGTGGAACAGTTTCCAGCCCACGTCCTCAATGCTCTCTTCCCCGGTGGCGATGGTACCCGCGTTGATGTCCATTAAGTCATACCAGCGGTTTGCCAGCTCGGTGCGGGTCGCCATCTTGATCACCGGCACCGCCATCAGGCCGTACGGCGTGCCGCGCCCGGTGGTAAAGACCTGTACCGTGATGCCGGACGCCACCTGCTGCGTGCCGCAGACGAAATCGCTGGCCGGCGTTGCCGCGTAGATCAGGCCGCGTTTCGTCGGGCGCTGGCCCGGAGAGAGCACTTCCACAATCGCGCTCTGGCCGGATTTGGCAATCGACCCGAGGGCTTTTTCCACCACGTTTGCCAGGCCGCCTTTTTTGTTCCCCGGAGACGGGTTGGCGCTGCGGTCGGTTTTGCCCATATCGAGATAGCTATCGTACCAGGCCATTTCTTCGAGCAGGCGCTTGCCGACCTCTTCATTAACGGCGCGCGGCGTGAGCAGATGGATGGCGTCACGCACTTCGGTTACCTCGGAAAACATGACCGTGGCACCGCAGCGAACAAGCAGATCGGACGCATAGCCCACCGCCGGGTTGGCCGTTACGCCGGAGAAGGCATCGCTGCCGCCGCACTGGGTGCCCACTACCAAATCAGACGCTGGGCAGGTTTCGCGCTGGCGCTTGTTGAGCTTATCCAGATGGCGCTCTGCCACCTGCAGGATATCGTCGACCATTGAGCGGAAACCCACGTGGCGTTCGTCCTGCAGGCGCACGATACTGGCCTCGTCTGCCGGAATGGCTTTGACATCTTCGGTGCCCTGCAGCAGGCGCTCTGGCTGCAATTTTTCACACCCCAGACCGATGACCATCACCTCGCCGCCAAAGTTCGGGTTCAGGGCGATATTGTGAATGGTGCGGATCGGCACTACCGCAGCGGGTGCGTTAATCGCCACGCCGCAGCCGTAGAGGTGGTTCAGGCCCACCACGCCGTCGACGTTCGGGTATTTCGGCAGCAGGTCGCGTTCGATGATTTTCACCACGTAATCCACTACGCCCGCCACGCAGTGCACGCTGGTGGTAATGCCGAGCAGATTCTTGGTGCCGACGCTGCCGTCCGCGTTGCGGTAGCCTTCGAAGGTATAGCCCTCCAGCGGAGGAAGCGGTTCCGGCAAGCGAGTCGCCAGAGGAAGCGTGTTTAGCGGCGGCGCTTCCGGCAGCGCCACCAGCGACTCCTCAACCCAGCTGCCCTGCGGTATAGAGCGAACGGCATAGCCGATGACTTCACCGTAACGTACGATTTCGCTGTTAGCAGGGATATCCACCAGGGCGACTTTATGTCCCTGTGGAATATGCTCAATCAGTTCCAGCCCGTCCGGGAAGCGGGTGCCCGCTTTTAAGCCATTGTCGTTGACAATAATCGCCACATTATCGGTGTCGTAGACTTTTATATAAAACGCCGTCGGCGATGCCTGTTGAATTTCAATGTCGGCCATTGTTCAGTATTCTCCAGCAAAGTGTCTGATAATAAATTCAGCCAATTTTCTAATGGTAGAAATAAATACGCGGCTTTCAGAAATAAAGCATGTCAGCATAGGGGATATGAAAATGTGATCGCGATCGCTCCAGAACCGGTAATGCCTGATTCTGTGCATTAGCGCCCAGCGCCTTGTGCATACGCATAAAAATTCATTGAAATGTTACGCAATGCTTGAGCATTAAAACAATGTGCGGTCGTGGGTTGCGTTTTATACTGAATGACGATTTTATAACGCCAAAATACGTCAGAATAATAAATATAATGCTGGTGCGGTGTCTGAATAAATAAAATGATACTGAAAAAGGCTGCGGAATAAAAAAGGTAAATACGATGAGTAACGATATCTTCCCGAATAAATTTAAAGCGGCCCTCGCGGCACACCAGATTCAGATTGGCTGCTGGTCCGCGCTGGCAAACCCAATCAGCACCGAAGTGCTGGGCCTGGCAGGTTTTGACTGGCTGGTGCTGGACGGCGAACATGCGCCGAACGATATCAGCACCTTTATTCCGCAGCTGATGGCGCTGAAAGGCAGCCTCAGCGCCCCGGTGGTGCGCGTGCCAACTAACGAGCCGGTGATTATCAAGCGCCTGCTGGATATCGGTTTCTACAACTTCCTGATCCCGTTTGTGGAGACGGAAGAACAAGCGGCCCTGGCCGTAGCCTCAACGCGCTATCCGCCAGAAGGGATCCGCGGTGTTTCCGTTTCGCATCGCGCCAATATGTTTGGCACCGTGCCGGACTACTTCGCGCAGTCCAATAACAACATCACTATTCTGGTTCAGATCGAGAGCCAGCAGGGCGTTGATAACGTTGACGCGATTGCAGCCACAAACGGCGTGGACGGTATCTTCGTCGGCCCGAGCGATCTGGCGGCCGCCTTTGGCCATCTGGGTAATGCCAGCCACCCTGACGTGCAGCGCGCGATCCAGCACATTTTTGCCCGCGCTAAAGCTCACGGCAAACCGTGCGGCATTCTGGCGCCGGTTGAGGCTGACGCCCGTCGCTATCTGGAGTGGGGAGCCACGTTTGTTGCCGTCGGCAGCGACCTCGGGGTCTTCCGCTCGGCCACGCAGAAATTAGCCGACGCTTTTAAAAAATAACCATCATTGAGGAAACAGATTATGACGCTGAAAGTGGGTTTTATTGGCCTGGGGATCATGGGTAAACCAATGAGTAAGAACCTCATCAAAGCGGGTTACTCACTGGTGGTATCCGATCACAATCCGCAGGCCGTGGCAGAGGTGATAGCGGCGGGCGCTGAAACGGCCACCACCGCGAAGGCCATTGCCGAGCAGTGCGATGTCATCATCACCATGCTGCCCAACTCCCCGCATGTTAAAGAGGTTGCGCTGGGTGAGAACGGCATTATCGACGGTGCGAAGCCGGGCCTGGTGCTGATTGATATGAGTTCTATTGCGCCGCTTGCAAGCCGTGAAATCAGCGAGGCGTTAAAAGCGAAGGGCGTCGATATGCTGGATGCGCCGGTCAGCGGCGGTGAGCCGAAAGCGATCGACGGCACGCTGTCGGTGATGGTCGGCGGAGATAAAGCCGTCTTCGATAGATACTACGACCTGATGAAAGCCATGGCGGGCTCCGTGGTGCATACCGGAGACATCGGGGCGGGTAACGTGACCAAGCTGGCAAACCAGGTGATTGTGGCGCTGAACATTGCCGCCATGTCCGAAGCGCTGACGCTGGCAACCAAAGCGGGCGTCAACCCGGATCTGGTCTATCAGGCCATTCGCGGCGGTCTGGCGGGTAGTACCGTACTGGATGCCAAAGCGCCGATGGTGATGGATCGTAATTTCAAACCCGGTTTCCGCATCGACCTGCACATTAAAGATCTGGCGAACGCGCTGGATACGTCACACGGCGTAGGCGCACAGCTGCCGCTGACCGCGGCGGTCATGGAGATGATGCAGGCGCTGCGTGCGGATGGCCTGGGCACGGCCGATCACAGCGCGATTGCGTGCTACTACGAAAAACTGGCGAAGGTGGAAGTGGCGCGTTAATCACGCCTTGCCCACACCTGAGGGTGACAGCGGCGCGCAAACCCTCTATACTGCGCGCCGAAGCTGACCAGACAGTCGCCGCTTCGTCGTCGTCCCTTTCGGGGGAGACGGGCGGAGGGGAGGAAAGTCCGGGCTCCATAGGGCAGGGTGCCAGGTAACGCCTGGGGGGGAAACCCACGACCAGTGCAACAGAGAGCAAACCGCCGATGGCCCGCGCAAGCGGGATCAGGTAAGGGTGAAAGGGTGCGGTAAGAGCGCACCGCGCGGCTGGTAACAGTCCGTGGCACGGTAAACTCCACCCGGAGCAAGGCCAAATAGGGGTTCACATGGTACGGCCCGTACTGAACCCGGGTAGGCTGCTTGAGCCAGTGAGCGATTGCTGGCCTAGATGAATGACTGTCCACGACAGAACCCGGCTTATCGGTCAGCTTCAACTTCTTCCAAAACAATACGTTGGTGTGTCTCAGGCCTTCATAGGTGAAAATGTGACACAGACTGTGATACAAACGAGGCACACCAACGGCTGTTCCATCCCGAATATTCTAAAGCGCGGCAACCGCTACTGCCTTCATTTCCGACTACCTTCAGGCGGTTTTTTTCGCGTGTCTCTGGGCTGCGATTCAGCCAGCAGAGCAAGGTTTATATCTTCCCGTCTCACTATGTTCATTTCTCTTGTAAAATCGTCCAAGATGGAGCCAGCCCTACTATTGGACATAGTGCATAAAATGAAGAAATTAGAACAAAAAGACATTGATGATTATTTGCTCAGTATTCAGGCCGCTTTTTATTCCGCAGCAAAAAAAATTCCAACAAATGTACGGAAGAGACTGCGTAGCTCGTCTTCATTAACTTATGAAAAAAGTGACGTCACCCTCTTAGGGGAGGTGCTTGGTGATACTTTCACAACTGATGGTCCAGCTTTGTCGGAAGACTCTGTTATTGAACATCTTAGCAGGCAGTATGACATTACAGGCATGGCGGAGGAGATCGATTATATAGCCTCGGAATATGACCTCATGTGGAAACATTATTGTGATGCACATGTAGCCTTTCTTGATTCCCGACATTCTGAATATCGGCAGATCCTTAGCTCTTTGCGACCAGAGAATGACTACGCTCCCGCTGTGGTCGATAAACCTGAAAAAACATTGGCCTCCGAACTGACAGTATCTCAGGCATGGAAGGGATTTCTTGAGTTCAAGTCAGACTGGAAACCTAAGATTCGGCAAGGCAATGAAAAATATTTCGAAGTAATTGAGGCTATTCTGGGGGCTGAAACACTAGTTACGAGCATTACCCGTCGTGATATTAAAAATTTGCTTGAAGTGGTCGAAGGCCTCCCTCGACAAAACAAGAAACCATACAACAGGATGGGTGCCCAGCAGTGTTTGGACTTGGATGAAGTACCAGAAGATGATCTGGTATCCTCAAAAACCGTCAAAGATTACCTAAAACTCTGTCAAGGATTGTTCTCTACGTACCTGACTGGTGAACTTGATGTTCTTGAATCATCGCCGACAAATAATGTTAAGTATGAATCAAAGAGTAAAGGTTACGGTGTATACAGCCAAACTGAAATGCGAAAGTTGGTTACACATTTCGAAACGTTGGACGGCTGGAAGAAATGGGGGTTCCTGCTTCTGGCATATACTGGCGCTCGTAGAAGTGAAATCGCTAACCTGAAGGTATCGGATGTTCGCTTAGACGATGATAGCCAGCGATACTACATTATGATTGAGGACAGCAAAACGGAAGCTGGTATTCGGCAGGTTCCTATTTCGCTTCGCTTAATCGATATGGGATTTTTGAATTACCTAGAGGGCAAACATCGTAGCGACAAGCTATTCCCTGAAATTTCGTATAGCAATCAGGTAACACGGATCTTCCACGCGATAAGAGACAACTTGGAAATTGATTATCTCAATGATTTCAAAGAAAGGCGCATTGTACATAGCTTTCGGCATACCTTTATTACTGAAGCCTTATCAAAAAATAATGCCCTTACTCTTGTTCAGAAAACCGTTGGGCATGAACATTCAGGTCATAAGGAAACTCAGACTTATACGGGCAGAATGAGGATTTCCGACTTGATTTCGGTGATAGATAGTATTGACTGGATTTAATGGGAATAAATCTCATTTATGTTGTTTTGTGGTAAAATATACTTCTAATGCAACAGAGTAGAAGAGAGGCAATATTGTACCTTGAGTTCAATTTGCCTGCGTTTAACCCCCCATCCCTGGATGAACGTAAACGCATGGCAATGATCCTGAAGTCAGCCAGATTAACGCTGACAACTTCCCGCATTAATGTTTTGTACCATCTAACCCGAACCGTTATTCCAAGCACGGTTCTCGAACTTTCAAAACTTCTGAACGTCCCGCTTTCAACTACACACCGCAATTTGTCTGTACTGTCTAAGGCTGGTTTGGCTGACTACATCACCGACCGCTCAGGCGTATCTCGCTGGTTCTTGGTCTCAGCTAACCACCCTAATTTTTGCCCCTGCTGCAATCAGGAATATACTAGCGCCAGCCAGGCACTTGCGAAACATAAAATCCAGTGGTAATCTAGTAGAAGTTTCTGTTGCAAAGCAGAAACTTTTCTGAGTAAAAAATTTTATAATGCCTGTATTCCAACACCAGAAATGGTGCGGGTCTGCTGGGCTTTTTTCGTTTCTTTTTCCTACTGGTTTTTATTAATACCTGTATAAGGATCTACATCTATTTGACACTCTAGAAGGAGGCGTATGCAGCAATCTAGCTCATCTGCACAACAACCAACTAATTTAATGACATCTCACCGTGACAATGGTCATTATACCCTGATCCATTCCTCAACCTATCTCCACGATGGTTTGACCTATAAGCTTAACCATAATCCGTTAAGTAAGCGTAGCAGTCCAATACGAAAAGAAATTATCGACAGGTTTATTGACCAGCTTCGCGCTATGCTCTCGCACTATAACGAACTGTATGGATTCCGCTTTGATTTGTCTGTCCCTGAAGGGATGTCTGTTGATGAAAGCAACAAATTGGTAAGTGAGTTGTTTAGTCGTCTGCGAGGTGAGTTCACCGCAAAAGCCTGGAACAATCAGCCAATCAAAAAATTCGCTTATGGCTGGGTCAGGGAGAAAGAAAGGGCTAAACAAGTTCATTACCATTGCTGGATTGCTTTACCATATTTTCAGGTAAACACCGCTGGGTTTGAAGAAAAAGGAATGATTAGTCGGATAAGCCGTATCTGGTCAGAACTCACGAATGGAGTTTCCCGTGTCCATCTACCAGAGGATGGATATAGAATCAAAAGAGGTGATCACGATTCACTTGCTAAGATGGTCAAACGGATTTCATATCTTGCCAAGAATCGCGGGAAGTATTCTAATGGGAAAGGGCAGCAAACATTTTCGGCTTCGAGGGTGAAATTTAAGGCGTCTAATACATTGCATTAAAATCCTTAACAGGAGGTGCTGTATTCAATTCCGCGCCCTAGGTAGTACCAGTGCATTGCTCATATAATAAAAACCTCTTGTAGCGCATCACAGGACGCTTAACAGAGTTCTTTATCCATTGTCTCAACGTACACTTAAATTATTGAACATCATTCCCAATCTTGCTCACTAAATGGCTTCAGGGCTACCGATTTCATCGTCGTAGCCCTTTTTGTTTTCTCGGATCTATTTAAGAAAAAATAGTCAATATTATACAGTATGTATAACAAAGCATTAACCAACAAGGTGGCTATGGGGTACTGGACAGCCATCATTTTTACTGTGTAGTATCTTTGAAATTTTTAACAAGAGGCTCAAGATATTATGGAAATTCCTGATTCTTTAAAGCTAGACCGAAGCGGTTTTGGTCAAGACCCATTCGGGTATAGTGCGTTGGCTAACCTGAAATTTGGGATGGCAAGTACATATTCAGGTTCTCATGTTGATATAACAAAACCTGCAACAGGCTCTGATCTAAAAAATCCTGTGCTTTGGCTGACTCAAACACAGGCTCTAACTGAAGCAGCCATTGCTGTTTTCCGTAATGAGCCCTCTTTTGAAAACATGCCTGTTTTAATGCGTGGTGTTTGTGACAGCCAATACTGTGCTGTAGGTCTTATGCTTGTTGGCTACAGTCTTGAGGTTTCACTCAAAGCAATGCTAATAATCAAGTATGGAATTAAAGGCTATCAAGAAATAGAACGTAAGAATAAGCATCACAGATTACATGACTTAGCTAAATTCATCCCAGAACTCACAAAAAAAGATATCGCTATTCTTCGTGGACTAACCCATTATGTTTATTGGGCTGGAAGATATCCAGATCCCGGTACTGGAGAAGAAGATAAAGTAGAAGATATATTCAACATTTCAGAGAGATATCGAATCTCAGCTAAGGAACTTTTCGAGTTATCCGCTAAAGTTTCCGGGCATGCGAGAAAAGTCATAGAAGAAGTGTGACTACTACATAAGAAATTAGGATATCTAAATGAACACTGATCTTTTACTGCTAATGTAAGGGAACTCTTGCAACGATTGTCGTGGCAAAATGTGATGTGGGTACCGTTAGGAATTAATTACTGTTTTTTGTTGACGCATTCTAGTAAAATGTTATTGATTTAGTTGCGACTACAGCTTAGTAGTCACTACAACTTAAGGTAAATTATAGGTGGGGAATATGGCGGTTGATGAAGAAAAAATCAAAAATGCGTTTGGAAATAAAAAATATACTTGGCGTACCGTCCGCGGAGTTGCAAAGGAGACGGGATTAGACCCAATGATTGTAACTAAATACATTATGACACACGAAGATGAAATTGTTAAGTCAAGTATGCCAAATGAAAAGGGTGAAACGTTATTCACTTCGAGACTAAATCGACGAAGCCAAAGCCCTTGGGTAAGAATTATTTCCGCTGTCAAAAATAGAGGTGGATGAATAATATGATTCCTCAAGCCGTCTGGTTTGCAATTGCAGGTGCTTTCTTTATCAAACTACTTGAGTTGGCAGAACTTCATAAGCTACCAAAGATTGAAAGACCTGACCTGAAAGATTGGTTGTATTGGATACCTTATTTGATTTTACCTATTCTTGGGGGAGGGCTTGCGTATGTTTATATTGCATCCAACACTTCTCTTACGCCATTACTCTCTGTTAATATTGGAATATCCGCGCCTCTTGTATTAAGAGCAATGGCTCAAATAGTGCCAGCAACTAAAACCCCCCCAGGTGCATAACATGGATAAGCACTATTTGTTTTATGTATCGCTTGGTAGATTGAACCTCCTTATTTAATACAATAGGTTGCTGCGAAGATGAATGCTATTTTCGCAGCAATTAATTTCTTCACAAGGAAGTATAGCCTTGATGTTATAATCAACCGATTATGAAATACATTTATCCATATTCCAGTGCCGTTTTACTGTGGCAATCCCTAACCCTAAGGCAGCGGCGGCTTTAGCTTGGCTCAGACCGTTAGTTTTAGCCTCCTGTACACGCTTATACGTGTTCGTTGCCGCAGGACGGCCTAACTTCTTGCCTTCTTTCTTCGCACGCTCTAGCCCTTCTTTAGTGCGTTCTGTGATAAGGGATTTTTCAAACTCCGCAAACGCTGAGAACATTTGCAGCATCAACTTTCCTTCAGCACTGGCAAGATTGCTCGCAGGCAGATCCATAGAAACAACATCAATTCCCTTGTCTATAAGCATCGAGATTGTTTGTTGCACATCGATGTTATCACGCCCTAATCGATCCAATTTGAGCACAACTAACTTATCCCCGGCTTCCAGCTTATGGCTAACAAGGTCGGAAAAAGCTTTACGCTTCATCGCTTGCACTCCACCGGAGACAACTTCAGACACTACACGGCTATCTAGCACATCATAGCCAGCCTGACGTATTGCCATGATTTGGTTTTCGGTTGTCTGCTCGCTAGTGGAGACACGGCAATATGCAAAGGTACGGCTCATATCATCCTCTCAAGTGGTATCAAAAACGGTATCATAATTGGTCATTGGTATCTTTATGTCAATAGGGTAATTTATTGATACCCTTTTTGAAGGGATCGATTGGTATCGTAAAACGTTCAATTGTTGATACCAAGTAAACTTCCTCCTCCACCTGCCAAAAATACCTCAACGCACTATTAACTAAATGTGCCAACTACTTACCTCTAGACTTGCGTGATAGCATGTATCTGTCATGTTGAACTGAGGTGCATTATCAATGAGCTATTCCCACCGCTTTATGAATGGTGAAGAAGACAAAACGGAAGAAATAATAAACACCATCCTTCGCTTCGGAATAAAAGAGGAAATGCTTACCAGAATTAGCGGGCTGCTGATTTTGCAACTTTACGGTTCTTTCATGTCCAGAAGCGAAAATCCGTTCATTATCGTTGATGAAATTTCTTGCCTTGAAGGCAATCCTTTACGGGGCGAAAGCAGAACCAAACCACCGACAATGTTTAACCGTAAGCCTTATCTTCGGGGACTATGGCACAAGCACTATCACGGTGCTGGTATAGATGTTATGGCTAGGAATATACAAATCGCTCTGAAAAATTACGGTTTACCGCGATTAGAAGCAGAGGTTGAAAAAGTCATGGAATCAGGTGAAGAAAGGTATTTTACAGCCGAAGATGCGGCCCTGATCGCCCATGAGGCTGTGAGGGAGAATTGGTTGCGACGCTCCAACGAACAAAAAATCACTGGACACTGGATTATTTATGCCATCCATGAAGGTAAAAATTACTATCTGAGCCTTGGTCGGCACACCGATGATGAGGCGGAACTTCGGCGGCAAATCGAAACCGCGTGCCTATACCAGTTCCCTTTTTTGTCGGACATACTTTGCCCTGTTACGGATTAACTTTAAACGTTACTCGTCTCAACCACTAACACCCGTTACAGATATTTGCCACAGATCCAGTGCGACTATTGCGAACAGAGAAAATCCGTTAGGCCGTGCTGAGAATGCGACTGTGATATTTGCATTGCTGGCTGTGTACAAGGTGGGAGGACTTCTGGATTCTTCGCAGCGGGGGAATTGGGTAAGTTGCCGGGACTTTTACCCGGCAGACTGTATGAAAGATCACTTAAAGGTGCAGTTACCGCCAGACGGCGCACCGATGAAAAGCTGCATCTTTTCGCAAGTCACGAAAATCTTCTGCCCCTTCATCAGCTTTGATGCCTCAGGCTTCTCCGAATCCGCCATACTCAGACTTACAGGCTTAAAGCGGTTATCGCTTTCAAGTTTAAGGACTACATCATTCGCGAAATTTTTTGTTATTTCCTGAACAGTTCCGGTGATTTCCACCTTACGACCACCAATTTTGTCATCGGCTGCAACTTCGTTAGCTTTATACAATTCAGCCAGATCTTTCGCCGTAGTTCGATATACGCTTTCGTCAGAAGTTGTCGCCTTTGATTTTACGACACCTGCTTGCGGGGCTAAAGGCATTAGCCCAGCGAGGGTCATCTTCATAAAATCCTTCTGTATCAATGCATAAGCACCAACACCACCGCAACTATCTATTCCAATTTTGTCTTTCGTTGCCAGAATCATTTTCTGCTTCTTAGCATTTCTCAGCTTATCCCCCATCTCCGCCCCAAAAACGATTGAATTGTAAACAGCATAATAACTTTCTGTATCGGCCGTCATTCCTTTGGTGGCGCTAGCGCTGATGAGCTTGATGGTTCTATCAATGGAGTTCTTTCCATCATCTGAAAGTACCTGGTTGCAACTGGCTGTAACAAGCGTTTTGACATAAGCAGACAGGTAATCAGGATATGGCTGGATTTCGCCCGAGACCGCTCCACTAGCTACGGATGAGAAAGCGCAGAGCAACAGAGGTAACACAATAATTTTTTTCATACTTCTTCCTGTATGCAGACTATATCGTAAAATTAATAATAAATTTTATCGATCGAAATTATATTATCGATCGTTTTTTATAGATCAATAATTGAGATGCATCCTACTTACGCCGCTTGCAGAAAGGCGGCAGAAATCAACTTCAATGGAGATTTAGAGATGGTAAGAAAAGTGCTGTTGGTGGGGTTTATTCTTGCTGTATTCAGTGCCAGTGCCGGACGCATAACTATGAGCAACCCAGAGCAGACGACCACGGCAAGTGGGCAAACCTTGTGCATCTACAGCAACAGCATTTAGACCTTTACCTACGTCACCAAGTCGAAGCATTGTCCGTACAGCAAAAGTTTCGATACGACTGATAGAGTGTAAATTTGGGCGAGTAGCCTTCGCCAGACAACAAAGGAGCGACAGATACAAAATGGGTTCAAATATGACCTGAACCTATTCAGGCCTAAAAACGAACGTGACGGCGAGATGCTGTCTACTCACGTAACCTTTACAATGAAATTAGCAGGACCAAGCTCCGTCATAAGGATCATAAATGGCGAAGCCCGATACCAGATTAAAAGTCGTATTCATCGGCTACATCATGCCCCGCAAACCTGAATGGTTCGCGTGTATTTCTATTGGTCATTTTGAATACATTGTCGATGAAATGCTTTTCGAACACCCGGATGAGCGAAGCGTTGCGGGTGGCATTAATTCTGTTGCGGACATCATGTGGCTCAAGGATATTTACACTGTACCGCTGATTAATGGCATTTTGTTCCTTAAACTTGCTCAGCCTTGCGCGGGTATCATCACTGAACTTTCCGGTGGTCCATAGTTCTACGGCAATATCAGCCCCTGAATATTCACGGAGTGCATGCATTCTGAATACCTTAATCTGATGCCCTATCCAGTGTTTAACATCCTCATCTCTGACCGTTGAATATGGCTTGTAGCCCTTGCATTCGATGAAGGTAACTCGGGCATTTCCTTGCCGTGCAAAAACATCACAGTCAGCCTGTTTTCCGTCGCCTGATATGCATAATCTCCCAACATCAACAATAGGGTGGTCCATACGAACAGCTTCGGCCACGATGTACTCGAACAAATCCCCCTGCAACTGTGTAGTTGCACCTTCTATTCGCGAGAGCTTAGACATAATTTCGTCGATAGCAGTTATATTCCCTCCCAAGCTCAGTGACATGTGGCTAATCAGTGCTTGTAGCTGGATAAGCGCCTCAGCCAGATCCTGGCCAAATAGTGATTCAGGTGTGGCCGGGATGATTCCAGCCTGCTTTAGTGCCTGGAATGCTTCCGCAGAGTATTCATTCGCAATGAACATAAAAAGACATCGGGGACTGTTTTTAAGGCTGCTGATTGAACGGCATTTCGTAAGGAAGGGCTGCACGTGCTGCAAACTCAGAGTGAAACCCAACAACAGGTCACACACAAAGAATCCCGGACGGGTTTCCCCTGTCTTCGTAAATTGGAGGAGTGGGTTTAGGTACGAAGCGGCTGAGATATCGAAACAGAAACTCGAGACACATGGCATCTGATCTGATGTAACTATATCGCGGGTCCGCAAGGTATCGTAGCTGATGATACCGGTGTTTTTCACCCACTGTCCGACAGCTTTCATCAGAACAGATTCAGTCGTCAGACGCGCTTTTAAGTAAGGGATAGCACGATGATATGCTTCGTCATTCTTTTCTGTCAGTGCGACACAATCGCCAACTGAAACCAGATTCACTATCCTTACCATCTTATGCTGGACTAATCCGTCTAGGACGGTGGTCCACGAAAGTCTCTTTTTCATGGCTATCGGCGAGCCACAAGCTGCTGCAAAATGCTCGAGTTTGAGAATCCCCCCACGTGCCCTTAGGCAGCTCAATGCCAGCCCATATGCTGAACCGGATTCAAGCAGTGCAGTAGTCAGGTTTCGCCAGTAGCGCCCCGAACCATACTGTTTAGCCAGATAGATGAAACGTTCGCGCTTTGGAAAGAGGCGGTCAACGCAGTGTAGCTGACCAGTAGTTACCGCACGTGAAACCTGCTTTCGAGCAGTTACGCTGTTTATCGTCGATTTTTTTACCATCTCTTCTACGAGGACCGAGCTCAAACAGGGGCCCGTTTTCTCAAGGAGAGTAGAGATTAACTGTGTCATCAGTACTCCGTCACACTGCGTATATAATAATTACAATACACTCTTCTTTGATGCAAACAAAGCAATGAAAAAATCTTATTTATTACATATGGTTATAGTGAAATAAATTACCGAAGCATTTAAGTTGTCACAATAGCGATGATGTTAATTGATTATCCTGTTTATATTATCAACATCGTGTCCTTCTCCTTCTCCTTCTCCTTCTCCTTCTCCTTCCTGTTCTGACATACTAAATTGGTTACCTGAATGGATGGGAAAATGTTCGTCCCTTACTCATAACGGGCTTTTAACCTGCTTTATCTGTCACCCAAAGTGAGATACAGTCTGCGACACATGACAATCCCAGCGCCGCAGATGCCTGACGTATGGTTGAACGAAGCCGCCTTATCGGTCAGCTTCAACTTCTTAAAAAACCCCGCTTCGGCGGGGTTTTTGCTTTCCGGGTGTTGCTGGCCGGGTAAGCGCAGCGCCGGACAAACGACATCAATTCTCATATTTGCGACATTAAGCACATTTCACTGTTTTTATCCCTTCCGTATCGCTCCTGCATCTGTAGACGATCGCCATCACAAAATTTCACGCTAAAAAACGCGCGATTTTTAGTATTGATGATTTGTTATGTTTGTTACCTTTATGATCCCGAAACTTTTCGCGTTTGATATGCATATATTGAAATCAAATACATTTCTCCCGTGAATATGTGACGCATTCCACTCTTTTCCGCAAACCTGAAAATTCGCGTCGGAAAAATTTAATAAACTGAAAGAATGTTTCAAACAAATAGCGGTTATTTATTGGTCTTTAATTGACTGAAAGATCGTCTTTATTGATTTTTTTAACGCTGGAAAATTTATCAAGGTTATCGCCATAAAATAAATTTATTACTACTGATTTTATTGATCGATATCAGCGTAATGGTGTGGCCTTACTTATTCATCTTATTGATAATAAATAGGTTTTTTGGTTGTCATTGTTCCTGTAAAACGTGCGGAAAAGCAAATTGTGAGTGACAGCACATACCCCCTTAAACACTATTAGGTAGAATTCGCTCCGTCATAGGGAAATAAGCGCAGAATATTATGAACACTATTATTCTACCGAAAACACAGCACCTCGTGGTATTTCAGGAAGTCATTAAAAGTGGCTCCATAGGTTCTGCAGCAAGACAACTTGGCCTGACGCAACCCGCCGTCAGCAAAATCATCAGCGATATTGAGTCCTACTTCGGCGTGGAAGTGATGGTGCGTAAAAACACCGGCGTAAAACTCACCGCCGCGGGCCAGGTTCTGCTCTCGTACTCTGAGTCGATCACCCGCGAAATGAAAAACATGGTGAGTGAGATTAACAGCCTGAGTTTCAGCACCGTCATGGACGTCTCCTTTGGCTACCCGTCGCTGATCGGCTTTACCTTCCTGTCCGAGATGATCAAAAAATTCAAGGAAGTGTTCCCGAAAGCACGCGTCTCGATGTATGAAGCCCAGCTCTCCTCTTTCCTTCCGGCTATTCGCGACGGTCGTCTGGATTTCGCTATCGGCACGCTGAGTGATGAAATGCTGCTGCAGGATCTGCACGTCGAACCGCTGTTTGAGTCCGAATTTGTGCTGGTCGCCAGCAAAACGCGAACGTGCACCGGCCCGACGACACTGGCATCGCTCACGCACGAGCAGTGGGTGATGCCGCAAACCGATATGGGCTACTACAAAGAACTTCTGACTACCCTGCAAGACAACCACATCAGCATCGAAAACATCGTCCAGACCGATTCTGTCGTCACCATTTATAACCTTGTCCTGAATGCCGATTATCTGACGGTGATTCCCCGCGACATGATTGCACCGTTCGGTTCTGAACAGTTTATTGTGTTGCCCGTAGAAGATGAATTACCCGTGGCGCGTTATGCCGCCGTGTGGTCAAAAAATTACAGGATTAAAAAATCGGCGTCAGTATTAGTTGAGCTGGCAAAACAGTATTCGTCGATGAATATCGAAAGACGACGATGAATAATGAGTAATCAATTTAAAAACACCCAGAGCTTATCTCTGTAATGCTCTGATACCCTGACTTTGCCCGAAAAGAATGAATTATTATAACGAGGATATTATGCATATTACCTACGATCTCCCGGTAACGATTGAAGATATTCAGGACGCCAGAAAACGACTGGCAGGAAAAATATATAAAACAGGTATGCCGCGCTCGAATTATCTTAGCGAACGCTGCAAGGGCGAAATATTCCTGAAGTTTGAGAACATGCAGCGTACCGGCTCGTTTAAGATCCGCGGCGCGTTTAACAAATTAAGCTCGCTGACCGACGCTGAAAAACGCAAAGGCGTTGTCGCCTGCTCCGCGGGAAACCACGCGCAGGGTGTGTCCCTCTCCTGCGCGATGCTTGGCATCGACGGCAAAGTGGTGATGCCGATGGGCGCGCCGAAGTCTAAAGTGGCCGCGACGCGGGACTACTCGGCGGAAGTTGTGCTGCACGGCGAGAACTTCAACGACACCATCGCTAAAGTCAGCGAAATCGTCGAGATGGAAGGGCGTATTTTTATTCCGCCGTACGATGACGCCAAAGTGATTGCCGGGCAGGGCACCATCGGTCTGGAAATTCTCGAAGATTTATACGACGTGGATAACGTTATTGTGCCTATCGGCGGCGGCGGTTTAATTGCCGGGATTGCGACGGCAATTAAATCCATCAACCCCACCATTAATATCATCGGCGTGCAGTCAGAAAATGTTCACGGCATGGCGGCATCGTATCAGGCCGGAGAAATAATGAGCCATCGCGTTACCGGCACGCTGGCCGACGGCTGTGATGTTTCTCGTCCCGGTAATTTACCGTTCGAAATTGTTCGCGAGCTGGTTGATGACATTGTGCTGGTCAGCGAAGACAACATTCGCGACAGCATGATTGCGCTTATTCAGCGAAATAAAGTGGTGACGGAAGGTGCCGGCGCGCTGGCCTGTGCCGCGTTATTAAGCGGCAAGCTTGACCACTATATTCAGGGTCGTAAAACCGTCTGCATTATTTCCGGCGGCAATATCGATCTCTCCCGTGTTTCCCAAATTACCGGCTTCGTTGACGCATAAAGGTGACCTATGAGCAACACAGAAAGCATTATCGTTGGCCAGACAAAAACGTCCTCCTGGCGTAAGTCTGATACCACATGGACGCTCGGCCTGTTTGGTACCGCCATTGGCGCAGGCGTGCTGTTCTTTCCCATTCGCGCAGGCTTTGGTGGATTGATCCCTATTCTGCTGATGCTGGTTCTCGCGTTCCCGATTGCGTTTTACTGCCACCGCGCGCTGGCGCGTTTGTGCCTCTCCGGGAGCAACGTTTCCGGCAACATCACCGAAACGGTGGAAGAGCACTTTGGTAAAACCGGTGGGGTGGTGATCACTTTCCTCTACTTCTTCGCCATTTGCCCGCTGCTGTGGATTTACGGCGTCACCATTACCAACACCTTTATGACCTTCTGGGAAAACCAGCTCCAGCTGCCTGCGCTGAACCGCGGCGTGGTGGCGCTGTTCCTGCTGCTGCTGATGGCCTTTGTTATCTGGTTTGGTAAAGACCTGATGGTGAAGGTCATGAGCTTCCTGGTGTTCCCGTTTATCGCCAGCCTTGTGCTGATTTCCCTGTCGCTGATCCCTTACTGGAACTCGGCAGTGATTGACCAGGTCAACCTGAGCGATATCGCCTTTACCGGTCATGACGGCATTCTGGTCACGGTGTGGCTGGGTATCTCCATCATGGTCTTCTCCTTCAACTTCTCGCCTATCGTCTCCTCGTTTGTGGTTTCCAAGCGCGAAGAGTACGAACCGGAGTTCGGCAAAGCGTTCACCGAGCAGAAATGTTCCAAAATCATCGGTCGCGCCAGCCTGCTGATGGTGGCCGTGGTGATGTTCTTCGCCTTTAGCTGCCTGTTTACGCTCTCTCCGCAGAACATGGCGGACGCCAAGGCGCAGAACATTCCGGTGCTCTCCTACCTGGCGAACCACTTTGCGTCAATGTCAGGAACCAAATCGACGTTCGCGACGGTACTGGAATACGGTGCCTCCATCATCGCGCTGGTGGCTATCTTCAAATCCTTCTTCGGTCATTACCTGGGCACGCTGGAAGGGTTGAACGGCCTGATCCTCAAGTTCGGCTACAAGGGCGATAAGAAGAAAGTCTCCGTTGGCAAGCTGAACACCATCAGCATGGTGTTCATCATGGGCTCCACCTGGGTTGTGGCCTACGCTAACCCGAACATTCTGGACCTTATTGAAGCCATGGGCGCACCAATCATTGCCTCTCTGCTCTGCCTGCTGCCGATGTATGCCATCCGCAAAGCACCGGCGCTGGCGAAGTACAAAGGGCGTACCGAGAACATCTTCGTTACCGCGGTCGGCCTGCTGACCATTCTGAATATCGTTTACAAACTGTTCTAACCCATTGCTCAGGAAGAGCGGAGTCACATGATGATTGAATTTCCGGTTGTACTGGTTATTAACTGCGGATCGTCCTCTGTTAAGTTTTCGGTGCTCGACGCCAGCAGCTGCGATGCCCTGATGACGGGCATAGCAGACGGGATCAACACCGAGAAGGCCTTTATTTCCGTGAACGGGGGTGAGCCGGCCAGACTGGCTCACCAGGACTACGAAGGGGCGCTGGCTGCCATCGCCCTGGAGCTGGAGAAGCGTAACCTGATGAGCAGCGTGGCCTTAATTGGCCACCGCATTGCGCACGGGGGAAACCTCTTCAGCGAGTCGACCCTGATCACGGAAGAGGCGATCGCGCAGATTCGCCAGGTCTCCCCGCTGGCACCGCTGCATAACTATGCCAACCTGAGCGGCGTGGAAGCCGCAGAGCGCCTGTTCCCGGGCGTGCAGCAGGTCGCGGTATTTGATACCAGCTTCCACCAGACGCTGCCGCCGCAGGCGTATCTGTACGGATTGCCGTACCGCTATTTTGAAGAGCTGGGTGTGCGCCGCTACGGCTTCCACGGCACCTCTCACCGCTACGTGGCCGCACAGGCGCATACGCTTCTCGGGCTGTCCCCCGACGACAGCGGCCTGGTGATTGCCCATCTCGGCAACGGGGCGTCCATCTGCGCGGTGTGCAACTGCGAAAGCGTCGATACCTCGATGGGGATGACGCCCCTGGAAGGGCTGGTAATGGGGACGCGCTGCGGCGATGTGGACTTCGGCGCGATGGCGTGGATTGCCCAGCAGACCGGCCAGTCGTTCGAGGATCTGGAGCGCGTGGTCAATAAAGAGTCCGGGCTGCTGGGGATCTCCGGTATCTCCTCCGATTTACGCGCGCTGGAGAAAGCCTGGCACGAAGGCAACGAGCGTGCGCAGCTGGCTATCCGCACCTTCGTGCACCGCATTGCGCGTCATATCGCCGGACACGCGGCGTCGCTGCATCGCCTGGATGGGGTGGTCTTTACCGGCGGCATTGGCGAAAACTCGAAGCTTGTCCGCGCGCTGGTGGCGGAACATCTGAAAGTCTTCGGCATCATCCTCGACGACGCCAAAAATGCCCTGCCGGGGAGCGCGGGAGAACGCGTGATCTCCACCGAATCGTCCCGCGTGGCCTGCGCGGTTATCCCTACCAAC
>Ga0068857_100000070_pt1 | contig 58624 bp, 67 predicted proteins | sample KBSCornC72_FD_66591 | JGI IMG/M metagenome (GOLD analysis project Ga0068857, IMG submission 66591) | Corn rhizosphere microbial communities from Kellogg Biological Station, Michigan, USA - KBS Corn C7-2 | ecosystem: Host-associated > Plants > Roots > Rhizosphere > Soil ...
AGGTGCGCTCAACAGGGCTCTCTCTGCCGCTGTGTCCGAGCTTGATAATGCCATTGTAACTCACTGCAGATCTTCGCGCATCGCGAACCGCTAAAGGCTCGTCCAAGTCATCCCAAGCCTGCGCCATCGGCGCAGACGGCATCGTCTATTCGCGCGCGACGCACATCACCCGAGGGGTCAAAGGGCGCTCCCGCCTTGAGCGAAAGGCCGAGGATGCGCGACGGATCGACCGGGCCCGGAAAGCGAATACGCCCCGCTGGCAGCTTCGAGAATCCGACGCGCGCATAGTAAGGCTCGTCGCCGATCAGGATCACCGTCGCGTGTCCCTTGGCGCGCGCTTCTTCGATGCCGCGTGCCATCAACGCGACACCAATGCCGCGCCCGCGCTGATCGGATTCGACGGCGAGCGGTCCCAGCATCAGCGCGCGGCGTTCGCCGATCACGACCGGCCAGAACCGCACCGAGCCACGCAACTTCCCGTCTTCGACCGCGACGAAAGAAAGTTCGCCGACCTGCGACACACCTTCCCGGAGGCGATAAGCGGATTTGGCAAACCGCCCCGGACCGAAAGCGGCCTGGTTCAACGCGTCGACCAATGGCGCGTCTTCGGGCCGTTCGGAACGGATCGTCCATTCGCTTGCGTCGCTCAAGGTCGGCTCGCTAGTCTCAAGGCTAGATAATCTCGCGCGGAGAAACCACATGGGCGTGCTTGCTGGCAAGGTTGTTCTGGTGACGGGCGGCGCCAATGGCATCGGCAAAGAGTGCGCGCTGTTGGCCGCGAAGGAAGGCGCCAGTGTCGTCGTCAACGATCTGGGCGGCGCGGTAGCGGGCGGTGACGAAGGTTCTGCCGGACCTGCCGAGATGGTGGCGCGAGAGATCGTCGCGGCCGGCGGCAAGGCAGTGTCGAACTCCGACAGCGTGACCAACCGCAAGGGTGTCGCCCACATGATCGAGCAGGCGATGGACACGTTCAAAGGCCTGCACGCCGTGATCAATCCCGCCGGCATTTTGCGCGACACGATGTTCCACAAGATGACGGATCAGGATTGGGACATGGTCGTCGATGTCCATCTGAACGGCGCCTATAACGTGACGCGCGCGACGATCAATCATTTCCGCGAGCAGAACGAAGGCTCCTACGTTCTCTTCACCTCGACCTCGGGCCTGATCGGCAATATCGGCCAGGCGAACTATGCCGCGGTAAAGATGGGCGTCGTCGGTCTGTCGCGCATCATCGCGATGGAAGGCCAGGCGAAGAACGTGCGCTCCAACACGATCGCGCCGTTCGCCTGGTCGCGCATGATCGCGACGATTCCGGTAAAGGACGAAGCCTCTGCCAAGCGCGTCGACCGCATGAAGAACTACATGCGCGCCGATCAGGTGGCGCAGCTCGCCGTCTCACTCGCATCTCCCGCCTGCAAGGATGTCAACGGACAGATCTTCGCCGCGCGCGGCAACGAGATCTTCCTGATGAGCCAGCCGCGTCCGGTGCGCGGGCTTGGCAGACTCGAAGGCTGGACGCCGGCGACGATCGCCGAACACTGCATGGCGGCGCTGAAGCCGAATTTCACGGACTTGCAGCCGACGACAGGCACGTTCGGCTGGGATCCGGTCTGACATACAACAACGGAGGTAACGATGGGCATTCTGGAAGGCAAAGTCGTCTGGGTGACGGGCGGCGGCAACGGCATCGGCAAGGACACCGCGCTGATCGCGGCCAAGGAGGGCGCCAAGGTCGTGGTCAACGATCTGGGCGGCGGCTTCAAAGGCGATGACGAAGGCTCGGCCGGTCCTGCCGAGACGGTAGCGGCAGAAATCCGCAGCAAGGGCGGCAAGGCGTTTTCCAATTCCGACAGCGTGTCGTCGTTGAAGGCGATGGAAGCGTTGCGCGACCAGACCTTGAAGGAGTTCGGCGGACTGCACGGCGTGATCAATCCGGCGGGCATCCTGCGCGACGCGATGTTCCACAAGATGACCGAGTTCGACTGGGACAAGGTGATCGAAGTGCATCTGCGCGGTTCCTACAATGTCTGCCGCGCCACGGTGGAGCACTTCCGCGAGCAGCAGGGCGGCGCCTATGCGCTGTTCACGTCCACCTCCGGCCTCATCGGCAATATCGGGCAGACGAACTATGCCGCGGCCAAGCTCGGCATCATGGGCTTGTCGCGCGTGCTGGCGATGGAAGGCGCGAAGTATGGCGTGCGCTCCAACATCATCGCGCCAGTGGCGTGGACGCGCATGACGCAGTCGGTGCCGATCCGCGACGAAGCGCAAGCCAAGCGCCGCGAGCAGATGGCGGCGACGATCCGACCCGATCAGCCGGCGAAGCTCGCCGTCGCGCTGGTGTCGGACCTGGCGAAGGACGTATCGGGACAGATCTTCGGCGCGCGTGCCGACACGATCGAGCTGTACAGCCAGCCGCGCGCCATCATGAACATCAACAAGGAAGGCGGCTGGACTCCGGAAGGCATCGCCAAAGAAGCGTTCGCCCAGATGAAGGAGAAATTCTTCCCGGTGTCGCGTTCGGCAACCTCCCCAGAACCGGCAAAAGCCAAGGCCAGTTGATCACCACGTGAGTGCAGGCGGCGCGTTGCCCGCGAATTCGGCGAGCCGCCGCCTGGTCCCTGCCGATGTGCCGGGCGGCGGCGTTAAAGGATCGGCGAACAGAATTTCGCGCACCTCAAAGTTTGGCGTGAACACGACGCTGGCATTGCTGAGCCTGTAGAGCAGAACAACATTGGTCGCCCAACCGGCGCGGCGCGAATACATGCCGACGAACTCCGGTTCGGCGGACGTGACGCTGCCGATCTCCTCGCGTAATTCGCGGCGCAGTGCCGTCAGCGGCGGCTCGCCGCGGCCGACGCCGCCCCCCGGAAGGGACCAGCCCTTCATGTAGCTATGACGCGCGAGCAGAACCTTGCCCTCGGCGTCGACGATCAACGCATGAACGCCGAGCGCGACGGGCGACCACAACGCCTTCGCCGTCATCATCGCGCCGAACGCGAGCCGCGAGAAAAATGACCTTGCTTCAGACACCATACAAAACAGCAGTTCTTCAGAAGTCAGATTCGCAACCACAGCTGGGTCTGACGTCTATCCAGCCCCAGCCCGGCGGCGAGGACCGTCATCGCGCGCGTGGCTCGCGCCAAGCCGGGATGTTTCTTGACTCCAACTGATCGCGACATTCGACCGGCGCCTTCTTCGAGGTACCGGTAGAGTTGGCTACATTCGCGAATGATCGGTAAAGTTCAACGATTCACTGCGTTCTCTAACTGACCAGACATAGCGACAAAAAACGTTGCCAATGTTCCCGCCATGATCCCGAGCGGCAGGGCATAGAACACGTCCGTGTCGGTTCCCATGACGATGATCGTCGTCACGACCATCCCGGTGAATTGCGCGATGTTTCTTGGCATTTGACCACGGTCTTGGCGCTGCTGCCTGCGACGCTAGGCCATGAGCCGCGGCACGGGAAGAACATGGTCAAGAAAAAGTTAATTCCGCCGGTTCAGCGGCTCAGATCCTGCTTCTTCTGGAGATATTCCTCGCGCTGGATTTCGCCTCTGGCATAGCGGCCCTCGAGGATCGAGAGCGCGTCGGACCGGCTGGCGGCGGGGGTGGGAGGGGCCGGCGGCGCCCCGTAATAGTAATGGTGCCTGCGACCGAAAATCAGGCTCAGGATCAAGACGATGACGATGAGCGTGATCAGCCCGTGGAACGGAAACCAGAAGAACGGCCAGAACAGGAAGGCATGCAGCATGGCGCTCTCTCTCCCCAATGTCCGTCCAGATATGGGAAGGCCAGGGGAATATTCTAGATGCCGAACTCGATTCCCTGGGCGAGCGGCAAGGCATCGGAATAGTTGATGGTCGCGGTTTGCCGCCTCATATAGGCCTTCCAGGCGTCCGAGCCGCTTTCGCGGCCGCCTCCGGTTTCCTTTTCGCCGCCGAAGGCACCGCCGATCTCCGCGCCGGAGGGACCGATGTTCACGTTGGCGATGCCGCAATCGGAGCCCGACGCCGCGATGAAGCGCTCGGCCTCCTGCATGTCTAGCGTGAAGATGCACGACGACAAGCCCTGCGGCACGGCGTTGTGTTTGGCCAATGCATCTTCGAAACGGCTGTAGCGCATGACATAGAGGATCGGCGCGAAAGTCTCGCGGCGGACGGTCTCCGTCTGATCCTGGATCTCGACGATGGCGGGACGCACATAGAAGCCGTTCGGATACGTGTCGCCCAGCGCACGTCCGCCGCCGGTAACGATTCCGCCCTCCGCCTTCGCCGCGGCGAGCGCGCGCTCCATGTTTTCGAACGCGCCCTTGTCGATGAGCGGACCGACCAGCGTTCCGGCGCTCAATGGGTCCCCGATCGAAAGCTTGCCATAAGCCGACTTCAACGCCGCGATCAGCTTGTCGTAAATCGCATCATGCACGAAGAGACGCCTGAGCGACGTGCAGCGCTGGCCCGCCGTGCCGACGGCCGCGAACAGGATCGCGCGCAAGGCGAGATCGAGCTTCGCGCTCGGCGCAACGATCATCGCATTGTTGCCGCCGAGTTCGAGGATCGGCTTGCCGAAGCGTGCCGCAACGGTCGGCGCGAGCTCGCGGCCCATGCGCGTCGAACCGGTCGCGCTCACGATCGGAATGCGGCCGTCGCCTGCCAGGCGTTCGCCGGCATCGCGTCCGCCGAGCACGATCAGCGACAGATGTGCGGGCGCCGCGCCAAACCGTTTCACGGCGCGTTCGAACAGCGCCTGTGACGCAAGCGCTGTTAATGGCGTCTTCTCCGATGGCTTCCAGATCACGCTGTCGCCGCAGACGAGGGCAAGGGCGGCGTTCCAGGCCCAGACAGCGACGGGAAAATTGAAGGCCGAGATGACAGCGACCGGACCTGCCGGATGCCAGGTTTCCATCATGCGATGGCCGGGACGTTCGGAGGCGATGGTGAGACCGTAGAGCTGGCGCGACAAGCCGACCGCGAAGTCGCAGATGTCGATCATCTCCTGCACTTCGCCAAGGCCTTCCTGCAGGATCTTGCCCGCCTCGAGCGTGACGAGGCGTCCGAGCGCGTCCTTGTGCGCGCGCAGTTCCTCGCCAAAGAGGCGCACCAGCTCGCCGCGCCGGGGCGCCGGCACCTCGCGCCAGGCGCGGAACGTCTCTGCGCTGCGTGCGATCTTGGCTTCGATAGACTTTGCATCGTCGAACACGACGCGTCCGATCTCGCTGCCGTCGATCGGCGAGTGAACGATGTGCGGCCCGTCGTTCGCCGCGACGCCCAGAGTCTTCAGCAATTCGCGAGCCATGCTAGCCGCCTCCTGGCGTCTGATGTGCGCCGGCATTCTGACCAGCCGCACGATTGCAGGCCACAGGATTTTTCACACACCACTCGCTCGCGCGCACATAGCGGCGGTTGGACAAGACAAAAATGCTCGTGACGAAGCCATTCGCGATCAGCCTGCGCAAGGACGGCGTGAATTGGGTTCGCGCACGCCTGGCGTGCAGCGCGTCGAACGGCATTCCGTCGAGGCCCGCCTGTCGATAGATCTTCGCGTCGATGCCGGCATCAAACTGAAGCACGGTTTCCGGCAGAACGGCGCGCACGCTTCCGGCGGCGAGAAGAAATATGCAGGCCGGATCGCAATGTCCGAGCGCGACCACGAACAACTTGCGCGCATGAACGAGCTTCACAAGCGGCAAAGCTGCGACCGCGTCGCCGCCGGAACTGTCGGCGATCGCCAGGCGCTTGACCGATTGATCGCTCAGGAGCAACTCGAGTTCGCCGGCCGCCGCCGCGTTCATGCGTCCATGGAAGACGGCGGTGTTGCCGCGCAAGGTCACTTCATACGAAGGCGCATTCGCTTGCGGCCGCGCGAGTACCGCGCGGAGTTGCGCGCCGAACAGCATCGTCGCGGCCAGCAGGATGACGAAGTTCGCCACCACCGCCGCTTGCGCCGTCCGCGCGGCCCAGGCTGCGATCGGACGCGCGAACTTGTTGTGCTTGCTTGCGCAACGCCAGATGCCGACCGCACCCCAGATGTCCGCGAGCAGGAACAGGATGAACGGCGGCGCGATCGTGAGGATCAGCGTCGATGGCGTTGTGCCGGAATGTGAAGCGACCGCGTTTGCGGCAAGAACGAACCACAGCGCAAACGGCACCATCACCAGAGCGCCCAAGCCGAACGATTGGGTGAGCGGCAACTGGCCACGCCAGTGTCTTGCGATATATCCCGCGATATACCCGATCATCTTCGCCGCAATCTGTGCCGAAGGCCTTTGACTTGGCAACGTGGAGCGGAATGAAAGACGCAGACCGGCCGCTTGCCAATCCTGCCACGCGAATTTCACCGCCATTACCACGTAAGACTACCTCAGCCGTGACCGTTCAGGCTGCTAATCCTGGGCGTAGTAGCGGCCGAACCGGTTGGCGAGGAAATCGCCGAGCCGCGCTTCTTCCTGCCGCACGAAACCTTTCTGGGGCAGCTTGCCGTCGACCAGCATGTCGCACATGGCGCAGATCCCGGCTGCGGTCGTGACCTGGATGGCGCTCATCAATTTATCGCCGACGGTCTGGGCATAGATCTTCTTGGCGTAGCTTTCCTGCGTCAGCCGTCCTTCGCGCCAGCCCGAGACGGTCACGAAGATGAGCACGACGTCCTGATAGGTGATCGGGATCGCGGTCTCCAACACATCCTTGAGAATGTCGCGGCGCATGCCGAGGCGCAGATCGCGCACCAGCATCTTGACGATGTCGCGATGACCCGGATAGCGCACAGTCTTGTAGTTCAGGTTCTCGACCTTCCCTTCCAGCGTGTCGCACAAGGTGCCGAGACCGCCGGAGGTGTTGAACGCCTCATACTCGGTGCCGTCCAGCGCGAATTCCTCGAGTTCCTCGAGTGCGGGCACTTCGCCGCGGTGGCCGTCGCGAATGGATTCGCACGGATTGCAATATTCGTTGATCAGTCCGTCCGTCGACCAGGTCAGGTTGTATTTGAGCGCATTGGTCGGAAAGACCGGGAGCGCGCCGACGCGCATCTGAACTTCGCGCAGCTTGTCGAACTTCTTGGCGAGGTCCGCGGCAACGATGGAGATGAAACCCGGCGCCAGACCGCATTGCGGAATGAAGGCCGTCGCCGCGCCGTCGGCGAGCTTGCGAATGAGGCGCGTGGATTCGACGTCTTCGGTCAGATCGAGATAGTGCGCGTGTGCCCGCTTGGCCGCTTCCGCGACCGTCGCCGTCAAATGATAGGGCGTCGCCGAAAGCACGATGTCATGGCCGTCGACCACTTTCGCAAAGCTTGCGGCGTCGCCGATCTCGACCTTTTGGCGCGAAACATTTTTTTCCGGCAGGAGCGCCAGCGATGCCGCGTCGCGGTCCGCCACCGTCAGCCGGTAGTCGCCGCAGCCGGACAAGAATTCGGTGATCGCGACGCCGATCTTGCCGCCACCCACCAGAAGGACGTTTTTCATGGCCGCTTCCTCGAGAAATTATCGAGGACAAACAATGCTCTCGCCGCGCGCCGGCGGGGAGACGGCAAAGCGCCGGAACTTGCAATTCCGCCCGGCGAATCGCAGGGTAATCCGGCGATTCGCAGGGAACGCCATGCGCGACACGGACGAGAGGCTCATCGCCCTTTTGCGCGCCAATGCGCGCGAGCCGACCGCGTCGCTTGCCCGCAAGCTCGGTCTGGCGCGTTCGACCGTGCAGGAACGCATCGCGCGCCTGGAGCGGCAGGGCGCGATCAAGGGCTACACGGTGCGTCTCTCCGACGAGGCCGCGGCCGGAAAGCTTCGCGCCGTGGTGATGATCTCCACCGATCCCAAGCGTGCCGACCGCGTCGCGATCGAATTGAACAAAATGCCCGAAGTGCGCTCGCTCTCGGCAGTGGCGGGAACTTTCGACCTGATTGCGACGGTCGAGACCGACACGCCCGCACGCATCGATCAATTGCTCGATCGCATCGGCCGCGCCAATGGCGTCGCGCGAACCGTGTCATCCATCGTCCTGTCGGAGAAATTCTCGCGTTAGCAGGAGAAACTTCGACACCTAACTTCATATATTTCGTCGCGTCCGTAACGTGATACTGTTGTTCGCCGAACGGGGGCCGGTTCCGCACGCATGACAAGTCCAGCCACGCATTCGTCGCTTGGACGCGCGGCGCGCACCTGGGAACGCGCGCGACGGCCCGATCGCGCCCACGTCGAAGCGTTGAAGGCGCGCGTCCCCTATTGGTTCGTGGTGCTCGTGCTGCTTGGGTTTTCCATCCTTCAGATCATGCTGAATCCGTTCGGCTTCAGCGATCTGACCCAACGCTATGCGCAGGACATCGCGAACCTCCTCATCACCGGACCCTATCTCTATCCGACGACGGGCCGCGACCAGGTGACGGTCGCGCTGATCGATGAGGAATCCCTGCACAGCCTGCAGATGCCCTGGCCTTGGCGCTACGGCGACCATGCCCGCGCGCTCGGCGCCCTGCTCGACTATCGCCCGAAGGCGGTCGTCGTCGATTTTCTCTTCGTCGACGAACGCAACGACGACACCTTGTCCGAGCTGGTCGACGCAATCGCCCGCTATAAAAAGGCCGGCGTGCCGCTCTATTTCGAAGGCGGCATCAACCTGCCCTATGGCGAAGCGCCGTTGTTGCCGAGGCTTGCCGCCACCGGCGTTCCCATCCTCGATCCCAGCATCGAACTTTACGACGGCGTCGCGCGGCAATATCCGACCAGCGGGCATTGCTATCGCGGCGGCGGCGACACCTGCCTTTCGGCGGCGCTGCAGGTGTTCAAGGACGTTTATCCGCAATATCCGCTTGCGCCGTTGAACGACAAGATCGAACTCGTCTGGGGCACCAGGACCGCGCCGATCAACATCAAGCTCAATCACGATGCCGACGGCAAGCCGGAGCCATGCAGCGAAGAGTCGGGAGCGCTGATGCGCACCTATCGCGCCTTCTTCGACAAACATACTGCCCAGTCCGCCTGCCCCTATACCGCGATCGTGCCGATCCAGGCGCTGATGATGGGGCTTGAAGACAAAGACGTCGCACAGCTCATTCCAGGCCACGTCATCTTCTATGGCGGCTCGCTGCAAGGCGCGCAGGACAAGTCGTTCACGCCGGTGAATTCGCGGCTGCAGCCGAACGTCTTCGTCCATGCCATGGCGCTCGACAATCTCATCAGCTTCAAGGGTCGGCCACAGCAGAATGTGATGACCCTCGGGGGCTATACGTTTTCCAACAATCCGGCGCAGATCATGGCCATCGTGCCGATCGTGCTCATCCTCTCCTACATGCATATGCGCCGCATCCGTTGGCGCCAGAAGAGGACGACACGCAAGGAGCATGGCGCGATGATGGAATGGTTTCTCGACAAGGGTGTCGAGAAACTGTGGCATTGGCTCGCCTTCTTCCTGGCGCTCGGCATCGGTCTTCTGCTCGCCATGTGGGTCGGGCTTTCCGTCGCCAACTGGGTCGAGGATGTTTTCATCGCCGTCGAATTGGCCGCGATGCTCCTGATCGGCGTGCCGGACTCATTCTGGGGTTACTTGCATCATGTCGCGGGCGGGCGGCCCGCTCATTCGGAGGGAACATCATGAAACGCACATTATTGTTCACGCTTCTCGCCGGCGCGGCGTCGTTCTGCGCGCCCCCGGCACTCGCGGCGGACGAATGCAGCAGTCTTTCCGGCGATGCCGTTCTGTCGGCACGCACGCCGCAAGTCGACCTTTACGATGCGCCCAACGGCAAGCGCATCAAGTCTGTCGACCAGGACAAGTTTCCGAAATGCCTCGCGGTGACGCAGCGCGCGCCCAACATGATGCTGCAGGTCTCGGTCGACGGCGCGGTCGTCTGGGTGCCGCCGCACATGGTCAATTACCGCCTCACGGGCAAGAAGCCCGCGATCTGCCGCAACCTGGCGATGGGCGGCAACGACACCAAGGTGGGCGCCACGCGCGCGCTCGGCGAAGATTGCCCGCAGAAAGTCGGTGCGCCATGAGACGCTCGTTCGCACTCGGCGCACTCGCGCTCTCGCTTCTCGTTTCTCCCGCATTCGCCAACGGCTATCCGTCGAGCGGGCGCGCTATCGATGCGCTGCATCCGGCGAGCGACTACAGCGACATCGCCGGCGGCCGCGCGCTTGCACTCGGCATCATGCGGGCGCGCGCCAACGGCTTCGTGCCGTCGCCGGTGATGCAGGCTTACGCCAATGCGGTGTTGGCCAAGCTGCTCGCAGGCATTCCGCTGCCGCCGTCCTTCCAGCCGCAGGTGCGCGTGCTCGCCGCGCCGGAGTTCAGCGCGCTCTGCACGCCGGACGGCACCATCATCGTGACGATCGGGCTGCTCGAGCAACTCGACAATGAAGACGAACTCGCCTTCATCCTCGGCCACGAGGTCAGTCACGCGATCTATCGTCATCATGAAAAAGACTGGTTCAAGAAATCGCAATATTTCGCCGTGGTGAACGGCGCCGCCATCCAGGGCATCGCCGACGTCGCCTATCGCACCGGCCTTGGCGGGCTCGCAGGCGGCGATGTGGCGCGCGGTCTCGATGTCGCCAGTCACCTGGCCAAGTTGAGCGCCAACGTGCTGGCACCGCAGATGTCGCAGAATCAGGAAGACGCGGCCGACGCGCTCGGCTTCGATCTCATGATCCGTGCCGGCTATAGTTCCGAGGCCGCACTCGCGGTGATGGACAAGCTCGCCGAACAGGAAGCTGAAGCCGCAGCCGCCGCGCGCGCGGCGCGCGAAGCCTCGGGCGACAACAAACGCTCGAACGGACCCTCATTCGGCAATATCCTGGGTGCGGTCGGCAACGCGATGTCCGGCAACTGGAAAGATGTCGCGATCTTCGCCTTCGACACCGCCGTCGACAATATGTCGGACGAAGCGGTGGCGCATCATCCTGCGCCCGAACGATTGAAGCTCTTGAGCACCTACGCCTTCAAGCAGTATCGCGACACGCTGCCGGCGCAGCCCACGCCCTTGCCCTGGGCGGAAGGCAACAAGACAAAGGACGGTCTCGCGATGACATCGCTCTTGGCGCACTACGCCGCGGCGGAAAATGCCGCGGCCTATATCGCCGATCCGCGCCAGGGTTCACCCGACAGTGCCCGCAGCGAAGTGATGCGATCCTCCACGCCGCCGACCGCCGATCACGCCTACACGCAGTTCGTGGCTTATGAGTACTACGACAAGAACAATCAGAAGCCGCTCTCCGAAGCCGCGTTGCAACGCGCCGCCAACGGCCCGGAAGCGTCATGGGAGATCTATTCGCGACTGATCGACCTCTATCTCGCGCGCAAGGACTATCCCGGCGCGCAAAGATTGATGGACCAGGCGGTGACGCGCTTCGAAGATTCGCCGGTGCTCATGCCCAAGCGCATCCAGATCCTGGCGGGACAGGGCGATTTCGCCGGTGCGAACGCGCTCATTCCGAAGTGCAAGAGCTACGACATCAAGGAGCTCACCGACGCCTGCAAGAAGGCGGCGAACGCGGGGTGAAATCACCCCGGCGTACGCAGCGTGAAGCCGGCGTCGCGCAGGCAGGCGCGGATTTCCTCGGCGTGCGTCGCGTCGCGCGCCTCGACCACCATGCCGAGATAGGCCGACTTCACCGGCGTGTCGGTCATCATGCGGTTGTGGCTGACTTCGAGGATGTTGCCGCCGGCCTCGCCGACCAGGCTCGCGATGCGTGCAAGCAGGCCCGGGCGATCTTCGATCATCACTTCGAGCGACAGGATGCGGCCCTCGCGCGATAGTTCGCGCAGGATGACGTTGGACAAGAGCCGCATGTCGATATTGCCGCCCGAGAGCACGATGCCGACATTGCGGCCGGCGAAACGGTCCTTGTGTTCGACCACGGCAGCGTAAGCGGCGGCACCGGCACCTTCGACCACCGTCTTCTCGATTTCCAGAAGGGCGGCGAGCGCCTGTTCGATCTGGCTCTCGTCGACGAGGAGGATGTCCTTCACGTGCGCGCGCACGATGTGCCGCGTCAGTTCGCCCGGTTCCTTCACCGCGATGCCTTCGGCGATGGTCTGACCGGCCGCCGGCAAATTGGCGCTCTTGAAGACATCATACATCGAGGGATAGAGGCGGCTCTGCACGCCGACGATCTCGATGGCCGGATTGATTGCCTTGGCCGCAATCGAAATGCCGGAGATGAGACCGCCGCCTCCGATCGGGACGACGAGTATGTCGAGCGGCTGTTCGGCGTCGGCCAGCATTTCGAGCGCGACCGTGCCTTGTCCCGCGATCACCGCCGGATCGTCGTAGGGATGCACGAAAGTGAGCCCCTCTTCTTTGGCGATTTCGGTGGCGCGCGCAAAGGATTCGGTGAGCGTCGCACCCTGCAAGGTGACGCGGGCGCCGAAATCCTTGGTGTGCTTGACCTTGGTGAAAGGCGTTCCCTCCGGCATCACGATGGTGACGGGAATGCCGAGCCTGCCGCCATGATAGGCGACGCCTTGGGCGTGATTGCCGGCCGACATCGCGGCCACGCCGCGCTTCTTTTCGTCGTCGCTGAGCGAGAGCAGCTTGTTGAGCGCGCCGCGCTCCTTGAACGAGGCGGTGTATTGCAAATTCTCGAACTTGAGATGGACGTCGGCGCCCGTGATGCGCGAGAGCGTGTCGGAGTGGCGCGTCGGCGTGCGCTCGACGGCGCCGTTGATGGCACGCGCCGCGGCGCGGATGTCGTCGATGGTGGGAGCGGTCTTCGGCGTCACGTCACCCTCAGCGAAGACGGTTTGGTAGCAGCGGACGGATTTGAACCGCCGACCAAGGGATTATGATTCCCCTGCTCTACCACTGAGCTACGCTGCCAGACCCGTCGAGGCGGGCGATGTAAGGGTCGCCTCTTGCCCCTGTCAAGCAGCGCCGCTGCTGACACGTTCGGGACGGCGCGGCGTGTCATAATGTGGCCTAACATGCCGAAAACCCGCATCAAAAAGCCGCCGAAATATGCAGCGCTGAAGCGCCTTGCGCTCTCGCTTCCAGGCGCCAGCGAACAAGGCCATCGTCATGGCCCATGGTTCGTGGTCGGCAAAAAAGTCTTTGCGCTCTACTGGGACAAGGAGGAGCTTTGGATCCTGAAATTGCCGAGCCACCAGGTGATGATGCTGCTCGAAGTTAGGCCCGAGGTCTTCAAACCGATGAAAAGCGGTTCGCTGCTGTGGGTCTATGTCGATGTCGAACAACTCGACAGCCAAGAGCTGCGCGACTATGTGACGGCGGCCTGGCGCAGCGTTGTGCCGAAGAAAATCGCGAACCAGGAGAAACGTCCATGATCATCGGTGCGCATGTCATCATCACCTCGAAGAATGCCGAAGCGGACAGAGCCTTCCTCAAGGGGCTCACCTTGCCCTCGGTGCCGATGCCGGACGGCTTCACCATCTATGGGTTGCCGCCATCGGAAGTCGCGATCCATCCCTCCGACAAGAACGACGTGCATGAGTTCTATCTCATGTGCGACGACGTCGAGGCCACGATCGCCGCCATGGAGAAGAAGGGCATCGCCACCTCGCCCATTCGAGAAGCGGGCTGGGGTCGCTTGACGACGCTGACACTTCCAGGCGGCGGCAAGCTCGGCATCTACGAACCGCTCCACCCCAGGCCCAAGCAGCACCTGCCGAAAGCGCGTGCCCCGAAGAAGAAGGCAAAACCCGCGCCACGGAAGAAGGCGCGCGCCAAGACGTCCGCAAGACGCACGCGAAAGCGCCGCTAACACCTTTTGTGTCATGGCCCGCCGGAGTGCGGGCCACCCAGTTGGAGGAACGCGCGGGGTTGACGAATCCAGCTGCGCTTATTCTTTCGCTGAAGACAACTGCATCACCTGGATGGCCCGCACTCCCGCGGGCCACGACATGCTCGGCTAGTGCGGCCAGTTTTCGACTTCGCCGAAGCAGATGAGATAGCCGTCGAGGTCTTTGACGAACATTTCGCGCCGCCCGTCTTCCAGTTCCGGCTCGCCCACGATCGTGGCACCGCGGCCGCTAAGCTCATCGGCGAGCGCGGCAACGTCGGAGACCCAGACATAGACATCGAGCGCATCGCTGAGCCTGGTCACGTTCGAATTGAGCGCCGGATGCGTACTGGTCTGGCGCAGCATGATGCGCGCCGTGTTGCGGCGGACGATGACAAAGCCGGGCGGATTGCCGAAATAGCGGCCGAGCTCGAAGCCCAGCTTGTCGCGATAGTATTCCGCGGCCTTCACCACATCATCGACGATGAGGAAAGGTGCGGCTTCAAGAAACACGGCATGGGACATGTTCACCCCCGGCGAACGCCGCCCATATCCTGAGCCTGCCGAAGGATGGATGACAATCTCGCTCCAGCTGCTATTCGGCGGCGGCCTGCAAGGTCTGCGCCCGCGCGATCCAGCCGCCGCCGAGCACGCGTGAGCCTTCGAAGAACACGCAAGCCTGTCCAGGCGCGACACTTTCTTCCGGCGCAAAAAGCTCGACCATGGCGCCGCGGTCGGCGAGCGGCGTGACGCGCGCGGAAACCGGCGGGCGCTGGGAACGAACCTTGACCGTGCAGTCGAACGCCCCCGTGACGGGAATGAGCCAGTTCACGTCGCGGAGCAGGATCGTGCGGGTGCGCAGGGCGTCGCGCGGCCCGACGATGACGCGCGCGTTCGCCGCATCGAGCGCGATCACGAAGAGAGGATCGGTGTTTCCGGAAAGCCCGAGCCCTTTCCTCTGACCGACGGTGAAGCGATGCACCCCGGCATGGCTGCCGATGACGCGGCCCTGAAGATCGACAATATCTCCTGCCCGCGCCGCCTTGGGCTCGAGCCGTTCGACGATGCGCGCATAATTGCCATCGGGTACGAAGCAAATGTCCTGGCTGTCGGGCTTCTCCGCCACGCCAAGCTCCAACTCGGCAGCAACGGCGCGCACATCGGCCTTGGCCATGTCGCCAAGGGGAAAGCGCAGATAGGAGAGTTGCGCCGGCGTGGTCGCGAACAGGAAATAGCTCTGGTCACGGCTCTCGTCGCGGGCGCGATGCAGTTCCGGTCCGTGTGCGCCCTCAACGCGGCGGACATAGTGCCCTGTCGCCAGCGCGGCGGCGCCGAGTTCGCGCGCGGTCTCCATCAAATCCGCGAACTTCACCCGCTCGTTGCAACGCACGCAGGGGATCGGCGTCTCGCCGCGCCCATAGGACTGCGCGAAATCCGCCATTACGCGCTCCTTGAAGCGCTGCTCATAGTCGAGAACATAATGCGCGATGCCGAGGCGTTCGGCGACGCGGCGCGCATCATAGATGTCCTGGCCGGCGCAGCAGGCACCCTTTCGCTTAGGCGTTGCGGCACTGTAGAGCTGCAGCGTGATACCGATTACGTCATAACCCTGGCGCTGCAGCAGCGCAGCCGTCACCGACGAATCCACTCCGCCGGACATGGCGGCGACGATCCGGGACCCCTTCGGCAATGTCTGATCGGCGTTCATGGCGTGGCTATATTCCGCTGCGTGTCACGCCGCAAGTTGGGCCCGCCGGGGCCCCGAACAGTCCCAAAATCGACATGGTCGGTTCGACTGGTCGCAGCAAAAATTATCGATCTGATTACCTTTGAACGCGCCATTCGGGAAATCTCTCTCTTCGAGACGCATATGCGCGCGCCGACGTGAGTCACTGCGCGCATTCGCGCGTGCCTTTTCGATACAACTGAAATTGAAACGGTACGACTTTGTTTACCACAGCTATTCTCTAATTCTAAAGGCAGGCGCGCTATTTTCGCGGTCAGTCATGGAATCTGGAGTCGTCATAAAAATGGCCGAAGACCGAAAGGGACGCGTGAGCTACGTGATCGGGCCCGATGGGAGTCCGTTGACGTTGGCTGACCTGCCGCCACCGGGAACGCGGCGTTGGGTCATTCGCAGAAAAGCGGAAGTGGTTGCCGCCGTGCGCGGCGGGTTGCTCAGTCTCGACGACGCGTGCAAGCGCTACACCTTGACCGTCGAAGAATTTCTCGCCTGGCAGCGCGCAATCGAACGGTTCGGCATGCCCGGACTGCGCGCAACCCGCGTTCAGCAATATCGCAATTGAGCGCACGCGCCGATCACGCAGCAAAGCCAAGCTCTCTCAGAGCTTTATCGACAGCATGGACGTCACGGGGACGAAACGGATAGCGTCGCGCGCATGATTCTGTTCGTCCTGGTCGGCCTTGCGGTTCTGATCGTCCTCTGGGCGATCCTGACCTACAACGGCTTGGTCAGCCGCCGCGCCATGGTCGCCGAAGGCTGGAGCGGCATCGATGCTCAGTTGAAGCGCAGGGCCGATCTCATTCCCAATCTGGTCGAGACCGTGAAAGGTTATGCGGCGCATGAGCGCCAGACTTTCGACGAACTGACGAAAATGCGCTCCGAAGCCGGCAGCCAGAATCCGGCTGAACGCGCGCAGACCGAAGGCGCGATCACAGCGGCGATCGGCAAAGTGATGGCGGTCGCGGAAGCCTATCCGGATCTCAAAGCGTCGGCGAACTTCCAGACGTTGCAAAAGGATCTTGCCGATATCGAAGACCAGATTCAGCTCGCCAGGCGCTATTACAACGGCGCCGTGCGCAACCTGAACGTCGCCGTGCAGCAATTTCCCTCCAATCTCATCGCTAACTTCGGCGGCTTCACTCAAGCCCAATTCTTCCAGCTCGACAGCGCCGCCGAGCGCGCGGCGCCGAAAGTCTCCTTCAGCGGATGATGCGTTGGGTTCTCGCGCTCGCCGTCGCGCTCCTTGCGCTTCCCGCGGTGGCGCAGGACTCGCAGTCCGGCGATGCCGGCGAACGCATCACGGGTTTCGACAGCGATATCACGGTTGCCCGGAACGGCACGCTCAGCGTGACCGAAACGATCGCGGTCTATGCCAACGGCGAACAAATCCGCCACGGAATCTACCGCGATTTTCCCACGCGCTACACCGACAGGAACGGCGCCAACGTGCACGTCCGCTTCGACGTCACGCGCGTGATGCGCGACGGCCATGACGAGCCCTACGCCACGGAGTCGATCGACAATGGCGTGCGTGTGCGGATCGGCGACAAGGATACGCTGATCGGGGTGGGCCCCCACGTCTACACGCTGAGCTATATGACGGCGCGGCAGATCGGATTTTTCGACACCTACGACGAGCTCTACTGGAACGTCACCGGCAATGGCTGGATCTTTCCGATCGAGAAGGCGAGCGCGACCATTCATCTGCCGTCCGGCGCGCGCATCACGCAGAACGCTTTCTATACCGGCGCGCAAGGCTCGACAGCCCGAAATGCGGTAGTCGACCTGATCTCGCCCGATACGATTCATTTCTCCACGACCGAAGTCCTGGGTTCGCATGAAGGGCTGACGGTCGCCGTGGGATTCGCCAAGGGTGCGGTCGTTCCGCCCAGCGCAGCGGATCTGCGGCGCGACTTCATCGTCGACAATGCCAGCGCCATCGTCGCGCTCTTGGGCGTCTTCGTGCTGGCGATCTTCTATCTCGTGACCTGGTGGCATCACGGCCGCGATCCCAAGCGCGGCACGATCATTCCCCTGTTCGCGCCGCCGGCCGGATTGTCGCCGGAAGCCGTGCGCTACATCCACCGCATGTCGTACGACCGCAAATCCTTTGCCGCGGCCTTGATCAACATGGCGGTCAAGGGCTTTCTTACGATCGCCCAGGACGGTTCGACCTTCACGCTGACGCGCACGGGAAAGAGCGAGGCGCAGTCGGGCTTGTCGGCCAGCGAGATCGCGATGTCGGACGCGCTGTTCAGCGGCCCCACCGGCTCGATCGAACTCAAGCAGGCGCATCACAGCAAGATTCAAAGCGCCATCGCCGGCCTCAAGGCAAAACTTAGAAGCGAATGCGAGAAGAATTATTTCGTCACCAATGGCGGCTACTTCCTGGGCGGACTTGCCATCCTTGGCTTGACCGGCGCCGCCGCCGCGTTGCTGAGCGAGAATGGCGGCGTGGCGGGCGCAGCGATGCTGTGGCTGTCGCTCTGGTCGGTCGGCACGTCCTTCATCATTCATCAGGCGGTCAATGCCTGGCGCGATGTGTTCAGGGGCCCTTCAGCGCTCAGCAGCTTCTTCAGTGCCTTGGTGATGACGACTTTTGCCGTTCCCTTCACGGGCGGGCTGTTTGTCGGACTTTTCCTCCTGGGCCATGCACTCCTGCTTGCCGCCAGCCTGTCGCTCGCCGCCGGCGGCGTGCTGGCCTATGTCTTCTATCATCTGTTGAAGGCGCCGACCGCGCTTGGCGCGCATACGCTGGATCAGATCGAAGGTTTCAAGCTGTTCCTCGAAACCGCGGAAAAGGATCGTTTGGAAATCCTCAACCCGCCCAACGTGACGCCGCAGATGTTCGAGAGCTTCCTGCCCTACGCCATCGCACTCGATTGCGAAAACCAGTGGAGCAGAAAGTTTGAGGCGCAAGCGGCAGCAGCGGGCATGGGGAGCGATCAGGGCTACACGCCCCTCTGGTATTCGGGCAATTCCTTCTCGCGTTTGGGAACCGCGGGCTTCGCCTCGGCCATCGGCTCGTCTCTCGGAAGCGCCGCGGCTTCGGCTGCAACGGCGCCGGGCTCAAGTTCGGGGAGCGGTGGTGGCGGCTTTTCCGGCGGCGGCGGCGGCGGTGGGGGCGGCGGCGGCTGGTAGTCGGCGCGCGTCACGTTCCTCGTTGTCATGGCCCGCCGGAGTGCGGGCCACCAGGTGACCTCCGCTCAACTGTTCACGGATCGCGCCATCCACTTGCGTAGACGACCGGTTCTTCGCCAAAGCGACTGTCTTCAGCTGGGTGTCCCACCCTAGGTGGGCCATGACACGAGAGGCGGTTAAGCGCTGCGCAACGCGTGCTTGCGCAAGTGGCGTGTCAGCGCCATCTCGTCGAGGCGTGATTGCGAGCGGCGGGCCTCTGTCTCGGCAATGCGCCGTGCCTGCTGTTCGGCGGCGAATTCCAGGCTCTTCAGATCCTGGAATGCGACGTTGAGTTCGGCCTGGGCGATGGCGCGTTCGCGCTCGATGTCCTTGAGCGTGGCGCGCAGATTCTCGCGGCGCACCTCGATGGAGCGCAAAAACGACGGAAAGGCGAGACGCCCGATATCGGAATCGCCGGCGCGCTGGCGCTCGCGCACCACGCTGTCTTCGAGATCGGAAAGTTTGCGCTCGGCGTCGAGCTTCATGCTGTCGAGCGTGGCCATCTGGCGCTTCATCTCGTCGACGCGGAAGCGTTTGAGCCGCAGCAGAGAATCGCTTCGTTTCATGACCCATCACCTTTCGCCGCTATGCCGGCCGCGAGATCATCTCAAGCCGGCGATAGCATTCGGTAAACGAACCGCCTCCATTCTTGGTTTCATCAGAAACTTTCTTGGAGGCGCGGATAAAGCTTAACCCTTCACCATTCGTGCCAGTTCTGCGCGCGCCAAGAGCCATTCGAAATGTCAGAGGTTTGGTAAGCGCCCGGCAAGACGCTGCGCGCAAGACAAGTGTTTGTTCTTCCGGCGTATTGCATCGCGCGATGATGCGCGAAACTGATTGAAGAACCTTGAGCGCGCACGCCTCACAACGCTTTACGTTGTTTCGTTCCAGCACACGCCGAGCGTCCCCATCTCGGAGCAACCGCCTCATAATGGTCATCGCGCGTCCGCGTGATCATGGCGCTCGTCACTTTGCGCTCCGAGGGCGGCTCCGGATCGAGCCGCCACGCCTTCGCGCTTCGATTTCTATGTTTTTTCAACGGCTTACTGTACCGTATCGGCTTTTGTACGTCGGTGGGCCGCTACCTCACCGCCCCCGCTGCCGCGCCAGGCGGCGATCGTTCGAACCCGCCTTGCCTTCGAGTTGCCGCATATTGCAGGCAAGGATTCAAACGGCAGTAAACTTAGCGAAGCGAATCAAGGGGATGGAGGCAATCCGCCAACGCTTTCTTAAGCCCGGGTTGGCGAGAGCTGAGCCCGCAAATGTCACAGCAACAAGATGTTAACCAGTTAAGAATACGGTCACGACGACATCGCTTTGGTTAGCGCCGAACGATGCTGTTCCTAGGGGGTTCCGTCACATGCGTGTTCTCTTGATCGAAGACGATAGCGCCATGGCGCGCAGCATCGAGCTGATGCTCCGCAGCGAAGGTCTTAACGTTTACACGACGGATTTGGGCGAGGAGGGGATCGACCTCGGCAAACTCTACGACTACGACATCATCGTGCTCGATCTGCAGCTGCCCGACATGAGCGGCTTCGAGGTGCTGAAGGCACTCCGGGTCGCCAAGGTGCAGACTCCCGTTCTCATTCTCTCCGGCAACGCCATTGTCGAGGCCAAGGTCAAGGCACTCGGCTTCGGCGCCGACGACTATATGACCAAGCCCTTCCACAAGGACGAACTGGTCGCTCGCATCCAGGCCGTGGTCCGCCGGTCCAAGGGCCATTCCCAATCGGTCATCACCACCGGCAAGCTCATCGTCAATCTCGATGCCAAGACCGTCGAAGTGGACGGCAGCCGCGTGCATCTGACCGGCAAGGAATACCAGATGCTGGAGCTGCTCTCGCTGCGCAAGGGCACCACGCTGACCAAGGAAATGTTCCTGAACCACCTTTATGGCGGGATGGACGAGCCGGAACTCAAGATCATCGACGTCTTCATCTGCAAGCTGCGCAAGAAGCTCGCGGCGGCAACCAACGGCGACAACTATATCGAGACGGTATGGGGCCGCGGCTATGTGCTGCGCGATCCGTCGGGCGAAGAAATCGTCGCCGCCTGAACTGTGCGTGATCCTGGTTTAAGAGGGCGCCCTTCGTGGCGCCCTCTTCGTTTTAGTCGGCCATCGTGCAGTCGAGGATCTTGGCGTCCAGCGGCGAGCCGATCAGCAGGCGCTGACCCAGGACCGCCGCGACGCTCGCGCCGCCGATGCCCTGGCCGAGATCGCTGTAGACCGGCGTCGCCGCTTGCGGCACGCCGTCGCTGAGGGCGACGCGAAAGACTTGCGACGGCGCCGGCTTGGCAGGATCGGCAAAGAACGCGCCCATCGCGAACAGCTTGGGATGCGAGCCGACCCACAGACGCCCCCGATCGTCGAAGCGCAGATTGTCGAGATTGGAAGGAATCGCCAGTGTGCCCATGGCATCGAGCGCGCCGGAAAAATCGTGGCGCGCATACGTATCAAGCCTGCGATTGAAGGCTTCGCTGACATAGAGAAAGCGCCCGTCGGGCGAGAGAACCGCGCCGGCCGGCGCATTCAACCGTTCGGCCACGACGCGAAAGATGGCGCCGTCGAAATAGAGCACGTTGGTGCGCGGCAGGATCAGCCAATCATCGAGCATCCGCCCAAGATGCGTGCGGCTGGTGTGATCATTCGTGACATAGAAGCGCTCGCGATCGACCGCCGCGATCGCGTTGGGGCTGACGAGCTCGCCACCCTCGATGTTGCCGATTTCGCGCAGCCTGATCTCGCCGTCCGTCATGGTGACGTCGAAGGACGCGATGCTCGAGGTGCCGTCGCTCCGATGATTGATCGCAAAGAGCGTCAGCGTGCCGTCACGCGCCCGCGCAAGGCTGATGCCGTGCGGATGAAAGTCGGACGGCGTACCGGAGAGTTTGGAGAGATGCGACGGACCGTTCAACTTCAAGACATAGAGCCCGTCCTGCGTTGACGGTCTGCCGTTCAGACGCGCGCGCAGGTCGCTTGCCGAAATCACGGCGACGCCGAGTGTCTTGTCGATCACGATATCCTCGGCGCCTGTCACGCCGTCGATCGCATGACAGCGGCCGGCGAATCCCGGCTTCACGTCGGTGAAAACGCCATATGCGGTGAGCGTGCGCGCGCCAAGAGCCAACGCGACGATGGTGACGATGGAGATGGCGCTCAGCGCTGCACGGATGGTTGGGCGCATGCGTTAGCTGGCGAGCGCCATCGCGCTCGAGAATTGCAGGTCGGCGAGGCGCGCATAGAGCCCGCCGTTTGCGACGAGCTCGGCATGGCTGCCTTCGCCCACCACGCGGCCATGCTCCATCACCACGATGCGTTTCAGCCGCTGGATCGTCGCCAGGCGGTGCGCGATGACGATCGTCGTGCGTCCGGCCATGAGATTGCCGAGTCCGATCTGAACCAGCCGCTCATTCTCGGCGTCGAGCGCGCTGGTCGCCTCGTCCAGCAGGAGGAGCGGCGCATCGCGCAAAATCGCGCGCGCGATGGCGACGCGCTGGCGCTGGCCGCCGGACAGGGTCGTGCCGCGCTCGCCGACCAGCGTGGCGTAGCCCTGCGGCAGGCCTTCGATGAATTCTGCCGCGGCCGCGGCTTCGGCGGCCTTGCGCACATCAAGATCGCTCGCATCCGGCCGGCCATAGCGGATGTTGTCGGCCAGCGTGCCGGAGAAGATCACGCTGTCCTGCGCCACGACCGCGATGTTGCGGCGGATGTCGGTCGGATCGAGTTGGGCAAGATCGAGGCCGTCAAAGGTGACGCTGCCGCTCTGCGGCGCAAAGAAACGCAACAGAAGTTGGAAGACAGTCGATTTTCCCGCGCCCGACGGACCGACCAGCGCGACCGTCTCGCCCGGCGCGACGTTCAGCGAAAACCCATTGAGCGCCGCATAGTCCGGCCGCGACGGATAGCGGAAGGTGACATTCTCGAAGCGGACCGCGCCATGCGCGGGCTTGGGAATCGGAAGCGGATCGGCCGGCGCATGCACATCGGGCTTCACCTGCAGTAGCTCCGCCAGCCGTTCCGAAGCGCCGGCCGCGCGTTGAAGGTCGCCCCAGGTCTCGCTCATCGCGCCGACGCCGCCCGCCACGATGCCGGCATAGAAGATAAACTGCACCAGTTGCCCGGCCGTCATGTGGTGGCTGACGACATCCTGCGCGCCGACCCAACCGACGCCGATGATGCTGCCGAAAGCGGCGAAGATCACGACGGCCGTCATCACGGCGCGCGCGCGGGTGCGCAGGATCGCAACGGCAAAGGATTGCTCGACACCCTTGCCATAGCGCGTCCGCTCCAAATTTTCATGCGTGAAGGCTTGAACCGTCTGCACGGCGTTGATCGTCTCGCTGGCATGCGCGCTGGTGTCGGCGATGCGATCCTGGCTGCGACGCGAGAGCGTACGCACCCAGCGTCCGAACGCGATCAGCGGAATCATGACGAGGACGACGGCGCCGATGACGAACGCGGTCAGCTTGAAGCTCGTCACGAACATCAAGGCGAGGCCGCCTAAGAACATCACGAGATTGCGCGCCGCGACGGAGGCCGAGGATCCGACCACCGTCTGGATCAGCGTCGTATCCGCGGTCAGGCGCGACAGCACTTCGCCCGTGCGCGTCACTTCGAAGAAGGCGGGCGACAATCCGATCACATTGGCGAAGACCGCCTTGCGCAAATCGGCGATGACCCGCTCGCCGAGCCAGGTAACGAAGTAGAAACGGATCGCGGTGGCGACGCCGAGGACGGCGACCGCGATCAGGAACAAGAAGAAGTAATGCGAGATGGCGGCGATCTGGTCGGTCGAGAAGCCGCGATCGATCAGCGAGCGCAGCGCCGCGGGAATCGCGAGTGTCGCGGCGGACGAGACGACCAACGCCGCGCTTGCCGCCAGAATGCGGAAACGGAACGGGCGCACGAAGGGCCAGAGCGCCACAAGCGGCCGAAGCGAGCGGCTCTTGGCCCGGCCCGCCGCCGCATATTGCAGATGTTCCGCGTAGTCTTCGCCGGTTTCAGCCACGGTTGCCTTGAAAGCAGTGACCCGCCCGTCTCCTATATAGGAGGGCCTGGGGGCGCGATAAGGGACCCATCGCCGCTCCTTGCCAAGGCCCTTTGCCCTCGCCTATAAGCCGCGCGTCCAACGCGGGTCAAAAGGGCCAAGGGCCATGAAAAAGGGCATTCATCCCAACTATCACTTCGTCGAAGTGCGTCTGAACGACGGTTCGACCTACAAGACGCGCACGACCTGGGGCGAGGCCGGCCAGCAGCTCACGCTCGACATCGACCCGACGACGCATCCGGCCTGGACCGGCGGTCAGCAGCAGCTGATGGATCGCGGCGGCCGGCTCACGCGCTTCAACAAGAAGTTCGCCGGCATCATCAAGTCGTAAGCGCGTTCGCTTCTTTTTTTGGTCGCACGGGCGACGGCGCTCCCGCGCCTGCCCGCTGCTCCATGCGCTTCAACAAGAAGTTCGCCGGCATCATCAAGTCGTAAGCGCGTTCGCACCCCTGTCAGGTTGAGCAGCCCGAGCTTTGGCGGCCATGACGAGGGGTATGCTAAGCGGCGCCGTCGCTGCCGAACGCCTGTTCGAGCCGATTAATGTGATCGTGCACGCCGGCGCTGCGCTTTCTGGCCGCCGCAAACAGCACATCGTCGAGGCGCTGGATCCGGCGATAGAGATTGTCGCTGCGGTGAAGCAGATCGCGCAGCTTCCCCGGCAGAAGTTCGACGCCGTCATTGCTCGCGCCGAGACAAATCTCCTTCGAGCCCAGGCGATAGCGCTCGCTCGTCGCGTCCTCGGCCGCCATGTCGCCTTCATGCACAGCGCGCTGCACCAGGAGCCAGCTTGCCGCCTGCATCAGCCGCGTCGTCACGCGCATGCTTTCGCCGGCATAGAGGAGCGCGAGCTTGCGCGGCAGATCGCGCGATTCCTGACGGCCCTTGCCGTCGAGATATTTCGCCGTCTCTTCGACCAGCGACATGCCTTCGTCGAAGGTGCGCTCGAACAACACGGAACCGGTGAAGCTTTGGAAGGAGTCGAGGCGCACGGCACCTTCGTCCGCCGATTGGGTACCCATTACGCCCACGCCCCGCTATTTGCGGGACGAACGCTACCAACTCACACGCCATGCGCAAGACGAATCCGCCGACTTCGTCGGCGTAAACCAAGCAAACGGGTTTCTGCGCGCGTCGGGACTGTGCATATTAATCTTGTTAAACGCGGAACCGCGCTTCCGGCGCGCACGTCAACGCTTAAAAAAAGTTGCCGCGGCCGACTTTGTTGCATTGCGCTGGGCGATCGCTTCGCGGCAGCGCGCGATCTCGGTCTCGAGTTCGGCGATCCGCAATTCCAACTCGGGCGCCGACATTTCCGACAGGTCCTCGCCGAGCACGATTCCGGCACGTTTCTTCTTGGGCAACAGGTCTTCCGGGTCGATCGCCATAGTCGTGTCCCTTGTCGAAATATGCTTTGCTAACGGTCCGATTCAAAACCACTAAACTAGTGTCAGCGCGAATTGCTGCAGCGCGCAAGCCAAAGAGAGCCCGCCATGCGCGCCATCGCCGTCAAAAATCCCGGACAAGGTTACGCGCTCAAGCTGGCGGAGATTGAAAAACCGTCCCCCGCGCCTGGCGAAGTTCTGATCCAGGTGGTGGCCGCCGGCATTAACCGTGCAGACCTGGTGCAAGCGATGGGCGGCTATCCGCCGCCGCCGGGTGCTCCGTTAACGCTGGGCCTCGAAGTGGCGGGCGAGATTGTTGCGCTCGGGCCCGGCGTCAGCGCTTTTTCGCTCGGCGACAAGGTCTGTGCGCTCCTCGGTGGCGGCGGCTACGCCGAATTCGCGGCGGTCTCCGAGAAATGCGTCCTGCCGCTGCCCAAGGGCGTCAGGCTGGTTGAAGCGGCCGCGCTCCCGGAAGTGCATTTCACGGTCTGGACGAACCTCATCGACACCGCACGCCTGAAGCCGGGCGAGAGCGTCTTGATCCATGGCGGTTCGAGCGGCATCGGCACCGCCGCGATTCAACTCTGCGCGGCGCGCGGCCACCAGGTCTTCACCACGGCGGGAAGCGCGGAGAAGTGCGCCGCGATCCAAAAACTCGGCGCTCATCGCGCCATCAACTATCGCGACGAGGATTTTGTCGACGTCGTGAAAAAAGAAACCGGCGGCAAGGGCGTCGACGTCATCCTCGACATGGTCGGCGGCGATTATATCCAGCGCAACATGAGCGCAGCCGCGCTCTGGGGCAGGATCGTCAACATCGCCTATCAGTCCGGCATGCAGGCGACGGTGAATTTTGCGCCGCTGCTGATGAAACGACTCTCGCTTCTCGCCACGACCTTGCGGGCGCGCACGAACGAGGAGAAAGGCGCAATCCGCGACGCGGTCCAGCGCGAAGTCTGGCCGTTGCTCGAAGCCGGCAAGATCAAGCCCGTGGTCGACACGACTTTCCCCCTTGCCGAGGCGGGCGCGGCGCATGCGCGCATGGCCAAGAGCGAACACATCGGAAAAATCCTGCTCACGTTATAGCGCTCGCGCATGAGAATTCTCCTCACTGGTGCCAATGGCTTCATCGGACGTTACGTGCTGTCGAAGCTGGTTGGCGCGGGATATGAGGTGATCCCTGCCGTTCGCAATCCTGCACAAACGGATGCCATCTTAGGCAAACCGTTGTCGCTCGCGGTCAACTTCAACCGCGATGTCACGCCCGAAGTTTGGACTCCGCGCCTTGCCGGCATCGACGCGGTCATCAACTGCGCCGGAATCCTTCAGGGCAGTCGTGGTCAGTCGATCGACGCGATCCACAACGCGGCACCGAAGGCGTTGTTCGCAGCGTGCGAACGTTCCGGCGTGAGACGTGTCATTCAGATTTCCGCGATCAGCGTCGGCGCGGACACGGATTATGCCAGGAGCAAACTCGCCGCCGACGCCGCGCTCGCCGCAAGCGGGCTGGACTGGATCATCCTGCGGCCTTCCGTCGTCTATGCCAGCGGCGCCTATGGCGGAACGGCTCTGTTCCGTGCGCTGGCGGCGCTACCGTTTTTCATTCCCGTGATCGGAAAGGGCGATCAGCTCTTCCAGCCGATCCATGTCGATGACCTTGCGTCCATCATCCTTGCGATTCTTTCGACTCCCGAGCTTCGTGCACGCGTGATCGCACCGGTCGGGCCGGACCGGATTACGCTCAAAGATCTCCTGCTCGATCTCAGGCGTTGGCTCGGCCTGCGCGCGGTTCCGCTGCTGTCGATCCCCCCGGCGTTCGTCGCGCTCGTCGCGCGCGTCGGCGATATCGTCGGCGGCACCATCAATTCAACGGCGTTGCGACAACTGGAATACGGCAATGCCGGTTCGTTCGAGGATGGGGTTGCGGCGACAGGCATTCGCCCGCGGGCATGGCGCGACGGACTTCTTGCCATGCCGGCGCAGCCTCAAGACCGTTGGCATGCGCGACTCTATTTCTTGCGGCCGGCGCTGCGATGGGCCGTCGGCGCGACCTGGATCGCATCCGGCATTCTGGGATTGTTTCAACGCGCAGAACTGGCAGGGCGTTATTCAGCTTTCGGCGTCACGCTCGACATGCGGGCGGTATGGCTGAGCTGTCTCGTCGATCTCGTGTTGGGTTTCGCCGTGCTCGCACGAAAACCTTGGGCCACTGTCGCACAGATCGTGATCGTCGCGCTCTACACAGTCGCGCTGAGCATGGCGCAACCGGCGCTCTGGCTCGACCCCTTTGGCCCTCTGCTCAAGAATATCCCGTTTGTCGTGGCGATTCTCGTACTGGCCGCGATCGAGGCCGACCGATGACGACGCTGCATGACTTCATCATCGTCATTCACATTCTGAGCGCGACTCTGTTGTTCGGCACCGGGCTCGGCACCGCGTTCCAGATGTGGATGACGCATCGCAGCGGCGATGTGCGTGCGATCGCGGAGGTATCGCGCAACGTCGTGCGCGCGGATTTTTTCTTCACCCTGCCTGCAGTGATCGTTCAGCCCGCGACCGGCCTCGCCCTGATCCGGATCGACGGCTACAGCCTTTGGGAACCTTGGCTGGTCGCGGCGTATGTTCTCTACGTTCTCGTCGGCGCCTGTTGGCTGCCGGTGGTGTGGATTCAACTGGAGGCACGCAATCTCGCAGCGCAGGCGGCGGCCGCCGGCACGGCTCTGCCGCCGCGCTATTTTCGCCTCATGCGCTGGTGGTTCTGGTTCGGCTGGCCCGCATTTTCAGCCGTTTTGGGTATTTTCTGGCTCATGGTGAACAAGCCCGCCCTTTGGTGAGACGCAAAATTCGTTGCCTTTGCCCGCGGACCCGGTAAAACGCTGCTATTCCTCGAAAAGGTCGATCCTTTAGAGGTCGGTGGGTCCGGTGAACGGGCCCCCGGCAAGGGAGAAGATTTATGGCCGTCGAAAACAGACCGCTCATGCCCAAGGCGACCGCCGTCTGGCTGGTCGACAACACCTCGCTCACCTTCGAGCAGATCGCCGATTTCTGCGGCCTGCATCCGCTCGAGGTGAAGGGCATCGCAGACGAGGACGTCGCCAAGGGCATCAAGGGCCAGGATCCGGTGTCGAGCGGCCAGCTGACGCGCGAACAGATCGAGGAAGCCGAAAAGAATCCCAAAGCGCGTCTCAAGATGGCGCCGCCCAAGCACAAGATGCCGTCGGTCAAGCAGAAGAAGGCGCCGCGCTATACGCCGGTCTCCAAGCGGCAGGACAAGCCCGACGCGGTCTATTGGATCCTGCGCAACCATCCCGAATTCGCCGACGCCGACATCATCAAGCTGATCGGCACGACCAAGGCGACGATCCAGAAGATCCGCGAGCGCTCGCACTGGAACGCGACCAACATCAAGGCGGTCGATCCGGTGACGCTGGGCCTCTGCTCGCAGCTCGAACTCGATCTGGCGGTGACGCGCGCCGCCGCCAAGCGCGAACGGGCGCTGAAGCGCGCGGAGAAGGCGGGCGCGACGCTGAAGCCGATTTCGGAGACTGTCGCCGCCGAGCCCAAGTTCGCGGACCCCGAGCCGCCTGCCGAGACACCGCCCGCAGCGCCGCCGGAGCCGCTGTCCGAGTCCAAGCCGGCGCCGCCGCCGGACCCGCTCGAATTCCCGCAGGAAGACGACAGTCCCGGCTGAAGTTCGCTAACTATTCGCCGTCGTCGCCGCCGCGATCGTCGGGAGCCGGCGTGCCATTGCGGTCGCGGTTCGGATCGCCATAACGGTCGTCACCGCCATAGCGGTCGTCGCCGCCATAACCGTTCTGATCGCCGGGGCCGGTATAGTTGTCGCCATAGCCGTTCGGATCGCCGGGGCCGGCATAGTTGTCGCCAGGAGGATAGCTGTCGTCCGTGCCATAGCGCCGGTCGGGATCGTAGCCGGGCCCAGATCCGTAGCCGTTGCCGGGCGCATAGCCGGAGCCATAACCATAGTCTCCAGGATAGCCGCCATAGGGGCCGCCATATGGGGGTCCGCCATAATAGCCGTCGTCATAGTAGTGGTGGTGACTTGAGGAGGCGAGAAGGCCGAGACCGAGAATGCCAAGGCCGATGCCGAGCGCGAGACCGCCGCCGCCATGGCCGAAGAAATGTCCGTGATGGCCCCAGCCGCCATGCCAGCTGTCCGCCTGTGCCGCCGTCGTGCCGAGAAGGCTCAACGCCAAGGTGGCGGCAAGTACGCGTTTCATCGTCATGCGATACTCCTGATTGCGCGAAGCGGCGCTCCGGTTTTGGGCACTATCGCGGGCCCGACATGAACGCCGCCTGAACGGTATGGGCCTCGAAAGGGCCGCAAGTCCGCATTCCGTCAGTGGATCGTGCGCTCATCGGCGCTGCGCGGGTCGAATTCGACAGTCGCCAGCGTCGCCTGCTCGGGTTGCGGCTCGTACGGATCGCGGTGCGCGGCGGGCGGTTCGTCACGGAGCGAAATCCGCGCGAGCGTGAATACCGTCATCGCGGCATGGATGGCGGCCGAGTAGAAGAACAGCGCCCCCGTTCCCGCCCAACCCATCACCAGCGCGGCAAGGGTCGGTCCTACCACCGAGGCGAGCGAGTTGATCAGCAAGAGCGTCGCCGAAGTCTCGACGAAGTCGGCGCGCTGGATGCGATCGTTGGTGTGGGCGACGGACAAGCCATAGAGCGGCAGCGCCACCATGCCGAAGAAGAAGATGAGCGGCAGGATCGCCCAGCGCTCGCTGCCGCCGAAGGTCGCGAGCGCGAGGCCGAGCGCGCACGACAAGCCGCAGACGGTCGCGATGATGACGCGCCGGTCGACGCGGTCCGACCAGCGGCCGAGCGGCAGTTGCACCAGCGCGCCGCCGAGCGTGAAGACGCTCATGAAGATCGCGATCCAGCCCTTGTTCAAGCCGTGCGCCTGGGCAAAGACGGGCGCCAGCGTCCAGACCGCGCTGTTGGCGAAACCGACGGCGATGCAGCCGATCACGCCAACCGGCGAAATGCGGTAGAGCCGCAAGGGTCTAAGCTTCGGCACATGCGCGGCGTGCGGCGGCGGCAACTGCGTCAGTCCCAAGGGGACGAGACAGAGCGCATAGAACACCGCCGACAGGCTGAAGAGCACGAAGCCGGAGGGGTTCGCGGTCGCGAACCACATCTGGCCAAGGATGATGCTGATGAAATTGACCGTCAGGTAGACGGAGAAGATGCGGCCGCGATTGTCGTTGGTCGCGCGATCGTTGAGCCAGCTTTCGATCACCATGTAGATGCAGGCGGCGGCGACGCCGAAGGCGCCGCGGAGCAGAATCCAGAAGATTTCCGACACGAACATCGATTGCAGCAGAACCGTCGCGGCCGAGATGCCGGCGCCCACCGCGAATGTCCGGCTATGGCCGGCGCGGGCGACGAGCCTTGGACCTGCGAAACAGCCGATCACGAAGCCTGCGAAATAGAACGAACCGATGAAGCCGAGCGTCAGGTTCGAGAACCCGGCCATGTGTCCGCGCACCGGGATGAGCACGCCGACGAGGCCATTGCCCATGATGTAAAGCGAGGTCGAAAAGAGGATGGCGCCGATCGCCAGAAGCTGTTTGCGCATTACTTTGAACTAAACCTTCCCCTCGATGTCATGGCCCGCCGGAGTGCGGGCCACCCGGTTGGGGAAACGCTCCGTCAAGGAGGTTGTCTGCGCCCAATCTTTCGCAAACCCAGTTCTGCATCATCCGGATGGCCCGCACTCCGGCAGGCCATGACAATGAGACCTCAACCGCCGAGCATGCGGTAGCCGCCGTACAGCCCGACACACACCAGCAGCAGGACGCCGGCGACGAACAACCCGTTGGTCAGGAGCGAGCCTTCGCCTTGTTCGTCTTCATTCTCGGCGAAGTACTCGCGATAGGCGCCACCGCCCAGCAGAAGAAGCCCGACAGCTGCGATTGCCCACACCATCTCATCTCTCCCCGAGGCGACCGGCCTCTAAAATAGACCCTTCCGTTCAAAAAATGTAGCGCACGGCGACGAATCCGAGCACGACCAGCACCAGGAATCCGATCAGCGCGATTTCCATGTATTTCTCGATCACCGCCTGGACCGGCGCGCCGAAGAAATAAAGCAGCGAGCTGACCAGCGTGTAGCGCAGCCCCCGCGTTACCGTCGACAGCGCCATGAAGAGCGCGAAATTGAAGCCGGCGAAGCCGCTGGCGATGGTGACGAGCTTGTAGGGAATGGGCGTCAGACCCTGCACCATGATCCAGTAGCCGTATTTCGCGTAGGCCGCGCGAAAGCCCTCGAAGGCGGCCTCGAGGCCGTAGTTCTTGATCAGCCAGGCTCCGACCGTGTCGAAGAAGAAGGCGCCGATCATGTAGCCGAGCGCGCCGCCAAGGACGGAGAAGAGCGTGCACCAAAGCGCGAGGAGATAGGCGCGACGGCGGTTCGCCAGGACCATCGGCACCAGCATCACGTCGGCCGGAATCGGGAAGAATGACGATTCCGCGAAGGCGAACGCGGCCAGTCCGGCCCAGGCATGTCGGCCTTGCGCATTGCGCATCATCCAGGCGTAGAGACGGCGCAGTCCCCGCGGCGCAGCCTCGCTCGGTTCCGGCATGAAGGTCCCTCGAAGAATGATCTTCCTAGCAACGACATGGCACCCGCGTCCATGGAGCAAGCTTGCCGCTCACGGCGGCTTTCTTTAGCGTTTCGCTCCAAGCCGAAGCCAAAAGAGTAGTCATGGCAAAGAAAAAGAAGCCGTCGAGACCCGCCAAGAAGCGCAGCGCGAAGAAGCGGCGCGCCGCCGCAAAGCCGGCGAAGAAGAAAAGCAGCGCCAAGCCCGTTCGCCTCGTCCCCGCCGCGAAACCCGATGCCAGGAGACGCCGCGGCAAGTCGCTCATCCGTCGCGCCGGCGAAAGTGCGCTCAGGCCCATGGCGCGGCTCATGCGTCTTGGCGGCGACAAGTACGACGTCGATCTCGAGCGCAATCCGGCCAACTATCAGCCGCTGACACCGCTCTCCTTCCTCGAACGCGCGGCGAGCGTGTTCCCCACACGCACCGCGATCATCCACGGCAAGCAGCGCTTTTCCTATGCCGACTATTATGCGCGCGCGCGACGCCTCGCCTCGGCACTCGCCAAGAGCGGCATCAAGAAAGGCGACACGGTTGCCGTGATGCTGGCGAACACGCCGCCGATGCTCGAGGCGCATTACGGCGTGGCGATGGCGGGCGGCGTGCTCAATTGCCTCAACACCCGGCTCGATGCTCCGGCACTCGCCTTCATCCTCGATCACGGCGAGGCGAAATATCTCATCACCGACCGCGAATTCTCGACGGTGATGCAGGAGACGCTGAAGCTCGCCAGGGCGAAGCCCATCGTCATCGACTATGATGATCCGGAGTTTCCGCAGACCGGTGCCAGGCTCGGCAATATCGACTACGAGGCCTTCATCGCGAGCGGCGATGCGGATTTCGCCTGGTCGCTGCCGGCCGACGAATGGGATGCGATCTCGCTCAACTACACTTCGGGCACGACCGGCAATCCCAAGGGCGTCGTCTTTCATCATCGCGGCGCAGCGCTCATGGGCTACGGCAATGTGCTGGCGGCCCAGATGCCGCGCCATCCGATCTATCTTTGGACACTGCCGATGTTTCACTGCAACGGCTGGTGCTTTCCCTGGTCGCTCTCGGTCGTCGCCGGCACGCATGTCTGCTTGCGCTGGGTGCGCGCCAAGGCGATCTTCGATGCGCTTGCCGATCACAAGGTGACGCATCTCTGCGGCGCACCGATCGTGATGTCGACGCTGATCAACGCCAGCGATGCCGAGCGCCGTGCGCTGCCGCAGACGGTCGAGTTCATCACCGCCGCCGCACCGCCGCCGGAATCGGTCTTGGCCCAGATGAGCGATGCCGGCTTCAACGTGACCCATGTCTATGGCCTGACCGAGACCTATGGTCCCTCCGTCGTCAACGAATGGACCAGCGATTGGGAACATCTCGACAAGACAGCGCGCGCCGCCAAGAAGGCGCGCCAGGGCGTGCGCTATCATGCGCTCGACAGTCTGTCGGTGATGGACCCCGAGACGATGGAGCCGGTGCCGGCCGACGCTTCGACGCTCGGCGAGGTCATGTTCCGCGGCAACATCGTGATGAAGGGCTATCTCAAGAACGCCCCCGCCACCAAGGAGGCGTTCGAAGGCGGCTGGTTTCATTCCGGCGATCTCGGCGTCATGCATCCCGACGGCTATATCCAGATCAAGGACCGCTCCAAGGACATCATCATCTCGGGCGGCGAGAACATCTCCTCGATCGAGGTCGAGGACACGCTGAACAAGCATCCGGCGGTGATGTTCGTCGCCGTCGTCGCCAAGGACGACGAGAAATGGGGCGAGACGCCGTGCGCCTTCGTCGAGCGGAAGAAGGGCTTCGAGCAGGTCACGCCGAACGAGCTGATCGAGTATTGCCGCGCCAATCTCGCGCGCTTCAAATGCCCGCGCTATGTCGTCTTCACCGAACTGCCGAAGACCTCGACCGGCAAGATCCAGAAATTCAAACTGCGCGAAATGACCAGGGACGTGGCGTAGCCCAAGTGCTAATACGCCTCATCCTGAGCGTGTCGAAGAATGTACTGGCGCGCTGCAATGTCATGGTCGCTACCACCCCCATGTCATGGCCCGCCATGCTTGAAGTATTGCACTGCGCGTTCGTGCTTCATCGCCGCGGCGCGCGTGCGGAACGTTCCGAGATTGCGCCGTTTGCCGGTTCTGGGATTCTTCTTGCGCGAGTAGAGACGGTATTCGCCCGTCGATAGTTTGCGGATCATGGTTCTTCCTTCTCGCCTGGCTCCTCACGCGTCCTTGTCGTAGTGGAAGACGCTTTCCAGCGGCAGCGCGAAGACCTCGGCGATGCGAAACGCCGCCTCCAGCGACGGCGAATATTTCCCCTGCTCGATCGCATTCACCGTCTGACGGGTAACGCGAATCTTCTCGGCGAGTTCCTGCTGGGTCATCTCGCCATGCTCGAATCTGAGCCGCCTGATCTCGTTCCTGATCCTGGCCATCTCACGCACCGCGCCGGTATTGGATGATGAGGAACGAGCAACGCATGATCTCGGTCGTCACCAGAATGAACAGCAGCGAATTGGCGTTGAACACGACGGGCGGAGTCATGGCTCCGAAGAAGCAGGCGCAGGCCACGCCAGTGGCGAGTCCGGAATAAGCCACTCGCGAGGCCCGCAGTCCGATCAGCTGCTCGCGCTCGTCGCGCGGCGCCTTGGCGTCGGAGGGCGAAAAGATTGCCGCCACGATCGTCAACGTGACCTGGACGACCACCAGCGCGATGACCGTGCCAAGCAACCCCGAGAAGTTCGAGCCGCCATGCGGCATCGAGAGGATGCCCCAGAAGTAGTTCGCGTAGATCAGCGTCATCGACACGACGGCGATCCAGGCGGTCTTTTCGCGGAATGGCATGGCCTTGTCCTCCGAAGTCTACTTTCATAGACACTGTGTAAAATATATTGGACACAGAGTCAATATTCTTTGTCTATCCCTGGTCTTGACTATTTTCCTAACAAAGAACATATAGTGAACTTAGTCGGCCAGAGGAAGATCAAATTGGTGGCGCAACCAGGAATCGGAAGCCGATTCATCCCGAGGGGGAGGGAGGGGCATAAAAACGCTTTTCGGGCGGTTCGAATGCACGCCGATCCAACGCAATCAAAGGGTTGCAAAATATCGCGCCGCGCCGAGGCGCATCTGCGCAAAGCGCTCGGCCTGCCAAAGCGAACCCGCGGCGGCCAGACCGGCAACCGCAATCGCCTGCGGCACGGTTTTCATACGCGCGACGCCATGGCGCTGCGCGCCAAATTGCGCGACCTCCTCATCCGCTCACGCGAACTCGTAGCCCGTACCAAACGGATCGCGCACGCACTGAACGCCTTATCTCAGGTCGAACCGCATGGCGCAGCGGTTGGGAAGTCCGCGGCTCTCTTCACCGCAGACGATTTGATCGAGGCGGGCGTCGCCAGAACGTTCGACAAAGCCATAACGGGCATAGAAGGGCGCGTTCGACGCGACATGGCGGAAGGTCGTGAGCGTCAAGGCGCGCAAGCCGCGAACGCGCGACCACTTGGCGGCGGCATCGATCAGGGCGCGGCCGATGCCGTGTTGCTGAAATTGCCGCGACACAGCGAGTTCCACGATGTGCAAGGCGTCGTCGGCGATCGTGGCGCGAAGTTCTCCTACGATGCCCGAGACACCGGTCTCGGCCACCCAGACGGTGCCGGCCAGGATCAGAGGCAGAAACTCATCCGCCGTTCCAATCGGCTCGTCGGCGATCCAGGCGAGCTCGGGCAAGGTGCGGAACAGTTCGCCCCCCGATTGTTCAATGGCGGCCAAGAAATCTGCGTCCGCGGGTACGGCACGACGGATGGAAACGTTCGATGATGCGTTCATCAGCGCGTCATAGCAGGAGGCTCAAGGAAAATATCGCAAGACGCCTCAAAAGACGCCCACTACGATGCAGCCCGTCGGATTTGGGGGAAGGATGAGCGAGCCCGTTGCGAGGCCGGCCAGCCGCTTCGCGCTGGCCTTCATCTTCATCACCATGCTGGTCGACACGATCGGTCTTGGCATCATCATTCCGGTGACTCCCAAGATCATCACCGAACTGACCGGCGAAGGCCTGTCGAGCGCGGCGCGCTGGGGCGGCTGGCTGATGTTCGTCTTCGCACTGATGCAGTTTTTCTGTGCGCCCATCTTCGGCAATCTGAGCGACCGTTTCGGCCGCCGTCCCGTGCTGATCATTTCGCTCATCGCGCTCGGCATCGATTATCTGATCACCGGCCTTGCTCCCACGATCGTCTGGCTGTTCGTGGGCCGGGTTCTCTCCGGCATGGCGGGCGCGACCTATCCGACGGTCAATGCCTATATCGCCGACGTTTCGCCGCCGGAGAAGCGCGCCGCGAATTTCGGCCTCACGGGTGCCGCCTTCGGCATCGGCTTCATCATTGGCCCCGCACTTGGCGGCATCATCGGCAACGCCTATGGCGCGCGCACACCGTTCTTCGTCGCCGCCGCCGTCGCGGTCGCCAACGCGCTGTTCGGTTTCTTCGTGCTCAAGGAGTCGCTGCCGCCCGAGCGCCGGCGGCGCTTCGAAGTCTGGCGCGCCAATCCGATCGGGAGCCTCATTGCACTTCGCCGTTTTCCCATGATGTTCGGCCTCATCGGCGTGGGCGTCCTGCTGCAACTCGCCCACGATGCGCTCCCGGCAACCTGGACCTACTACACGATGCTCAAGTTTCACTGGACGAGCGCGGATGTCGGCTATTCGCTGATGGCGGTCGGCGCGCTGACGGCGGTTTCGTTCGGCGTCCTGCCGCGCCTGGTGGTGCCGCGCATCGGAGAGACCAATGCGGTCTATCTCGGACTGGCCTTTTCCACCCTTGGCTATGCGGGCTATGCGTTCTCGGCGGCGCCCTGGATGCTCTACACCTGGATGGTGGTGTGGTCGCTTGGCGGAATCGGCGGACCGGCGCTGAACTCGATCATGTCGGCGCAAGTGCCGGCCGACGAACAAGGTGAACTCATGGGCGCCCGCGCCAGCATGGACAGCATCACCTCCATCATCGCGCCCGTGGTGATGACGGGCCTCTTCAGCTATTTCACGAGTTCGGCGGCGCCGATTTATTTCGCGGGCGCATCGTTTCTCGCGGCAGCACTGTGCGAGCTCGGCGCACTCGGGCTTTTCGCGCGCACCAAACCGCATGCCGCGTTGGCACCGGCGGAGTGAGGGAGGTCAGACGTGGAGACTTAAGTCAGTGGACGCTGTTTCGCAGTCGTTCCAACTCGTCCTTGATCCGGAGCTTTTCTTTTTTGAGGGCGGCGACCCTTATTTCATCCCAGTCGGGGCGGGCCATTTCGTCGTGAATGCGTTCTTCGAGTTTCTTGTGTTTTTCGGACAGTTCCTGGATATGCCCTTGCAGTGCCATGCTTGCACCTCGCTATCTTAGGCAAGGGAATTAGATCACTGCCGGGGGGTCCTGTCACGCCCCTCTTCCGAGCGTGCCTTACAGCTTATAAACGGACCCATGAGCAGACCCCTGGAAACACACGAGAAAGAACGGCTTGTCGTCGGCATCAGCGGCGCCTCCGGCGTGGTGTATGGAATCCGGCTGCTCGAAGCCTTGCGCGAACTTGAGATCGAATCACATCTGGTGATGACAAAGGCCGCCGAGATGACCATCGGCCTCGAGACATCTTTGAAGCCGAAACAGGTCGCGGCCAAGGCGGATTATTCCTATGCGCCGAGCGACATCGCGGCCGCGCCTGCGTCGGGAACCTTCCGCACCAAGGGCATGATCGTGGCACCTTGTTCGGTCAGGAGCTGGTCGGAGATTGCAACCGGCGTCACGACCAATCTCCTCACTCGCGCCGCCGACGTGACGTTGAAGGAGCGCCGCCCGTTGGTGCTGATGATCCGCGAAACGCCCTTGCATGTCGGGCATCTGCGCACCCTGGCGCAGCTTGGCGAGATGGGCGCGATCATCCTGCCGCCGGTGCCGGCCTTTTATGCCGAGCCGCATACGCTCTCGGATTTCGTCGAGCAAATCGTGGGCCGTGCGCTCGATCTCTTGGGGTATAATTGGCCGTCGCAAAAACGGTGGGGCGAGAGCCCGGCGAAGGGCGCCCGCAAGCCTCGCACCAGGACTTGAGTTTCCATGTCCAGCGAAGTCACCAAGCCCGATGAAGTCGCTCTCAGGGCCAAGCTGGCGGAGCTCACTCAGGAGCATCGCGATCTCGACAACGCCATCGCCGCGTTGACCGAAGCCGGGGCGCGCGATCAGTTGCAGATCACGCGGCTCAAGAAACGCAAGCTGCAATTGAAGGACGAGATCAGCCGCGTCAACGACAGGCTCTTGCCGGACATCATCGCATGACTGCCGGATCAGCGTGCGCCGCGCTTGTGCGCATACATCGCTTCGTCCGCCCGTGCCATGGCGGCTTCCGGATCGTCGTCGGCGCGAAGTTCGAATGCGCCATAGGCAAAGCTGAGCGGTATGGGTTGGCCGTTCCAGATGGCCGGCGAGGTGCGAACCTGCTCCGCGAGTTGATCGGCCTTGCTATGCGCTTGCGCCTGGTCGGCGTGGCTCAGAAGGATCGCGAATTCGTCGCCGCCGACGCGGCCGACGATGTCGGTGTCGCGGACATTGGCGAGGAGAACCTGGGCGAATTTGAGCAACGCAGCATCGCCGCCGGCATGGCCATGGGCGTCGTTGATCAGCTTGAACTGGTTGAGGTCGAAATAGATCAGGCTCGACGCCGTGCCATAGCGGTCTGCGAAGGAGATGTAGCGCGTCACCTGCCGCATGAAGCCGCGCCGGTTGAGCAGCGGCAGCAGCTGGTCGCGATCGGCGTTCTTCTCGGCCTGGTCGAGCCTCTCGCGCATCGCGCGCAATTCGCTGCGCAGATCTTCCATCTCGCCCATCAAGGCGGTCAGCGCCTCGCGCACCTTGGGCGTGAACTCCTTCTCGGGAATGCCGAGAATATCGGCAGCCGCGCTCGCCAGGTGCGCCGCAGCGTCGGTCGCGCGCCGCTCGGTCTGCGCAGAGGTGCCTGTTCGTTCGAGCTTCATCGCCGCCTTGTTGGCCATCTGCCCCTGGAAAACAATACACCGCCAGCTTTAACGTTTCATTTACGAATACGACCAACTGGTTAATTTGGCCGCGGCCGGGGCTTTTCCATTGGCTTTGTGCCCCTATAATGCGCCGCTTCCTCGCGGGTGATTTGCCCGCCCAACCACCAAGGAAGCATGCCCAGCCAAAAGCCACTCGTCGGTCTCATCATGGGGAGCCAGTCTGATTGGCCGACCCTCAAGCCTGCATCGGAAATTTTGCGCGCGCTCGGCATTGCGCATGAGAGCAAAATCGTCTCCGCGCATCGCACCCCCGAGCGCATGACGTCCTATGCCAAGAGTGCGGCGGGCCGAGGACTCAAAGTGATCATCGCGGGTGCGGGCGGCGCCGCGCACCTCCCCGGAATGACGGCATCGCTGACGACGCTTCCGGTGTTGGGCGTGCCGGTGGAATCCAAAGTGCTGAAAGGAATGGACAGTCTCCTCTCCATCGTCCAGATGCCGGGCGGCATTCCGGTGGCGACGTTTGCCATCGGACAGAGCGGCGCCAAGAACGCCGCCTTGCATGCCGCGGCGATCCTGGCCCTGTCCGATACGGCGCTGGCAAAGCGGCTGACCAAGTGGCGCGCCGAGCAGACCAAAGCCGTCGCCGAAGCGCCGTCCGACAAATGAGCGACATCAAACGGCTGACAGCGCCCGTGCCGCCGGGCGGGACAATCGGGATTCTCGGCGGTGGCCAGCTTGGCCGCATGCTGAGTCTTGCGGCGTCGCGTCTGGGACTCAAAACACACATCTACTGTCACGATAATGGAGCGCCGGCTTTTCAAGTGGCCGACCGCCACACTTGCGGCGAGTTCGACGATCGCAAAGCCGTGCAAGCCTTCGCCGAAAGCTGCGACGCGGTGACGTTCGAATTCGAAAATGTGCCGGCAACGACGATCGAGTTGATTGCCCATCTGAAGCCGGTGAATCCAGGCGCCAAGGCCCTGCGCTTCACGCAGGACCGCTTGGAAGAGAAGACGTTCATCCAATCGCTGGGTCTGAATACGGCGCCGTTCCATGCCGTCGCCGGCGACGCGGATGCGCGCCGGGCATTCGCAGCATTGGGTGGCGGCGAAGGCGTGCTGAAGACGAGACGCCTCGGCTATGACGGCAAAGGCCAGATCAAGGTCAAGAACGCCAGCGAAGCCGCCGCGGCGCTTGCGTCGTTCCGGCATGCGCCGTCAGTGTTGGAGGCGTTCGTCGATTTCGCGTTCGAAGCCTCCATCATCGCGGCGCGCGGCCCGGACGGTTCGTTTGCGGCCTATGATCCGCCGGAAAATTCGCATGAGAATCACATTCTGCGCCGTTCCGTCGTGCCGAGCCGGCTCTCGGAGCGACAAGCGCAGGAGGCAAAGGAGATCGCCGGTACGATCGCGAAAGCGCTCGACTATGTCGGCGTGCTCGCAGTCGAACTCTTTGTTCGGCGCGATGGAACGCTTCTGGTCAACGAGATCGCGCCGCGCGTGCACAATTCCGGTCACTGGACGCTGGAGGCCTGCGCCGTCAGTCAGTTCGAACAACACATCCGCGCCGTCGCCGGCTGGCCGCTTGGCGATCCGGTGCGCCATGCCGATGCTGTGATGGAGAATATTCTGGGCGAGGAGGCGGCCGATTGGCGTCGCTATGCCGAGCGGCATGGCGCACTCCATCTCTATGGCAAATCGGAAATTCGTCCCGGACGGAAGATGGGTCATTTCACCACGCTTGCCCCGTTGACGAAGTCCCCTTCGCGCCCATAGGGTCCGCCGCTATGAAACCGACGACCAAGCGCATGACCAAGACGACGGAGCCCGTTGGGGTTTCGGAGGGCACGCGCGCCTGAACTTGGTCGCATCGCCTGATCCGAAGCCCCGCCGAAAGGTTCGGGGCTTTTTTGTTGTTGTTAGGAGTGGAACATGAAGAAGCCAGTCGTTGCCATTGTCGGCGCCACCGGTGCCGTCGGCGCCGAATTCGTCGGCTGCCTGACAAAGCGCAATTTCCCCGTCGAAAGGCTGAAGGCGCTGGCGAGCGCGCGCTCTGCGGGCAAGACGCTCGATTTTCGCGGCGATAGAATCGTTGTCGAAGAGTTGACGGAGAAGTCGTTTGCCGGCGTCGACATCGCCTTGTTCTCGGCGGGTGCGAGTGCAGCGCGCACGTTTGCGCCGAGCGCCGCGAAGGCCGGCGCGGTCGTTGTCGACAATTCGTCGGCCTTTCGCATGGCCGGCGACGTGCCGCTCGTCATTCCCGAAATCAATGCGCGCCGAATTGGAGAGCAAAAAGGCATCATCGCCAATCCCAATTGCTCGGCGATCACGGCGCTCGTTCCCTTGTGGCCGATCAACAAGAAGAATCGCATCAGGCGCGTGATCATTTCGACCTATCAGGCGGCGAGCGGAGCCGGCGCGGCGGCGATGCGCGAGCTCGAAGACTCCACCCGCGCCTACCTCGAAGACAAACCGTTTGAACCGAAGGTTCTGCCGCATCGCTACGCCTTCAACGTCTTCAGCCACAATACGGCGATCGATCCGGCAACGGGGTACAATGACGAAGAGACGAAGGTCATGCGCGAGTCCCGGAAGATCTTGGAGGACGACAAAATCGCGATCGGCGTCACCTGCATCCGCGTTCCCGTGCTGAGGGCCCACAGCCAGTCGATCACCTTCGAGTGCGAAGATCCCATCTCCGAAGACGACGTGAGGGCGATCCTGTCGGATGCGCCCGGCGTAAAGATCGTCGACGACCGTGCGAAGAACCACTTTCCCATGCCGATCGACGCATCGGGACAGGACGACGTCCTGGTCGGCCGCATCCGCAAGGATCTGAGCGATCCGTCGGGACACTCGATCGCGATGTTCGTGGCCGCCGATCAATTGCTGAAGGGGGCGGCGCTGAACGCGGTCCAGATTGCGGAGTATCTTGTCAACCGCGACGCACGTTGACGGCGCCGATGATCTCGGAGAGCGGCGGCAGCTGGTCGAACGCCTCTTTCGCTTTCGCCTTGATCTTCTCGAATTGCATCACGTTTTCGATGCGGTCTGCGAGAAATTGCTCGGTCGCGGATTCGTCCGCGCTCGTGTCGGAAAACCAGCGCAGCAACGTCGCCGAATAGACGGCGGCGAGAATTCCGCGTTTTGTGTAGAAATTGAAGTCCGTCGAGGTGTCGCCGATCGCCCGCCACATCGCATCCACCGTGCGATAGACGAGCTTTGCGCCGATCGCAGCATTCGGCGGCAGACTGAGGAATGCGGCGGCCCTTCGTGCGGCTTCCTTGTGGGGACGCAGCGCCGCAAGGCGCGCCTTCACGGCAGCCGCGATGCGTGCGCGTATCTTCATGGTCTTGAGGTCAAGCGCAGCGACCGCTCTTTCCATGTCGGCATCGGCGCTTTGCGAAAACGCCTCGACCAGGCTTATCGGTCCGTCGGGAAACAGCCGGACCATCGCGGCCTTGTCGACGCCCGCCTCTTTTGCGGCAGCGCCGAGGAGCTTGTCGGTGAAGCCCTCGAACACCACATGGGGCAATGCCGCGGCCAGCACGGCCTTCCTGAGTTCGGCGTCGCTGATCTTCTTCTTGCGAGCGGTCATAATTCTTTTGCCCAATGACGCGCTTCGCTTTCGAAGATCAGTTTTCCGAGATCGTCCATGCGGCTGGGGTACAAGATGCCGTCAAGATGATCGCATTCATGTTGGACGACGCGGGCATGAAATCCCTTTGCCATGCGCGCGACTTCGCGGCCGTCCACATCGAAACCGCGATAGCGAATGTGAAACGGCCGTTCGACGAAACCGCGAAGGCCGGGTACCGACAGGCATCCTTCCCAGCCACCTTCGATCTCGCTGCTCATGACCTCGATCTCGGGATTGATCAGCACCGTCAGTGGCGCGGTGTGATCGAAGCGCTCAGACAGTTCGGGATCGCTGCGCCCCTCGGGCGCCTGAAAAACGACGACGCGCAGCGGGACATGGACCTGCGGCGCAGCGAGACCAGCGCCGTTCGCGTCGATCATCGTCTCGATCATGTCGGAGACCAGACGCCGTATCTCCGGCGCGGCGGGATTGGCGACTGGGTCAGCCACTTGCGCCAGCACGGGATGGCCCATGCGGGCTATTTTCAGAATTGCCATGTGTTTGATTCTATTACATCCGCGTACATTCGAACCGGGCTTTTAGGAGTTTTCGTGCACCCCCTCCCCCTCCCTCTAAACACTCATTTACATCGGACAAATCCTCCATCGGCGACCTTGGCCCCCACTATATAGGAATGAAGTCAGCATCCGGCAAGTGCGATGGACACACGGAAACCCTTCTGTTATCACCCGCGCCTCCCAAATTTGGGCCCCGAAGGAGTGCATTTTGCAGATCATCGTTCGCGACAACAACATCGACCAGGCGCTCAAAGCGCTGAAGAAGAAGATGCAACGTGAAGGCATCTTCCGCGAGATGAAACTCAGGGGACATTACGAGAAACCGAGCGAAAAGCGCGCGCGTGAACGCGCAGAAGCCATCCGCCGCTACCGCAAGCTCCAGCGCAAGCGCCTGCAGCGCGAGGGTCTGATCCCGCGCTGAGACGGGCTCATATCATTTCGAAGGGGCCGTCCAATCGGACGGCCTTTTGTTTTGTCCGATACGCCAGACTCAGACTCTCCGACCTCGGACGGCGAGAGCACCGCGGCGGATGAGCCCGCCGAGCGATGGCGGCCGTTCCGTCGTGAGGACATGGTTGGCGAATACGCGACCCGTCCACCAGATCAGGAAAGCCGTCGTCGCAAGCGCGAGCGCCGTCGTGCCCCAGACTTGCAATGCAGGCGGATGCGAGGCGATGCGCAACATCATGAAGAAGGGCGTGTAGAACGGCACCCAGGAAACGAGCGATGCCAGCTGACCATTGGGATCGCGCATGATCCCGGAAATCAGGAGATTGGGCAGCATCAGAATGAGCATCGATGGTCCCAAGAGAGACTGCGCATCGGCGAGCGAGTTCGCCATGCTGCCGATTGCAAGAAACACCGAGCCGTAGATCAGAAGCCCGCAGAAAAAGTAGAGCAGTAGCAGCGGCAGCGTGTCGAATGTCGCGACCGATCCCAGCGCATCGAAGACCAGCGTGACGGTGCGCGCATCGGCCAGCGCCATCAAGCCAAACAAAGCCAGCGACCAGATGATAATGGTGAGCAGAGCGACCGCGATCACTCCGACCATTTTTCCGCTCGTGATCTGGCGCGGTGTGGCGCAGGACAGCAGAACCTCGATCATCCGCGTGGACTTTTCTTCGACCACACCCTGCAGCAAGACGCTCGCATTCATCACCGAGACGATGAAGAGTATGACGGCCAGGGCGATGGGTACGATCTTGGTAAGCGAATCGTCCCGGCTCGACTGAGAATTGGCCTTTGTGGGGTTGTGGGTCTCGACCGCTGTCGTCTCTTCGAGCGCATCGCTGTCGACCAATTGCGGCGCGTAGCGTCTGAGAACATTTTTGTGCAGCGCGTTGTCGAGCGCTCCGGTGGCAAAATCGAGCAGGTCGGAGTCCGACAGATCGCGTGCGTAATATTGCACGGTCGCATGACTGTCCTTGCCGAAATTTTGCGGAATGAGGATCACGGCAAAATAGCGGCCCGAGTCGAGGACGTTGCGGGCGGCGCTGGCGAAGAGTTCGCTTGGGCTGAACAAGAGTTCGGGCGGCGGTTCGAGATAGACAAATCGCGGTGCCGGAGCCCGAAACGGTTTGGCTGTCGGCTTCAGAAACGGCCGCATTGCGGAAAGCGCCCCTTCGCGACCCCCTGACCCTTGAAAGGCCGTGACGGCGCGCGGCGTGGTCGGATTTTCGAGCAGGCCGGAAAGGCGCGGCTTCGCACGCTCAAGCCTGGAAAGATTGACATTTGCGGCGGCATAGCGCGCCAACGCATTCAGATCGCGCTCGGCATCCTCGCGCGAGAGCGAGTCCAGAATGGCCGCGCGATATTCCCCGGCACGATCGATGATCGTGAACGCACGTTGCGGCGCGCCCGACGTCCACCGCGGCACCAGGAGCACGATCACGACCCAGATCGGGAACATCAGGATCGAAATGAAGAAGCCGCGGCGCGTGACATACTTGATGAATTCCTGGCGCGCGATGAGGAAGGCGTTTCTCATGCCGCCTCCTCGACCAGGGAGACGAAGATGTCGTGCAGGGTTGGCGGCGAGATGTCGAAATGCGTCAGAGGTACGCCCCTTTCAAAGCAGGCGGCCAGCACGGCGCGGCCGTCGACGCCTTCCGCCATGTCCAACGTCCAGAATGGTTGATCTGCCGAGGGCGTGGTGAGTTGCTGCACGCCGGGCACCTGACGCAAAAAGCTCAGATCCGCATCCGCACCGACGCGGGCTCTTCGCGGAAAGAGCGCGCGCGCCGCGTCGAGCGTGCCGTCGAACAGCTTGCGCCCATTCGTCAGAACCACGAGCCCGTCGCAGAGCCTCTCCGCGTGCTGCATCGTATGCGTTGAAAAAAGTATCGTCTTGCCCGCCGCCGCAAGCTTGCGGATGAAAATCTCGAGCTCGGCCTGATTGACCGGATCGAGACCCGAAAAAGGTTCGTCGAGAATGACGAACTCCGGATCGTGTGCAACGGCGGCGAGGAGTTGCACTTTCTGCGCCATGCCTTTCGAGAGGCCCTCGATGCGCACGCGCGCAAAGGCCTCAAGCCCGAATTCCTTGAGCAATCTGCGCGCGCTCGTCAGCGCCGCCGGGCGCTTCATGCCTTTGAGCGTTGCGACATAAGCGATGGCGGCATCGGCGCGCATGCGCCTGTAGAAGCCGCGTTCTTCAGGAAGATAGCCGATGCGCGAGCGCACATCCGCAATGCTGCTGCCCAGAATCGCAATCGTCCCGCTGTCGGGCTGCAAGATGCCCAGCAGCATGCGCAAAGTCGTGGTCTTGCCCGCGCCATTGGGGCCGAGAAAGCCCAGAATGCGTCCCCGGGTCAGGGTGAAACTCAGCCTGTCGACGGCCGTGAAATCGCCAAAGCGCTTGGTGACGTCGTGGAGTTCTAGAACAGGTTCGGTCACGGAGAGTCCGGCGCGGGGCGCGGCGATCCTAAATCAGGTCTCCGTGACGCGATAGGCGCAACGGCCGGCGCCGGCCAGGATATGCGACACGCGTTCGACGCGAATGTTTTTGCCCAGAACGCGGTTGAACAGCGCGAGTTCTTCACGGCAGAGACCGGTGCATAAGCGTGCCGCCGAGCAGATCGGACAATGGTTCTCCACGAACAACCATTGACCTGTTTCAGGATCGCGCCGCACGTCCGCCATATAACCCTCGGCGCTGCGGATCCTGGCGAGCGCATCAAGCTTCGCCCGCAACGACGGGGCGCGGTCCATTTTGGCACGGTAGGTTTTCTCAAGCTCGGCATTGCGCAGCTTGAGCAATCGGTCCACGCCTTCCTCGCCGAAAGCCTTTTTCATCTGGACGATCAGATCAGTCGCCAAACTGGAATGGGAATCGGCGAAGTGGGAATCCGCCGCTCGGGTCGCGCGCCACAGTTTGACCGGTCGCCCGCGGGGTCGGGCCTCGGCGGCATATGTCGCCTCGCCGTCGGCCTCCATCGCATACAGATGCTGACGCACCGCCATGGCCGTGATCGCCAGTCTTTCGGCCGCCGAATCGGCGGAAATCGGCCCTTCGCGCTTCAAAAGTTCGCGCACGGCGGCGCGTCCGGTCGTAGCGTGCGATTTGTGCTGGTCAGGCATGCGTCATTTTCTAAAGGTGTTGCTTGATTAAATCAAGGCCGAAGGTATTCTAAAGCCCCGACTTTGAAAAAGAGGCCGCCATGTTCACCGCAACGGGCATCAGCGAAAGCGAACTTCGCAGCAGCGGTCGCAAAGTCATCCGGCGCGCCGGCAAGCAGGTTCTGTTGCTTGCGGTCGGCGGCAGACAGTTTGCCATTGCCAATCGCTGCCCGCACGAAGGCTATCCCTTGAGCGAAGGCACGCAAGGGCCAGGTTGCGTGCTGACCTGCAATTGGCACAACTGGAAATTCGACCTTGCCACGGGCGAAGCATTGGTCGGGCGTGATCCCGTCCGCACCTATCCGGTCGAACTTCGTGGTGGCGAGATCTTTGTCGACTTGCGCGACCCGCCGCCCGAGCAGCAGAGAAAACGCGCGCTCGACGGTCTCTCTGCAGCCATCGCCGACAACGATCAGGCGCGGATGGCACGCGAAGTGGCGCGGCTGGAGCGCGCGGGATTTGACGCGCATACCGCCGTTTCGCACGCGATTTTGAGACAAAACGAGCGGCTGGAATTCGGCACGACCCATGCCCATGCCGCAGCCGCGGACTGGCTGGCACTCGCCGAGCGCGCGCCCTCCGATGCCGCGCGACTGACGGCGATGATCGAACCGATCGCTCATCTCGCCTGGGATACGGTGGGCGCCGACTTCTTTCCCTATGCCGCCGCCGTGAGAGCATGGGATGCAGATGCGTTCGTCGCCGCGATCGAATCGGAGAATGAGAGCGACGCCATCGCACACCTCCGCGGCGCGCTGCAGGAGGGCGTCTCGCTCAGCGACATCAGTCGCGCCCTTGGCCGTGCGGCGCTGGCCCACTATGCCGATTTCGGCCACAGCGCCATCTACACCTTCAAGACCAGGCAACTGATCGAGAGGCTTGGTCCCAACTCCACAGAGCCTGTTCTGCTTGCGCTCGTGCGGTCGCTGACGAACGCCACGCGCGAGGAGCGCCTGCCGGAGTTTCGCACGTATGGCAAGGCGCGCGCCCAATGGGATCCGACGCAGACCTCATCCGTCAACGCGCAGGACTTTGTGGGACTCTCGATCGATGCCGCTCTTGACCGCGTGCTGCAATCGGCAGGTCAAGCGCCGCGCAGGCTTTACGATGCGCTTCTCGGTGCGGCCGGCTGGAACCTTCTCCACTTCGACACCGCCTTCGACCGCGCGACGGACAATCAGATTGCCGACAATGTCAGCTGGCTCGACTTCACCCACGCCCTCACGTTTGCAAATGCCTCGAGACACATTTGCGAAGCGCAACCTGACCTTTGGCCGGAAAGTCTGCTGCAGCTTGCGCTCTTCATTGGGCGCAACAAATCCTACGTCAACGCCCAGCAGGATCTGGATGCATTTCGGGTAACCGACAGCAAAAGGTTCATCGCCGATGAAATGAGCCAGCTCTTCGATCACGGAATCGTCGAACCGATCATCGCCTGCCATCGCATCAAGATGCTCTTCGCTCTTGAGGACGAGTTGGCGGCCGAGCCGGACGCGCCATGGGCAGCAATGATGTGCGCGGCGATGAACCGTTACCTGCATTCGCCCCAGAAGCGGCATCACGGTCTGCGCCTTGCCACCCAGGCGCGGGATTTCATCGCGAAGGAAGGTTGAGCTCTATGCTCGTGCGCGTGCTGGGGATCGCGGCAGTCGCAGGTGGCGTTCTGCGAATCGTCGACAGCTTCACGGCGGAAATCTTTTCGCCGTCGACGCTGTCTCTGCTCTATGTCGTCACGGACGCACTTCTGCTGCTTGGGATCGCGGGAATCTATTGGAGCCGAAGGCCGAGGCTCGGCATCGCCGGCACACTCGGAGCCGCAACATTTGCGCTTGGCATCATCTGGATTCGAATCTCGGCCTCCGTCATGCCGGGCGCGAACGGATATCAGCTTGGCGCGGCCATATCCCTGATCGGTCTCGGCCTTCTTTCGGTTGAAGAGTTGCTTCGCGACCGCGCCCTCCATCCGGCGCCGATTTTCTGGCTCGCGGCACTTCTCTTCGCAATCGCCGGCGCATTCGGCGTGCTCGTTTCGCTCATGACCATCGCCGCCGGCGTGGCGTTCGGTGCGGGCTTCGTCGCGGCCGGGCGACGGGTCTTGGCGAACGCGACGCCCGCCGTCATTCCGGCGCGATAGTGCAACAGGCGGTGGGTGCAGCCGTCTTTGGCACAGACTCCGCGAAGACCGTGAGGTCGTCTGTGGTGTGGAACATCTCCCAGCGCACGCCTTGCGGGTCGGTCGCCCAGGCCTTGTCGCCAATAGCGTAGCAGCAGTTCGCCTGTTTCTCTTCGCGCGCGCTTCCCGCGGCATTCGCTGCGCGCTCAGTCGCAACAGCAAGCTCGGCGGCGTCATCGACCTGGATCCCGAGATGGCCGAGCCCGGCTTCAGCGCCGGTCGAGATGGCGAAGTTTACGCGCGGATCGTCAAGCATCCATTTTGCGTAATCGCGCTCGAGTTTCGCCGGTTTGCTGTCGAACAATGCGTTGTAGAAGCGCACGGACTGCCCAAGATCATTCACATGCAGGTGAACATGAAGCCGCTTCATCGGAACTCTCCTTCGCGTTGAGATTGCAGATTTGAGGATTGCCGGCACAGCAGTCCTCCATGAGATAGACGAGCAGATCGCGCATCGCGTCGAAACGAAGCGAATAGATGAGACTTCGACTCTCGCGTCGCTGCGCTACAAGCCCGGCATGCTCAAGCTCCTTCAGGTGGAACGAGAGCGTGGGGGCCGGTATGCGCAAAGCCTCTCCGATCGCGCCTGCCCGTTCTCCGCCCGTCCCGGCACGCACCAGGCGGCGGACGATTGCCAGCCGCGTCTCTTGTGCCAGCGCCGCAAGTCCCATGAGCGCGTGATTAGATTCCATATTTCCAAAATAGTAGAAATATAGATTTTGTAAAGCCGGGCAATGCAATACGCTGCGACCGGGACTTCGGCAGAAAGTTGGCGTTAGCCCGCCCGGCTTTCGCGGCACCCCAAAACGATCATACTGATGAGCCTTGCGGAGAGGACATGATGGCCAAGTTCACGACCCGAGTGTTGACGCCGGCCATTGGCGCTGTCGTGGAAGGCGCGGATTTGTCCAGACGCCTCGACGATGAGGAGATCGCGCAGATCCGCGCCGCGCTGCTCGCGCACAAGGTCATCTTCTTCGAGGATCAACACATCACGCCGCTGCAGCAACGCGATTTCGCGGCACGGTTCGGCGAGCTTCACACCCATCCCCTCTATCCAGGCGTTCCGGAAGCGCCGGAGATGTTCGTTCTCGACAATCATTCGGGGAATCCCACCGACAATGATGCCTGGCATACGGATGTGACGTTCATCGAGACGCCGCCGCTGGGCGCAGTCCTCTACGCCAAGCTTCTCCCACCCGAGGGCGGCGACACCTGCTTCGCCAGCATGCAGGCGGCCTATGAGGGACTCTCCAAGCCGCTGCAGAAATTTCTGGCCGAGCTCGATGCGATCCATGATTTTGCGCGCGGCTTTCCGGCACGCGGCCAGGTCGCCAAGGAGTCAGGTGCGGACAAGCATGCCCGCGCCGTTGCGGAGCATCCGCCCGTCATACATCCCGTCGTCAGGACCCATCCGGAAACCGGCGCCGATTCGCTGTTCGTCAATTACGGCTTTACCGATCGGATCAAGGGCCTGCGTCGCGAGGAAAGCGATGCTCTGTTGAAAATGCTCTTCGTTCATATCCAGAAGCCGGAGTTTCAGGTGCGCTGGAAGTGGACGGCGAACTCCATCGCGTTCTGGGACAACCGCATCACGCAGCACTATGCCGTGAACGACTACCTGCCCCACCGCCGCATCATGAATCGCGCGACGATCCTCGGCGATCGGCCATTCCACCGCTCGCGCAAGCCTGCAAACGCCAAGATCGCCGCGGAATAAGTCCTGTATCAGCGGCCCTTGAAGACGGGCGCACGCTTTTCCACGAAGGCGAGCATGCCTTCCTTCGCGTCTTCGGTCCGCATCATGGGTAGAAGCTGCAGATAGACATGATGCACATGCTCGACAAATGGCTCGTTCAGTCCCATCCGCATCATGCGCTTCGCCGCCTGCACGGCGAGCGGCGCATTGGCGGCGATTTCCGAAGCCAAAGCCAAGGCGCGCGGCATCAACTCCGCGTCAGGAACCACTTCGGAGACGAGTTCGTATTCGAGACACTGATCCGCCGTCAGCGTGCGGCCCGTGAAGAAGATTTCGGCGGCCTTTGACCAGCCCAGCATGCGCGGCAAAAGCCATGTGCCGCCGGATTCAGGCAGGATGCCGCGTTTGACAAAGGAGAGCGCGAACTTGGCGGACTTCGCCATCAGGCGAATGTCGCAGCCGAGTGCGGTGTCCGCACCATAACCGGCGACGCCGCCATTGATCGCGCAGATCACCGGCTTGTTCATCGCGTGAAGGACAGTCGGCGGAGTGTTGCGCAGGTCGATGTCGGTCGACACGGCGCCCGCGCCGCCGATGGCAAGGCCCTTGCCTTGCGTCTGGGCGACAAGATCGAGCCCGGCGCAAAAAGCGCGGCCGGCGCCGGTGAGGATGACACAACGCACCTCGCGATCGGCATCGGCATCGACCAGGCTTTGCGTCAGCGCGCCCAGCATTTCGCCCGAGATCGTGTTCATGCGCTGAGGGGCGTTCAGCGTGATCGTCGCGATATGATCCTTCACGCTGTAGAGGACTTCATCGCTCGTGATCCGCTCAGGCCTGTTCATGACACGCTCCTTAATGGTCGGGTGACGACCTACCAGGCATACGCTTCCGGCGCGGGCCCGCCAGGACCGGGAAACAGTTCATCGAGTTTTTTCAGCACATCGACGCTGAGCTCGATTTCGAGCGCCGCAAGGTTGGCTTTGAATTGCGCCATCGTCCGCGGGCCCACGATCGGTGCCGTCACGCCGGGCTGTCGCGCCAACCAGGCGAGCGCCACGTCGGCGGGCTTTTGGCCGATCGTCCGGCAGAGCTCTTCAAAGGAATCGATGCGGTCGGACTGACGCAGAAACGCGCGACGCCCGCGCTCGTTTTCCGTTGGTTTGCCGCCCAACATACCGGCCGCGAGCGGGCTGTATGGAAAGAACGCCATGCCATAGGCGCGGCATGCCGGAATGACTTCGAGTTCGACGGTGCGCTTCATCAGATTGTAGACGCTTTGTTCCGAGGCAAGACCTAGGAAGTGGCGCTGCTTCGCCAGCTCCTGCGCCTGCGCGATGTGCCAACCGGCGAAATTCGAACTGCCGACATAAAGGACCTTGCCTTGCTGGACGAGCAACTCCATCGCCTGCCAGATTTCTTCCCAGCGCGTGTTCCGGTCCACATGATGCATCTGGTAGAGGTCGATATAGTCGGTGTTGAGGCGCTTGAGGCTGGCATCGCAGGCCTCGCGGATGTGCTTGGCGGAAAGGCCCTTCTGGTTTGGCCCGACCCAACTCCCGCTGCGCTTGACCGGATCGCTCGAACCCCACTCCATCGGAGCCGAAAAGACCTTGGTCGCAAGCACGGTCTGTTCGCGCCGGCCGCCGCCCTGGCCGAACCAACGCCCGATCAGCGACTCGGTCTTGCCCGCATTGTAGTTGTCGGAGGTGTCGAGGAAGTTCACGCCGAGATCGCGCGCTGCGTCCATGATCGCGAAGCTCTCGGCCTCTTCCGTCAGCCAGGAGAAATTGACCGAGCCGAGCCCGAGAGGTCCGATCGAGAGGCCCGTGTTGCCGAGTTTGCGCGTGCGTTCAATCGTCAATGGCTGTTCCATCCTTGGCGAGTGCGCCGACGGCGCCAGGCTCTTTGAAGAGCGGAGTCGAAGGACGCGGACTCTCCACCCGGCCAAGACCGGCCCATACCGCAAAGCCCAGGCGATTGAGCAACGCGGGCCGTTCGCGATCTTTGATCTCTGGCAGAAGTCCGAGCACGAAATTCTCCTGTTGGCGCACGAAGGGCCGGCAATGGTAGCTGAGCAACGCGTGTCGCGAGCGATCGGTCTTGTTGGCTCCCGTTCCGTGCCAGACCCGGCCGTCAAAGCACAAGATGCTGCCCGCCTTGCCCTCGGCTCCAATCGTGTCTTCAGGCTTTGGAACATTCGCGAGATTGTCAGGCACGAATGACGAGGAACGCGGCGTTGCATTCCGATCGAGGTGGCTTCTCGGCACGAGGCGGGTGCCGCCGTTCGCAGCGGTGAAGTCGTCGAGCATCCAGGCGATGTTCGCCACCACCGGCTTCGGCGTCCAAAATCCGACATAGCCCTGATCGGTGTGAAGGACCATCGGCTCGCCGCCGGGGCTCGCAATGTTCGCGGTCAGGCTCGAAAGCAGATAGTCCGCACCCAGCAGATGCCCCATCAACGCATCCACGATGGGATGAAGCATCAAGTCGCGGAAGACTTGGCCTTTGTTGACCAGCATCCAGACCCTTTGGTTGGGCCGCGAAGGTCCGCCGTCATGAAAGGCCACGCCGCGCGCTCGTTCGCCCTCGGCCTGCTCCTCCAGTCGCGACCTAAGGGCCGCGACCTCGGCGCGCGAGAGCACATTCTCGATGATGCAATAACCCTCGGTGTCGAGCTTTTGCCTGGCTTCATCCATAGGGGCAGCCGGACGGGCCAGATCGGAACGGACAACGCTGGACATCGAGTATCTCCGGTCTCAGAAACACGAAATCACCCTGGAGCGGGTCTTGCCAAGGACTTTGAAGCATCGGTCCTGCGGCAAAGGCGGAACCCGCGCGAGGGTGCTCGTCCTTGCCGGGGAAGGCCGCTAGACTCGAATCATGATGGCGACTCGCGGGCTTTCGAGCCTGAGCATGGGTGTTCCGGCCGGCGCCTGGCGCTGGGCGGCGCTCTTTTTTCTCTGCCTGGCATTGGGTGCGGCCGTGCTTGCAGTGGTATCCGCGAGCTATGTCGGCTGGATGGGCGTCATGTTCCTGGCCGCCATCGGCGCGGTCGCGAGCCTCTTTCTCTTCGCCGTCTGGCCCAAGGAAAGCCTGAGCGCGGCCGACGCCCGCCGCGTCGCCGAAGCCGCGGCACGTGCGAACATCGCCTGGGCGATCACGGGCGGAGACGGCGCGGTGCTCGAATGCAACGACGTCTATCGCAAGATGTCCGGAGCCGAAGCGGGACAGGCCGCTCCGCCGCCCGAACTGGCGCTCGCGGGCGAGCCTTCGGCCGCGGTGCTCTACCGTCTTACCCGCGCGGCGGCCGAGGGCAAGGCACGCGAGGAATCGTTTGCCGTCAGTCCGGGCATCGAGGTCGTCGCGGCGGTCCGCCCGCTCAAGGATGCGCAGTCGGCGTGGTGGTTCGCGCCGCGATTGGCGGCTTCAAAAGCGGCCATGGCGGCGGCAGCGGAGCAGACACACGCGGCGAACGCGCCGCCGCACCTCGGGGACATTTTCCGCGACGCGCCGGTCGGCGTCGCCTTCGCCGACGGCGCCGGCAAGCTGGTCGATGCCAACCCGGCCTTCGCGAGATTTTTCGGAGTAACCGGTGCGCTTGGCGGACGTAACTTCGGGGAATTGGTGGAGGGAGCGGATCGGGCGCGGATCGCCGAACTCATCGCGCAGGCGGCGCGCGGCAAGAACAACGTCGCGTCGGCGGAATTGCGCGCCGCCGGCCACGAACAACGCTCGGCGGAACTCTTCGCAAGCCCCGTCAGCGGCGGACGCGTCATCCTCTATCTGGTCGATGTTTCCGAACAAAAGGCGCTTGAGACCAAGTTTGCCCAGTCGCAGAAGATGCAGGCGGTCGGCCAACTTGCCGGCGGCGTGGCGCATGACTTCAACAATCTGCTCACCGTCATCATCGGCAATTCCGAATTCCTTTTGATGCGCCACCAGGCCGGCGATCCCTCGTTCAAGGAGATCAACGAAATCCATCAAAACGCGCTCCGCGCCGCGACGCTGGTCGGTCAGCTTCTGGCGTTCTCGCGCAAGCAGACGATGCAGCCGCGCGTCCTGGCGGTGCGCGACGTCGTGGGCGAACTCGCACTGATGCTGCGCCGGTTGCTGCGCGAGGGCGTCGACCTCAAGCTCGAACATGGCGCCGACGTCTGGCCGGTGCATGCCGACGAAGCGCAGCTCTCGAACGCCATCATCAATCTCGTCGTCAATGCCCGCGACGCAATGCCCAAGGGCGGCACCGTGACGATCCGCACCGCGAACGAGATCGTCAAAGCACCTGCAACGCTTGGTACCGCCATCATGCCGGCCGGCGACTATGTCCGCATCGAGGTATCCGACACCGGCATCGGCATCCCAAAGGAGAATCTGGGGAAGATCTTCGATCCGTTCTACACGACCAAGCCCGTGGGACAGGGCACGGGACTCGGTCTGGCGACGGTCTATGGCATCGTCAAGCAGACGGGCGGCTTCATCACGGTCGATAGCGAGGTCGCAAAAGGCACGACCTTCCGCATCTTCCTGCCGCGGCTGCGCGCGGAAGAAAGCGCACCGGTCGCGGCGGAATTGGAGCGCGGCGGACCGCGCGACGTCACCGGGCAGGACACGATCCTTCTGGTCGAAGACGAGGAGGCGGTTCGCAGTTTTGCGGCGCGTGCGCTCAAACTGCGCGGCTACAGCGTGCTGGAAGCGGCGGGCGGCGAAGAAGCCCTCGAGATCGTGCAGAATGCCAAGGCGCCGATCCATCTTCTGATCACCGATGTCGTCATGCCGAATATGGACGGCCCGACGTTGGTGCGCGCCGTCAAGCGCATCAGGCCCGAAATTGCGGTGATTTTCATGTCCGGCTACGCCGAGGAGGCGTTCCGCCGCAACGACGAGAAAGCGGAAGACCTGCACTTTTTGCCGAAGCCCTTTGGCCTCAAGCAGCTCGCGGCAAAGGTCAAGGACGTGCTCGCGGGAGCGCCGGCTCCCAAACGTGTCGGCTAGTTCGCGTAACGGGCTTGTGTGTGGGCGCGTGGCATGACTTCTGCCTAGCCTGTCGGCCGACTTGGGAGAAACCGTCATGAAACTCCTTCACCTCGCGAGCTTGTTGGTCGTGACCCTGTTCAGCACAGCGGCACTCGCGGACAAGGATCCGATCGCGGCGGCGGTTGCGGACACGGCAAGGCCCAAGAGCGATCGCGACGCGGACGCGTTGCGCGCTCCCGTCGCAACGATCGCGTTCGCTGGAATCAAGCCTGGCATGGTGATCGGCGAGCTCTACCCCTGCGGAGGCTATTTTTCGCGGCTGCTGGGCGATGTCGTCGGGCCGAACGGCAAGATCTATGGCCTTGAAACGACGCGTTGGAAGGGCTGCGAGCCTGCCGACCGGAAGATGGCGGCCGAACCGGGTCGGAAAAACATCTCAATCAGCGCTGCACCGTTCGGCGCTTTCAGCCTGCCCGAAAAAGTCGACCTGTTCTGGATCACGCAGAACTACCACGACCTGCACATCAAGACGTACGGCGCCGTCGATATGATGGCGTTCAACAAACACGTCTTCGAATCTCTGAAGCCCGGCGGCATCTATTTCATTCTCGATCACCAGGCCAATCCCGGCCTGAGCGCCGACGACATCGCCAAGCTTCATCGCATCGAGAAGTCGCAAGTCATTCGTGAGGTGACAGCGGCGGGATTCAAGCTTGTGGCCGAAGGCGACTTCCTGCGCCGCGCCGGCGATGATCACACCAAGCCGATTTTCGACACCGCCATTCGCGGCAAGACCGACCAGTACGCTCTGAAATTCCGGCGCCCCTGATTCGCGGCGGCTTCTGCTTAAGGCTGCCCTTCGAGGACTTCGTCGCCCATATCGCTCGGCTCGGCGCGGCGACGCAGCACCGGCGCCATCAACTCCAGGACATCGTCGCGCCAGACCAAATGATGCACCAGCGCCGCGGCAGCATGGAACACCACCAAGCCGGCGAACACCATGGCGCCCAGAATGTGAATTTGATGGAACTGTTCCGACAGTTCCAGATTGCGCGGCAGGATTGCGGGGATCGAAACCATAAAAAGCGGAAGTGGTCGGCCTCGGAGAAGCGTGAAGACAAGGCCGGTGGTGGGCTGGGCGACCAGCATCGTGTAGAGCGCATATTCGGTCACCTGCGCGGTCCATCGTCCGATCTGCCAAAGATGCGACGGAAAGGGCGGAAAGGTCGCCCAGAAGCGGCGCCAGCAAAGGCGCGCCAGGGTGACCAGCCAGACCAGCGTTCCCGCCGAGCGGTGATAAATCAGCAAGTCCGGCATCGTGGCGAGTGCGCCGTACTCCGACATCGCCCAACCGCTGGCGAACTGGAAAAGAACCAGGGACTCGCTCGTCCAATGGAGCGCGATGGTCGCAGCATCAAAGCGCCCGCGCGCGATTCGACCGTCGGGCAGGGGAACAGGTGGGGAAATTCGCATGGCCAGCCTTGCAGCGTGCGCTGGCTATACTTTTTTTACGCGCTACATATTCCAGCCGGGCCTGGACTTGCTCGGCCGAGCCGAGCAGCCCCTCGAACCGGCGGCGAAAACCGCGGGGATTCGCGGCCGCCGATCCGTCCCGATCGTTATTGGAACAAGGTAAGAACAAGATTTGGTATAAGTATGTATTTTCAATACATTGGCCAGTGTCTTGCCAATGAGAACAAAGCGTGTACTTTGATGCCTCCATGGCGGCGGCTTGGGTTTTCCATGCCGCTCTGAAATAAGGAGAGGGTTCTCATGTCACAGGCGGCTTTGAGGGTAGTGGGCAAGGAAGAAAATACAGAAAAGAAGCGGGCTCTCGAGGCGGCGCTGACTCAGATCGATCGCGCCTTCGGCAAGGGCTCGGTCATGAAGATGGGCGCGCGCGATTTGGGCGTTGCGACGGATGCGGTTTCGACCGGCTCGCTCGGCCTCGACATCGCGCTCGGCATCGGCGGACTGCCGCGTGGGCGCGTCATCGAGGTGTACGGACCGGAATCGTCTGGCAAGACGACATTGGCGCTGCATGTCGTCGCCGAAATCCAGAAGAAGGGCGGCATCGCGGCCTATATCGATGCAGAGCATGCGATGGACCCCGGCTATGCCAAGAAGCTCGGCGTCGACATCGACGAGATGCTGATCTCGCAACCCGACACCGGCGAGCAGGCGCTGGAGATCTGCGACACGCTGGTGCGCTCCGGCGGCGTCGACATCGTCGTCATCGATTCCGTCGCCGCGCTCACGCCCAAGGCGGAGTTGGAAGGCGAAATGGGCGATTCGCTTCCGGGCCTGCAGGCGCGGCTCATGAGCCAGGCGCTGCGCAAACTCACCGCCTCGATCTCCAAGTCCAACACGATCGTGCTCTTCATCAATCAGATCCGCATGAAGATCGGCATCATGTTCGGCAATCCCGAAACCACGACCGGCGGCAATGCGTTGAAATTCTATTCCTCCGTGCGGCTCGACATCCGCCGCATCGGTGCGATCAAGGACCGCGACGAAGTGGTCGGCAACCAGACCCGCGTCAAAGTGGTCAAGAACAAGGTCGCGCCGCCCTTCAAGCAAGTCGAATTCGACATCATGTATGGCGCCGGCATTTCGAAAACCGGCGAGCTGCTAGATCTCGGCGTCAAGGCGAACGTGGTGGAAAAATCCGGTTCCTGGTTCTCCTGCGATGGCGAGCGCATCGGCCAAGGGCGCGAAGCCGCAAAGGCGTTCCTTGCCGCCAATCCGGACGTCGCCGCCAAGATCGAAGCCGCGATCCGCGCGAATGCCGGCTTGATCAGCCAGAACCTGGTGATTGGCGGAGAAGAAAAGGATTCGGACGCCGCCGAATAGGTCCGTCACAGCATTCGTTCCTTTAGTGGCATGAGGGAACGACTCCGGCGAAGGGGCGCTCCCGCCATGGGGCGCCCCTTCGTTTTTCTTCTCGATTCCGTCCCTGCGCTGGGGCTGACGGCAGAAAACCCGCTATGCCGCGCCCGGGGATGACAGCTATCGACGCTGCGGCTACATAAACGTCCCATGACAAGCCTCGCCGACGTCCGCACTTCCTTTTTGGACTTCTTCCGCGATCGGCAGCACGCGGTCGTCCCCTCGTCGCCGCTGGTGCCGCGCAACGATCCGACATTGCTCTTCACGAACGCCGGCATGGTGCAGTTCAAGAACGCTTTCACGGGCGCGGAAAAGCGCCCCTATGCGCGCGCGGCCAGCGTGCAGAAGTGCGTGCGCGCCGGCGGCAAGCACAATGATCTCGACAATGT